>Ga0114999_10005386_pt1 | contig 15103 bp, 13 predicted proteins | sample ArcticOcean_MG_C_3_FD_89820 | JGI IMG/M metagenome (GOLD analysis project Ga0114999, IMG submission 89820) | Marine microbial communities from western Arctic Ocean - ArcticOcean_MG_CB8_126 | ecosystem: Environmental > Aquatic > Marine > Oceanic | place: Arctic Ocean: Canada Basin | collected...
CGATCGAGGAGTTGCATGATGTCGGCCTCGACCTGGCGAACGCGCGCGATGCTGCCGCTGGGGACGTAGCGGAAGCCACAGGCCATCCGCTCCTCGTGCAGGACGTTCAGCATCATCCGTTCGACCGTAGTCTCTCTCAGCGCGGCCGCATCGGGGAAGGACAACCCCACGAGGTCGGCGTTCGCTTTCGAGGCGATGAAGGTCCAGAAGCCTCCATCGACGACTCCGTTGCGCGCCTCCAGCGCGGCGACGGCTCGCGAGTAGCCATCGTCGGTATCGAGGAGCGCGAGCAGACCTTCCGCGCCACCCTCGTGGAACTCGCCAGGCAAAAAGTAGCCCGGGACCGTCGAGCCGACGACGTACGGGTAGCACTCGATCGTGACGTTAACGCCGTTGGCTTTGGCGGCATCGATGTCCTCCAGTAGCGGGCCGAGCTGACCCGCATCGGGGACGCTGGTCCGGTAGTGCGAGATATGCACCTTCACGCCACTCCGACGACCAATCTCAAGCGCTTCGCGTACGCCGCCGTCGCCGAACGCGCGGTCGTTGTTGTGGTTGCGAACGTGGGTGACGTAGACGCCGTCGTGCTCGGCGACCACCTCGCAAAGCGAGGTCAGCTCCTCGGTCGTGCTGTACGACTGCGGGTAGTACGAGAGCCCGGTCGCGAGGCCACGCGCGCCTTGCTGCATGCCTTCGGCGACCAGGCGCCGCGCCACGTCGAGCGGCTCGGCTTCGAGCGGTTGATCGGTGAAGCCGAGCGACTCGAGGCGAATCGGGCCGTGCGGCACCAGCATCACGACGTTGCAGGCGGTGCCCTGCGCATCGAAGCGATCGAGGAAGGTCGCGATCGAGGAGGTGTTCAGGTCCTCGGGCGGTTGCTGGAGGATCCCGCCGAGGTACTGCCGATGGGCTCGGTAGTTCTCGGGCGAGAGCGGCGCGAATGACATGCCGTCCTGGGCGATGATCTCGGTCGTGATGCCCTGACGGATGCCGTTCTCGTGTTGCGGATCGTTCAGCAGCGCGCCGTCGGAGTGGGCGTGTGTGTCGATGAACCCGGGCGCGAGGATCAGGCCGCTGACATCGATCGTTTCGCGCGTCTCGGCGTCATCAAGCTTCCCGATCGCCGTGACCTCGTGAGCAGTGATGCCGACATCGGCTCGCAGGCGTGGCGCGCCCGTGCCGTCGACGACGTCGCCGCCGCTCAGTACCAGATCGAACATGGGCCCTCGAAACTTCCGAGTTCCGCCGGTGCTAGCGCTGCCAGACCTTGGGGTCGACGGTTGCGAGGCCGAAGAGCTGCCAGCCTGGACGCTCGGCGCCGGGGCCCCCGCTATCGGGCGTCAGGCCGCTGCCGGGCTGCGTAACGAGCGCCTGCTCGATCCCCCAGCGCGAGAGCGTCTGGACTGCCTCCATCTCCTCCCTCTCGGCGAGGCTGAAGAAGCCCGCGTCAGCGATCTCGACGCCGTCGTGCTTCGGCTCGCCCTCGACCAGATCGAGGCGAAAGATCATGTAGATGTTGGTACTCGGTCCGCCGAGGCTGCCGCCCAGCGAGTGGCGGAACGCGATTACGTCGCGGACCTTGGCGATGACGTTCGCCTCCTCCTCGATTTCGCGCTCCACCGCGAGCGAGAGCGACTCGTCGTGCTCGGCGTAGCCGCCGGGGAGCTGCCACGAGCCCGCGAATGGGTTCTGGCCGCGCTGGACCAGCAGCGCCTTCGTGATGCCAGCCTCTTCGCGCAGTACTACGCCCGAACAGCCGATCGAGAAGTCGCCGAAGTGGATGAAGCCGCAGCTATCGTCCGGGCACGCTTGGCGGTCGCGCCCGCCGTCGTGCTTCTCAATCAGGCGGTTCGCGCAGCGCGGGCAAAAGGTCATCGTGGCCATGTCACCTCCTCGGCGTTGGCACAGTATGCCCGCGCGGTCGCCGACTGTGTGCACGCTTGCGGGGACCCGTACCGTTGAACCTATGACAATGCGGCCCGCCCCCGACAACCCGATCGCCGCAGTCCGCAAGCGGTCACGCATCCTCGATCGCCTGATCGACGAGAACGGTCGTGTCGCGCGTTGGCCCAAGCGTCGGCCGCAGCGATTGTTGATCCTCGAGTACCTCGCGCACCATTTCGAGGCGGGCGACCGGATGTCCGAGGTGGCCGTCAACGAACTACTGAACCGCTACACGCCTTCAATGGCGCGCCGCTCCTGCGTCGCTGGCTGATCGACGAAGACTTCCTCGATCGCACCTCGAGCGGGTCCGCCTATTGGCTCATTTCGCTGGAGGCCGCCGCCGAATGGTCACCGTCCTGCAGCCCGGCACGCTCGAGGTGATTCGGGCTACTGCGCCCGCACTCCGGACGATGCTCGCCGAACTCCCGGAATCAGTGACCGCGACGCGCGGGGCCGAGGGCTGGTCGCCGCAGGACATCGTTGCTCACCTCGTGGTCGCGGGACGCCTCGGCGCGCTCGCGACCACGAGGTGAGCGTGCTCGACGAGGATTGTCCGTCGTTTGCGGGCTACGAGGAGGAAGCGGAGCTCGGCACGTCCGGCCTGCGTAGCCCACCGGTCGACGAGTTGATCGAGCTGCTCGAGGCTGAGCGAAGCCAGATGGCGATCCTCGGCCGGGTGCTTGTGGCCGAAGATGCTGGCCGGACGGGAGTCCATCTGGAGGTGGGTGGCGTGACCGTGGTGGAGTTGCTGCACCAGGCGACGTTCCACGCCACGCTGTATCTCGTGCAGGTTGCCTCGCTGCTGTCGCTCACGTTCGAGGGTAGGCGCGGCTCGCTGTCGTCAGCCAGCAGCTAAATCTGCTAAATCTGCCATTGACCCACCCAGAATTGCTCGCAAAATACGACGAGTGAGCACCACCCAACTGGCGCCTCCTCGAGATGCGATCGCCGACGCGGTTTCGCTGGTTGATCGCGTCTGCCTTGAAGCGACCGATCTGCGTGTTCGCTACGGCCCGCGCGAGGTACTGCGGGGGATCTCGCTCTCGATTGCGGCCGGCGAGTTCGCGGTGCTGATCGGTCCGAACGGGTCTGGGAAGTCCACGCTGCTGCGGACGCTAATCCACCTCGTGAAACCGGCTGCGGGCACGGTCTGTTTCGACGGATCCGAGTTGGGGTCGATTTCGTCTCGTGAGCTCGCGCGCCGCATCGCGTACCTGCCGCAAGCACCGGAGGGCCCGCCCGACCTCACTGTCGACGAGCTAGTCTGGCGCGGGCGCTACCCGAATCGTGGTCTCTTCTCCTCGGCGAGCGCCGAGGACCGCACCGCGGTCGACCGCGCGCTCGAGTGGGCTAGCATGTCGGACTTGCGCGAGCGCGCTCTCGCCACGCTGTCTGGCGGTGAGCACCAGCGAGCCTGGATCGCGATGTCGTTGGCGCGTGAGCCTGACGTCCTGCTGCTGGATGAGCCGACGACCTTCCTTGATATCGGCCACCAAGCGGACCTGCTCCAGTTGCTGACGCGACTGAATGAGGAGCGCGGCTTGACGGTCGTGATGGTGCTGCATGATGTCACGCAAGCGGCGCACTACGCTCGCCGGGTAATCGCGCTGCGCGACGGGGAAATTCGGCACGACGGTGCTCCCGAGGACGTCGTGACGGCTGCGCACATCGCGGAGTTGTTTGATGCTGAAGTGTCTGTGCTGGTCGACCCGGTGAGCGGCACTCCGGTGATCGTGCCAGCCCTACCGGGCGGTAAAGAAGTGGGAGCCCTCCCGGGTCGCGGAGAGGCACGCTGGTGACGGTCCAGACGATCCCCGACGGCCTCGTATTCACATTGGTGGGTCGGCAGTTACGGCTGCTTGAGCCGCGGCTCTTCCTCTGGAAGGCGGCGAGCGTCGTGCTGCTCTCGGCGGCGCTGTTCCCGGTGCTGGCGATTAGGGACGGGATCCCGGCGACAATCTACGCGGGTGCGCTAGTCGTGCTGCACATCGCGATTCTGCTGATCTACTTCTATCGCGTGAAATTCCGAGAGCTGGATCCTGATTTCCGAGCCCTCGCGCTGCGCGTGCTCGCACTGATCGTTGTGAGCTATCTGCTGGTGATCGTCTCGAGGTTCGACCCCGACGGACCGAAGTCGACGCTGGTGATGCAGTTGCTCGCGATCACAGCGTTTCACGCCATCCTGCTCGCGCTCGTCATGATTCGGGTCGAGCCGCGTCGCTAGCTCTCGCCTGCCGAGTGTGATCTCCGGGGCAGACGCTCCCGCTACCCTCGGATTGCCTTACCGAGGCAGGGAGTCCGTTCGCTGACCATTCGCGGTGTGAGCCGCCGGATCTTTCTTTCTGATCTCGGCAAGGGCGGTGTCGCTGTCGCGATAGGGATCGGGTTCGTTACCTGCGGCGGAGACGCCGAACAACCAGGCGCAGTTACCGCGGCCGCCTCAACGACTCAGGGCCCGTCACCAACGTCCGAGGCAACTGCCGCTGCCGGGGCCACTACAGCCTCGGACAGCAGCGCGTCGACCGGAGGCTCCGGCCTCGTTGCAGTTGAGTGGGAGCGCGCGAACCTCGGGAACGTGCCCGCCTGCGTACTCGCGAGGGGCGGAGAAGCGACGATCGTCGATACCGGTACCGCGAACAACGAGGGCGCAATCGACGCGCTGGGCCTCGGATGGGACGCCGTCGGGCACGTAATCGTCACGCATCTCCATGGCGACTACGCGGGTAGTCTGTCTGCGGTCCTCGAGGCCGCACCGGCGGCGACCGCATACGCGGGCACAGCAGACGTCAGCGGGATCCGCTCACCTCGGGAGTTGGTTGGCCTCAACGACGGCGACCGCGTGTTTGACCTCGACATCATCGGGACGCCGGGTCATACCGCGGGGCACATCTCAGTCCACGACCCGGTCGGTCGCATCCTGTTTGCGGGCGACTCGATCAACGGTGCGGACGGTGGCGTGGTCGGGCCGAATTCGAGGTTCACCCCGGACATGACGATCGCGAACCAGTCCGTTGCCATGATAGCCACGCTGGACTTCGAGACGATCCTCTTCGGGTACGGCGAGCCGGTGCTGACGAATGGCACGGCTCAAATAGCCGCCCTCGTCAGCTAGCCAGCCCTCGAGGCTCGGTCGGACCGACCGTCGCTCTAGGGCTTGTAGGGCACCGGGTTTGGGCCGAGTTGGTTACGCAGAATCGTCTGCGCGTCCTGGACGAACTCCACGGCGAGCGGTCGGGTCTCCCGAGGGTCAATGATGTCCTGGCCGGTCGCCTCGGCGGTGCGGAACGGCGAGGCCATCGCTTGCATGCGCGCCTCGATCTCGGCTTCCTTCGCCGCTGGGTCGTCCGCTTCGCGGATCTCGCGCGAATAGGCTGCTGAGACGCCGCCCTCGATGTGCATCGAACCCCAACGCGCCGACGGCCAGACGTAGCGTCGGAACATGCCGGTCGGGCGATGCTGCACCTGGCCTGCCACGCCATAGAGCTGACCCATGACGATCGTCAACCATGGCATGCGGCTCTCGACCGTCGCGATCACCAGGCGTGCGCCCGCGCGTTCGATGCCCGCCTTCTCCATTTCGAGGCCGACCATGAAGCCAGGTTCGTCCGCGAACGAGATCAGGGGTAGGTGGAAGGTGTCGCAGAGCCCGATGAAACGGATCACCTTGTCGCCGCCGTGCACGTCGGTGGTGCCGCCCATCACCTGTTTGTTGTTGGCCATGATGCCGACGGGGAAGCCGTTCACTCGCGCGAGGCCGGTGATCCGGTTGCGCGCGTAGTCGGGCGCGATCTCGAAGAACGATCCCTTGTCGACCACCGCCTCGATTGCTTTGTGCGCGTCGTACCCGCGTCGCGTGTCTCGAGGCACAAGCGAGAGCAGCGACTCCTCGCGACGATTCGGGTCGTCTGTTGGCTCCTCGTAAGGGGCCATCTCGTCGACGTTCTGTGGCAGGTAGCTCAGGAAGCGGCGGATCTGGACGAACGCGTCGGCCTCGTCCGTGGCGAGGTTGTCGACGACACCGCTGATCTTGGTGTGGATCTGCGGGCCGCCGAGGTCTTCTTTGGTGATGTCGTAGCCCAGCGCGGCCTTTACGACCGGCGGTCCGCCGGGGAACACTTGGCTGATGCCATCGACCATCACGCTGAAGTGGGCGATACAGACATCGACGGCGGGCAGTCCGGCGACGGATCCGAGGGCAGCCGAGACCACCGGGACCGCGCGCAGCAACTCCACGTCGAGGCGTGTGGAGCTGTTGCCATCTGGGAGATAGGTTCGTCCGAGCTCCTCGAAGCCACGCACGCTGCCGCCTGCCGAGTCGAGTAGCCGGACGTAAGGCAGCCGCGATTCGAGGGCACGCTCACTGGGACGAGGCTCAGCGCCGAGCGAGCCACTGCCATCGGCGCTACCGGAACCGCCTCGGACGGTGAAGTCGCCAGCGGCGAGCACGACGCGTCGTCCGTTGAGCTCCGCGTAACCGTTAACCGAGCCCTTCGGCACGAAATCGGCCAGCTCGCTGCTCTGCCCGTCGTACGTTGCCGAGCCGATGAGGCCACCGAACTCGCGAAACGAGCCGGGATCGGCGAGGCCATCGACGCGCTCGCGCACGAGCAACTTCCCGCGACGTCGTTGCTCCGCGATTCCGCGCTCGCCGCCGAGCTTCGCGGCGAATTCCTGGCGGCGCTTCAGGTCGTCGAGCTCTGGTTGCCACGTCATGGGAGGTCCTTCTAGATACGGCCTACGAATGAGCCAACGCTATGCGTAGGGTTGCGTTGGCGTCTGCCATCGAGCGTACGGTTCGGCCACACCGCTTCGGCCGTTGCTAGAGGTGGCGCTGGATCGGCAGCTCGCGGTGTCGCTGGCCGTTAAGGCGGAGTACCGCATTCGAGATCGCGGCGCTGATCGGCACGATGCCGGGCTCACCGGCACCAGTCGAGGGCGCATTGTCGTCGCCGACGAACCGTACGTCGATCTCCGGCGTATCGGTGATGCGCGGCACGCGGTAACGCGCGAACTCGCTGTTAAAGGACACGACCGCCCTCGAAGTCGGTCGCTTCGAACAGTGCGCTGCCGAATCGTGCTCCGCTATGCGAGGGAGGACGATGTGGCTGCCCTTCACCAGCCGCAACGGCTGTGGTGTCGCGTCGCTCCTCGTCGAGGACCTGACCGGCCCAGGGGCCTGCAGCGTTGACGAGCGCCCGCGCTCGGACCGTTCGAGTGGTGCCGTGGTCATCGGACGTTCCACACACCGCCTCGGCGAATCGCCTGCACGCAGCTTCTGCGCGTCAGAATCTCAGCGCCTCGTTCGGCGGCGTCGACGGTGTTGAGGACCACGAGGCGCGCGTCGTCGACCCAGGCGTCGGAGTACTCGTAGCCGCTCTCGAACTCAGCGCGTAGCGTTGCACCGGCTGGATGGTCGGCGAGATCCGCCGCCTTCGAGCCGGGCAGCAGCTTGTGACGTCGCAGGTCGAGGTGGTCGTAGAGAAAGAGGCCCAGTCGCATCATCAATCGTGGGCGCAACTCCGGGACGTGTGGCATGACGAAGCGCAGCGGACGCACGATGTGCGGGGCGTTGCGCCGCAGTACCTCGCGTTCGGCAAGGGCCTTCGCAACGAGGCGGAACTCGTAGTGCTCGAGGTACCGCAGTACGCCGTGGATCAGCTTCGAGCTTGCCGAGGAGGTGTGGTTGGCGAGGTCGTCTTGCTCGCAGGGCAGCGTGCGCAGCCCGCGGTCGGCGGCGACGGCGAGCGAAACGGCTGTTGGAGACCCCATCGATCGACGCTAGCAGACCGGCCGTTCCCGTCGAACAGCCTCGTGACGCGTCCTGTGCGAGGATCAGCGCCGACCCAACTGCCCGAGGATGGAGCGTCCGATCGTGACCGAACCGCCGACCTTTCTCGCGATCGACCAGGGGACGACCAGCAGTCGTGCGATCCGCTTCGCCCTCGATGGCATGGTGCTCGCGGAGGCTCAGCAGGAGTTGCGCCAGCATTACCCGCAGCCGGGGTGGGTTGAGCACGACCCCGAGGAGATCTGGTCCTCGACGCTAGCCGTCGCGCGCGAGGCGATCGCTGACGGATCAGTCGTGGCGATCGGCATCGCCAACCAGCGGGAGACGACGATGATCTGGGATCGGGCGACCGGCCAGGCGATTTATCCGGCGATCGTCTGGCAGGACCGGCGGACCGCGGATCGCACGGACGAGCTGAAGCAGGATGGTGCTGAACCGCTCGTTCGAGAACGCACCGGTCTGCTACTCGATCCGTACTTCTCTGGGACCAAGATTGCCTGGATACTCGACCATGTCGCCGGCGCGCGCGCACGCGCCGAGGCCGGCGAACTCGCGTTCGGCACGATCGACACGTTCCTGATCTGGCGCCTGACCGGTGGCCGCCGCCACGTCACGGACGCGACGAACGCCGGACGCACCCTGCTCTTCGACATCCGCTCTCAGCAGTGGGACGACGACCTCCTGCGACTACTCGACGTGCCGAGGACGCTCTTACCAGATGTACTCGACAGCGCCGACGACTTCGGCACGAGCGACCCATCCGTACTCGGCGTCGCGATCCCGATCCGAGGGGTCGCCGGCGACCAGCACGCGGCGATGATCGGACAAGCCTGCTTCGACCCCGGGATCGTGAAGAGCACCTACGGCACCGGCTGCTTCGCGATGCTCAACACCGGCGACGAACTGGTGCGCTCGGTACACGGCCTGCTGACGACGTTGGCCTACCGATTGGACGGCCGGCCCACCTATGCCCTTGAGGGCTCGATCTTCGTGGCCGGGGCGGCGGTTCAGTGGCTGCGCGACGAGCTGGGCGTGATCTCGAGCGCGGCAGAGACCGAGGAGCTGGCCGCTAGCCTCGACGCGACCGGCGGCACCGACGGCGTGTACTTGGTGCCAGCGTTCATCGGGCTCGGAGCGCCGCACTGGGCGCCGAACGCACGAGGTGCGCTGGTCGGCCTCACACGCGGCTCCAGTGCCGCCCACCTCGCGCGGGCCGCCCTCGAGGCGGTGAGTTACCAGACCAACGATATCGCGACCGCGATGGTCGCTGACGCGGGTGGCGGAATTGACGCCCTGAGGGTCGATGGCGGGATGGTCGCGAATGACTGGCTGCTGCAGTCCCTCGCCGACATCCTCCAGATCGCGGTGGAGCGCTCACGGGTGACTGAAACGACTGCCCTCGGCGCGGCCTACCTCGCGGCGCTCGGAGCGGGCGAAGTCGGATCGCTCGAAGAACTTGGATCGTCGTGGAGACTGGATCGACGCTTCGAGCCTCGGATGGACCCGGCGAAGCGCGCGCAGCTCCTCGAGGGATGGGAGCGGGCCGTTTCGGGGGTGCTGACGTAGACGTAGCGACGGTCGCTGATCTTTACTCGCCGCTGATGCCAACCTCGATATCTCTCCGTGAGATCCACTCACCACCACGTCCCCTGGCGGCATTGCTTTGACGAGGACACGCATCATCGGGATGGGTGCGGCTGTTGCCGTGCTCGCCGTAGCTGCTTTTGGCGGCTGGTACTTCTTACTCCGCGACGACTCGCCACCGGCGGTCAGCCTTGCCGATACGATGTCATCCGTCTCGTCGAGCGAGCCCGCGGAGCCCGCGAGCGCGACTTCGACCCCGGAGCCCGAGCCTTCGGGGACCGTCGATCCCTCGACGCTTGTGACGCCTGCGACGACCGATGCTCCTGCTCCTGCTGTGGGCCTCGAGGGCGACTGGTCTGTCGTCGAAGGCAGCGACTCGTTCGTCGGCTACCGAGTTGAGGAAGAGCTGTCTCGCATCGGCTTCACCATCGCCGTTGGCCGCACCTCCGACGTCGACGCGACGGTCACGTTCGATGGCACCGCGATCACGGCGATCGAGGTAGAAGCGAACCTCCAGGCGCTGCGGAGCGACGACAACCATCGAGACCGGATGCTCGGGCGGCAGGCGCTCGAGACGACCGCATTCCCGACGGCGATCCGCGCGAATGCGGCGAAGCCGCCCGCGTCGCTCGACTCAAGCTGCCTAGCGGCGGCGGCCGATGTAGTGCGGGCTGGTATTGAAGAACAGCTCTGCTGCCTCCATCACCGTCTCGGAGAGCGTCGGATGCGCGTGGATTGTGAGACGCAGATCGTCTGCGCGCGCGCCCATCTCTACCGCGAGCGTGGCCTCGGCGATCAACTCACCCGCGCCCGGGCCAGCGACGCCGACGCCCAATACACGGTCGGTGCCCGGTTCCAGGATCAGCTTGGTGACGCCGTCGTTGCGACCGATCGTCGTCGCGCGACCGGAGGCGTTCCACGGGAAGCGGTTCATCTCGATGTCGATGCCCCGGGTCTGTGCTTCGGTCTCAGTGAGACCGGTCCAGGCGATTTCCGGATCGGTGAAGACCACCGCCGGGATCGCGGCGGGTGCGAACGCCGACGGTTCACCGGCGATCGCTTCGACGGCAGTCCGCGCCTCGTGAGTTGCCTTGTGAGCGAGCATCGGCTCGCCGGCGACATCGCCGATCGCGAAGATGCTCGGCTCGCCCGTGCGGCGCTGCACGTCGGTCTCGATGAATCCTTGTTCGTTGACGACCACCCCGAGGTCGTCGATCCCGAGGTCAGCGGAGTTGGGGCGACGGCCGACCGCGATCAGCACGCGATCGAATTCGCGGATCTGGGACTCTGTCTCGGCGCCTGAGAGCGTCGCCTGGACGACTTCGCCCATGTCTTCGAGGCCGACCACGGTGGTGTGGAGCAGGATCTCGTGCATTTGCTGGCTGACACGCTTCTCGAGGATCGCGACCAGATCGCGGTCGGCGGCGGGGAGCAGCCCGCCAGTCATCTCGACGATGGTGACCTCTGAGCCCAGCGCCGCGTAGATGCTGCCCATTTCGAGGCCGATGTAGCCGCCGCCCACGATCAGTAGGCGCGGTGGTATCTCGGGGATTTCGAGGGCGTCGGTCGAGTCCCACACACGGTCGGAGTCGACCCGAAGCGGACCGGGAATTGCGGGGGCCGAACCGGTGGCGATCACCGCGTAGTCGAATCCCACTTCGGTTAGCTCGGAGTCGTTGGAGACTCGCAGCGTGTGCGCGTCCACGAAGTGACCGCGCCCCTGGACGTAGGTCACCTTCCGCGCGCGACTGAGCTGTCCGAGGCCCCCGGTCATCTTCTTGACGACCTCGTTCTTCCACTCACGCACCCGATCGAGGTCGACCGTCGGTTGCTGGAAGGTGATGCCGAAGTGCGAGGCGGACTCCGCCGTCTCGAGCAAGTGCGCGACGTTGAGTAGCGTCTTCGAGGGGATGCAGCCTCGGTAGAGGCAGACGCCGCCAGGGTTCTCGGCCGTGTCGACGAGGGTGACGTCCATGCCCAGTTCGGCGCCGAGGAACGCGGCGGGGTACCCGCCGGGTCCGGCACCGAGGACGAGCAAGCGTGTCGGAGTTGCTTCGGTGGTCACGCGGCCTACCCCTCGAGCGCTAGCAGCATCGGATTATCGATTGCGTCGACGATCCATTGCATGAACCGCGCGCCATCGGCGCCGTCGATCACGCGATGGTCGTGGCTCAGCGACATCGGCATCATCAGCCGTGGCTGCCACTCGCCATTCTCGTCGAGTACCGGCGTCATCTGTGCGCGGCCGACGCCGAGGATGGCAACCTCGGGCGGGTTGATTACCGGCGAGAAGAAACCGGTGCCGAGGCTGCCCAGGTTGGTCAGGGTGAACGTGCCGCCCCGGCTGTCATCGAGCGTCAGCGTGTTCGTGCGGGCGCGCTCGGCGACCTCGTTCAGCTCGATCGAGAGCTGGATGATGTTCTTCTCATCGACATTCCGAATCACCGGGACGACGAGCCCTCGCTCGGTGTCGACGGCGACGCCGATGTGGACGAAGTCCTTGTAGATCAGCTCGCTGGTCCCGGTATCGAACGAGGTCGAGAGCAACGGGTGCGCCTTGAGCGCCGCGGCCAGGATCTTCAGGACGAAGACCGAGACCGTGAGGTTACCTCCAGCGTCGCGTGCCCCTTGTTTGTGCTGCTGCCGGAGCGCCTCCATGTCGGTGATATCGACGGCGCGCTGGAGTGTGACGTGCGGCATCTCAAGCCACGCCTGGGTCATGTTTCGCGCCACGGTGCGGCGCAGGCGGCTCAGCTTCTCGCGGCGAATCGTGCCGTACTGCCCGAAGTCAGGCAGCGGGCGCGGATCGTACAACCGAGGTGCCCCGCTGCCGCCTTCCGGGTGCTGAGCCGGCGCCGGTGTCGCCGAGGCTCGGGCAACCGCCGCGCGTGCGGCCGTCTTCACATCGTCTTCGGAGATGCGGCCGCCAGGGCCGCTGCCAGCGACTGTCGTCAGGTCGACGCCGATTTCGCGGGCGAACTTGCGGATCGCCGGCGAAGCGAAGATCGAGGCCGCATCGTCTGAGCCGACCGGTGGTACGGCTGCGGGCTCGGCGTCGGCGACCGGAGCGGGAGCCGCACCACCGGTCGGCTCAGACGATGCGGCCTCGATCTTCGCTTCGCCGGGTGGCTCCACCGCGGCCGGGGCCTTTGCGGGTGGTGCCACGGTCGGTGGGGGCGGGGCGCCGCCCGCGGCTTCGCCGACGCTGATCAGGAGTTGCCCCGGGGTGATCGTGTCGCCCTCGGAGACGTGGATCGCGGTGACGACGCCGACGACCGACGAGGGCACATCGAGCGTGGCCTTCTCGGTCTCGACCTCGATGATCGCCTGTTCGAGGGTCACGGTGTCGCCCTCGGAGACGAGCACCTTCAGAACGTCGGCCTCGTCGATATCTTCACCGAGGTGGGGCAGTGTGAATTCGGCCATGCGGGGATCCTCGCGTGTGACTCAGACGGTCGTTGGATTGGGCTTCTCGGGGTTGATCTGCAGGTCCTCGATCGCCTGCTGCGCGACGCTGACCGGGATCTGCCCCCCCCGCGCGAGCGCTGACCGGGGGGGCCGCGTGATGTGTCGCCCATCGACCTCGAAGAAATCGCGAAGCTCATCGCGTGTCCCGCTTCGGCCGAAGCCGTCGGTCCCGAGTGCGACCAAGGGCGCGTTGATCCACTTCGCGATCGAGTCTGGGAGCGCCTTCAGGTAGTCCGAGGTGCCGACGACCAATGTTGGATCAGGACCGAGTTGCTGCGTGAGGAACGGCACGCGCTCGGGCGCGCCGGGGTGAAGGAGGTTCCAGCGCTCGACGTCCATCGCTTCGCGTCGTAGCTCCGTGTAGCTCGTCACAGACCAAACGTCCGCCGCCACGCCGTACTCGCGACCGAGCAGCTCCTGCGCCTGGATCGCCTCGTTGAGGATCGACCCGCTGCCGAGCAGTTGGACGCGAGGTCGGCCCTCGATTTCCATGCCGGCTTCTTCGGCCGTCTGGAATAGGTACATGCCCTTGATGATGTCTGCGCGAATGTTCGCGCGCTCCGGCATCGGAGGCTGGCGGTAGTTCTCGTTTTCGACGGTGAGGTAGAAGATGATGTCTTCGTTCTCCTCGTGCATTCGGCGGATGCCCTCACGGACCAGGACCGCGAGTTCGAACGCGTACGCCGGGTCGTAGGACACCATCGTCGGGATTACCGAGGAGAGGACGTGGCTGTGCCCGTCTTGGTGCTGCAGCCCTTCGCCGTTCAGCGTCGTGCGGCCAGCCGTCGCGCCGATCAGGAACCCTCGAGTGCGCGCGTCACCGCTCGCCCAGGCGAGGTCGCCGACCCGTTGCAGGCCGAACATCGAATAGAAGATGAAGAACGGGATCGTCGCGACGCCGGTATTTGCGAGCGAGGTACCCGCCGCCAAGAACGAGCTAAACGATCCGGCCTCGGTCAGGCCTTCTTCGAGCATCTGACCGTCGGTCGTTTCCTTGTAGTAAAGGAGGCTGCCGGAATCGACCGGCTCGTAGAGCTGGCCCGCCGAAGCGTAGATTCCGAACTCGCGGAACAGCGCTTCCATGCCGAACGTTCGCGCCTCGTCCGGGACGATCGGAACGATCCGCTTACCAAGCTCTGGGTGCCGCAAGAGCGACGCGAGGATCCGCACGAAGATCATTGTCGTCGACGCCTCGCGCTCGCCGCTGCCCGCGAAGAAGTCCGCGAACAGCTCCTCGTCGGGCGCCGCCAGCGAACTCGGCGGGACGTGGCGCGAGGGCACCGGACCGCCGAGCGCACGACGCCGCTGCTGGAGGTAGCTCATCTCCGGGCTATCGGCCGCGGGGCGGAACAGCGGCGCCCCGACTACCTCGTCGTCGGACAGCGGGATGTCGAAGCGGTCGCGGAACTGGAGGAGTTCCTCCCCGTTCAGCTGCTTTTGCTGGTGCGTGACGTTGCGGCCTTCGCCCGCCTCGCCGAGGCCGTAGCCCTTGATCGTCCGCGCGAGGATCACGGTCGGCGACCCTCGGTGCTGCGTCGCCGCGTGGTACGCGGCGTACACCTTCTCCACATCGTGGCCACCGAGGCGCATCGACCAGAGCGCATCGTCGCTCATGTGCGACACCAACTGCTCGAGGCGTGGGTCGACGCCGTAGAAGTGCTCGCGGACGTAAGCGCCGCCGGCGACGGTGTACTTCTGGTACTCGCCGTCGACGATCTCGCCCATGCGCTGGACTAGGACGCCCTCGTCGTCCTTGGCGAGCAGGTCGTCCCACTCGCTGCCCCACAGGACTTTGATCACGTTCCAGCCGACGCCGCGGAACACGGCCTCCAGCTCCTGGATGATCTGGCCATTACCTCGGACGGGCCCATCCAGCCGCTGCAGATTGCAGTTCACGACAAAGACTAGGTTGTCGAGGTGCTCGCGCGCCGCCAGGGAGATCGCTCCAAGCGACTCCGGCTCGTCAGTCTCGCCGTCGCCCAGGAACATCCAGACCTTGCGGTCGCTTGGCGGCGTCAGTCCACGCTGTTCGAGGTAGCGCAGGAATCGGGCCTGGTAGATAGCCATAATAGGCCCGAGGCCCATCGAGACGGTCGGGAACTGCCAGAAGTCGGGCATCAGCCACGGATGGGGGTAGGACGGCAATCCGCCGGACTCGGCGAACTCCCGTCGGAAGTCGTGGAGCTGGTCGGGACTGAGGCGGCCTTCGAGGTAGGCACGCGCGTAAATGCCAGGCGAGGCGTGGCCCTGGAAGTAGATCAGGTCTCCGCCGCTGGGATCCTCTGGGCCGCGGAAGAAGTGGTTGAAGCCCACCTCGTA
>Ga0114999_10005388_pt1 | contig 15100 bp, 8 predicted proteins | sample ArcticOcean_MG_C_3_FD_89820 | JGI IMG/M metagenome (GOLD analysis project Ga0114999, IMG submission 89820) | Marine microbial communities from western Arctic Ocean - ArcticOcean_MG_CB8_126 | ecosystem: Environmental > Aquatic > Marine > Oceanic | place: Arctic Ocean: Canada Basin | collected...
CTCCTCTCGCTCACGGCCGCCACCACCCAGGCCGCCAAGCCGAAACCGCTGAAGGTCTTCATCCTCGCCGGCCAGTCCAACATGGTCGGCCATGCCAATTTCATCACGATCCCAACGCTCATCACGGCCAAGGAACCCGAGGTGCGGGGACTGGCGAAGCTGGTCTTCAAGGACGGCGCCAGCGTGACCCGGGCGATGGTCGACGATCAGATCGCTACGATGATCGCCCGCAACGACCTGAACCAGAAGATCCGCAAGAAAGAAATCACCGGTGACGATGAAATCGCGGCGGCCAAGGCGAAGATCAAGACGCTCCAGGCCGAATTCGACGCGAAGTCGCAGAAGATCAAGCAGGCCTTTGCGGTCTCGAAACGGGTCTACATCACCTCGATCGCCGACCGCAACCGTCGGTCCGGTCCACTGACCGTCGGTTTCGGCGGCAGCCCCGACAAGATCGGCCCCGAGTTCGGCTTCGGGCTTACGCTTGCCGAAGGACTCGACGCTCCGATCCTGCTGATCAAGACTTCCTGGGGCGGCAAGTCGTTGAACTACAACTTCCGTCCGCCCTCGGCTGGCCCTTACGAGTTGAGCGAGAAGGAGCAGGAGGGTGACAAGGTCGAGGAGATCAAGAAGAACGTCGGCCTGAACTACCGGATGATGAACGAGGCGGTGCACGCGGTGCTGGGTGACCTGGGCAAGCACCATCCCGAGTACGACGCTGACGCCGGTTTCGAGATGGCGGGGTTTGTCTGGTTCCAGGGCTTCAACGACCAGTTTTCACCGGCCTTCCGCGACAACTACAAGGACAACATGATCGCCTTCATCAAGGACGTGCGCAAGGAGTACAAGACTCCAAAAATGCCCTTTGTGATCGGCGTGCTGGGGACGAACAGGACCGCAGAGGACGTCGGCAAGAACGCCGTCTCCGTCGCCCAACGTGCCGCGGCCAAGGCCCCGGGATTCCAGGGCAACGTCGCCTCGGTCGAGAGCTACGAGGTCTATTCACACGACGCCTACAAAGTCTACAAGGGCTGGCAGCAGCATTTTGCCGAGTGGTGTGTCGTGGGCAGCGACCGGCCATATCACTACCTGGGCAGCGGCAAGTTCTTCGTCCGCTTCGGCAACTCGCTGGGACAGCAGATGCTCAAGTTGACGGCCGACTGACCGCCGCTTCCCGCCACCTCGCCTAACGCAATGCCTCGGTCTGAGGGTACCGCTTGCGCAGATGGCTCTTGATCACGCTGTTGTTTCGCAACCGCCACCACTCGCCCGCTCGCTTGACGTCGTGTCCGACATTGGGAAACGGCACGCGAGCCAACACCGACTGACGCCACTGGCCCAGCTTCCGCTTCAAATCGGCCGCTCGACCTGACTTCTCCTTCGACAAGTCACGTAACTCGCCAATGTCACTCGCCAGGTGGAACAGCCTGATGTCGCCCGAACCGTCCAGGTACTCGATCAACTTCCAGTCCCGCTCGCGTATGCTGCTCGCCGGACGATCGTGGTGGTAATGAGGATAGTGCCAGTACAACGCACTGCGGTCCAACTTCGACTTCGGATCCACCAGCAACCGCTTCAAACTGTGACCGTCGATCGGCTGGTTGCTGGGCAACTGGCCACCTGCCAACTCGACAAACGTCGGGTAGAAATCGTGGCTGATCGCCGGCTCGTGACTCACCGTTCCCGCCCTGGTCATCGGCGGATACTTGATGATCAGCGGCACACGCACTCCACCCTCGAACAGCGTCCCCTTCTCTCCTCGAAGCGGAGACTGGGTGGCAACCAGGTCGTCAGCCGACGCCTGGTAATCGTACCGCTTGTAAAGGCCTCCGTTGTCGGATGTGAAGACGATCATCGTGCTGTCGGTCAAACCCTCCGATTCAATCGCAGCCACGATCCGACCCACCATGTCGTCGGTGTGCTCGATCATCGCAGCGTAGATCGGGTGAGGCAGTTTGCGTTTCATCGCCGCCGCCTTCCGACGATACTTCTCGGCCTTGTCCGACATCGCGCCCAGCGGAATGTGGACGGCATACGGCGACAGCATCAGGAAGAACGGTTTCTTGGCCGCAGCATCGCCGCGATTGCCTCGCTTGATGAAATCGATGCTCAGGTCTGCTTCGAACTCGGTGCGATACTGACCCGCACCCGGCTTCAAATCCGGACGACCGGCCACCCGATAATGACCCGGCAAATGAGGGCCATTGATGACGGCCGAAAAGTCGTAGCCCTGCCGGTCGGGCTGGTAGTTTCGGCCGGTGCCCAGGTGCCACTTGCCCACGTAACCTGTCCTGTACCCCGCCGCCTTCAACGACTCGGCCACCGTCACCGTCCTCAGTGGTAACGACATCGTCGGTCGAGGTGTGATCACCGGAGCAAATGGCCGCCAGTGACCAGGAATGAAATCGGTGATGCCGATCCGTGCCTGGTTCTGACCAGACTGCAAAGCGCATCGAGACGGAGAACAGACCGGGCCGGATGCATAGAAATCGGTGAACCGGATCCCGGCAGCCGCCAGGCGGTCGATGTGCGGCGTGTCGACAAAGTCGTTGCCGTAACAACCAACATCCTTCCAACCCAAATCGTCGACAAAGATCAGCACGATATTCGGGCGAGCGGCCGGACTGGGCGCTTCGGCAGATCGGGCTTCGCTGGCGAGGAGCGTGACAGACAGCGTGACAGACAGCGTGACAGACAGCGTGGTGGACAGGGTGGTGAGGATGATCGAGGCACGAGACGGGGGGGACATTAGAGGGCTCCTGAGTCATGCACAGCATGACCTACTTCTTGATGCAGTAAACGTGAGCAGCCGTGCGGATCAACAGGCGGGTGCCGGCGATGGATGGTGTGGCAAGACACAGTTCGCCGAGTGGATTGGTGCGGTCCTCTCGGAACTTGCCGTCGGCGGGGATCACATGAGTCGTCCCGCGCTCGTCCAGGCAGAAGATCTTGCCGTTGTAGGCCCACGGAGACGATGTGAACGAAGCCCCCTTGGGAAACCTCACACGGTTGTGAATCAACTTGCCCGTCTCTGAATCGTGACACGTCGCCATGCCCTGATCCAACAACGTGAAGTAACGGCCCCGGTAGACGATCGGCGACGTGTTGTACGGACCCATTCTCTGCAATGACCAGCGGATGTGATCGTTCGACATCTGGCCGGCCGCCAGCGTGATGTCGCCTTTCGCTCCCGGAGCCACAGCGAACACCGGCCGCTTCGGGTCCTGGAAATATCCCGACGTGATGTAAAGCAGCCCGTCGGCGGCCAGGGGCGACGGAATCGTCAGCACCGACATCTTGCCGTCGAAGTGCCACAACAACTCACCATCAGGCGAATACGACCGGTTCTCAGTCTTGCCCGCCACCACGATCTCGGTCCCGCCGGCATGTTTCCACACCAGTGGAGTCGCCCAGGTGCTCTTTTCGTCACGTACCACCTTCCAACGCGACTTGCCCGTCTTGCCGTCCAGGGCCTCGATATAGGACGTGTCGTGGTTGTCGTAGACATAGATCACCTGGCCCCCTTCGACCACCGGCGACGCGGCCGCACCGTAACCGAACAGTGTTCTGCGAGGCTTGATCGGATGTGTCCACAACGGCTGGCCGTCCAGGTCGTAGCAATACAGGCCCAGGTCGCCAAACAATACGTACAACCGCTTGCCGTCGGTCGTCGGTGTCTCGGCCGCGTAACTGCTCTTGGGATGACGAGCCATCTTCGGCTTGCCCGAATGAGCCTCTCGCTTCCAGATCAACTGGCCTGTCTTCAGGCTCAGGCAATACACCATCCAGTGGTGGATCGTGTCGGGCGGTACCGGTCGACCACGACCCAGGTACAACCCCGCCTTGGGCTTCTCGTAGTCGGCGTCACTGTGAACCGACGATACGTACACCCGATCGCCCCACACGATCGGACTGCCCCAACCCAAACCTGGAATCTCGGTCTTCCAGGCCACGTTCGTCTTCCGGTCCCACACCTCCGGCAACCGCGAATCGTCGGCCACCACGCTGTTGCCATCCACTCCACGGAACCGCGGCCAGTTCTCCTCGGCACCTGCCAACTCAGCTCCGGCGACAAGCCACACACAGGCCAACAGCCCAGCGACCGACAACCTGGCGACGCGAAACGCAGACATGCCAAAACCCCTCTGGTGAAACGTTCAGATCAACTGGAAGCAACATCCAGTGCCACGAGACGATTGTAGAGCGAGTCCCATTTGGCGACCACGACCCGAGTCCGCCATTGGTCGCCTCGCGACAAATCATCAACCGACCCGCCCGGCCGAACCAACACCTCGATCGACTGGTCCGTCTCGACCACAGTGCCCTGGACCGTCTGGCCATTCTGATAGGCACTGTCGACGACCGAACCAAACGTCGACGACACGCGATCCACCGTCACCAACACATCCAGTTCTCGAGTCGACCACGACTCCACAAGATCCTCTCGCTTGTTCCCAAACCGATCGGCCGCATTGACCTGCTCGATCAGGTCGTACAACTCCGCAGCCCCCACCGCACCCACCGCAGCCACCGCAGCCACTTCGGCACTCGGTGCACCGATTCCAAAGGCGGTTTCGTCAGCCGATTGCTGCGTCTCGGTACCGGGATCGGACTGCTCCCGATCCACCGACTCGATCTTCACCCCGTCACCGACAGGCATCACCAGCCGTTGGTCCCCCGAAGCAGGCTCTTCTAGAAACTCGGCCGGCAACAGTTGTACCGTCTGCTTCGACTTCCAATCAGGGAACCGGGGAATGTCGATCCGCACTTCAACAGTCCAGGTGATGTTGTTGTCGCTATCGTCAAAGCTGTAGGCATCCGTTTCAGGGAATGGCAGAGCGACCTGGCGTTCAAACCGCTCGTTGGCAGCCAACTGGCCCGCCGGTTCCAACACGTGCACCTCGTCGACGACCGTGTGAGTCCGAGTGGTGCGGTTGGTTCCATGCCCGGCTGTCGCCGACTCGCAACACGACATCTTCACCTCGATCCCGTTGATCAAGAAGTTCTTCTTCGGCGTGAACGTCAACTCCAATGGCCAGTCTTCACCAGCCCCGACCACCAGGTGAGGCATCTTCAACTGCACGTCGCCCAATCGGCCCGACACCATCTTCTTGCGGATCCAGAATATGCCGGCAACAAGCAGGATGATCGGCAGCAGCCACAGAGCTACGACCGCCACTACCAGCAGGACGACTCCCAGTAGAGTCAAGACGATCGCCTTGACGACCGGACCCATCTGCGTCGCGGTTTCGTCTTCGAATTCGATGATCTCGTCCCGCTTGCCCGTCACCTCCTCGGGCGTCTCACCCGCCAACAACACGTAGTCCTCTTCCAGCTTCGGGTCGATCGCCCACGGAACATCCACCTCAGCCCGCACATAGTGATCGATGTTGACGTAGTGACCGTGGTAGGTCAGAGGCTGGCGGTCGGCGACAAACGAGAACGGATACGTCCGCACTTCGCCCGCGAACAACTGGCTGTCCGTGTCCAGTATCTCCTCGATCCGCTCACCCGAATCCGTGTTGCCGTATCCGTGAGTCTGCCAGAAACGGATCAGCTTGATGCCGTTGCTCGTCAGGTCCTTGTTCACCTCGACCAATACCCGACCCGACACCGTCTCACCCCCACGGTAAGTTCGATTCTCCGCATCAAACTCGATCGAAATGTCACACTTCGACATCACTCGTCCTCGCGATCATCTTCTGAAATGTCTTGTAGAGTTCATACTGAATCGTGCGGATGTCGGGTCCGAACCGCTCGAATAGTCCGGCGGCCGTGTCGAATGGCACCGCCGGGACACCTCCAGCATCACGGCGAACCCACTCGATTCGAGCGTTCAGGATCCTGGTCAATCGCTCGGGGTTCATCCGCTCGGCCACCGCCACCGTCCGCACCTGCCGACCCGCCTTGACCAGTTCGCGAGTGAAGTCCTTGTGAGTTCCCAGCACAAGCGGCACGCGGGATCGGAACAACCGATGCCGCTGCCACCACGTCAGTCTCTGGGCCTCGTCGATCATCACCGGATCGCCCACCGGCACCTCGCCTCGTTCCCCCTCGTCAATGTGCTCGTATCCCGATTCGGGAAACCGGGCCCGGATGGCCAACAAATGAGTCGTCTTGCCGTAACCCTTTTCGCCGATGAACTGCACGGCCGTACCCGGCTCGGCCAGCATCGCGTCGAACTCCGCCACCTCGACATCAGCCAACCGTGTCCAATCTTCAATCGAAAACGCTCCGAACGGGTTGCGACGAAGATTCAAATGAGCAAACGGCAATCGAGATCTGCTGACCGCTGTCGTCACTGTGGATCCTCAAAGAGACATTCGAAACTCATTCGAAACTCACTCGAAACTCGCCCAATCCTATCTGCTCATTCCATCCACACAAGCAACCAGAATCGACACTCGTCCTCAGTTGTCAGCGCCCGCCGATTCGGTAGTCTGCACACACCTCGCCACTCAGGCCAGGCCATCTCGATGGTCGCCGTCGGCCTGGCAACCAGGTTCGCTCAGCTGAAAAACCTCGGCTGAAAACCTCTCTGCCTGGGCCTGACCGCCGCCGTCCATACTCGTCGGCTGCGTATCTGGCGACTCAAGACGCTGGGATAACCGTCCGCAACGGTCTCGGGATGGCAGATCCTGGCCCGAGGTGTCGACCCCGCGACCCAATTTGCACGCCCTAATGCTGGTAAATGAACTCCTGAGAATTCAACAGCGTCCAGACCACGTCCTCCCACCCACGCCGACGATCCGGGCTGGACGAGACATGAGTCAGCATCGCCGTGCGAGTCTTGGGCGACGGCGTCCGGGACAACGTCCGTAGATAAAGCGCGTCGAGAATCTCAGCGTCAGTGCTCCCACTCGATAACAACTTGCCCAATCGGTTGTCCGGACTGACCAGCCGCTTCGACAACATCTGACCGATGATCAACTCCAATGCCTGCTTCCGGCCAAACGTCTGCTGACGGTCGCACTCGCAGGTCTGAGTCCGCGATGGCTGACCAAATGCTCGCAAAAAAGGATGCGACTCGTACCGCACATACTTCGACGACTTGTTGATCAGTGTCACTATGTCGTTGACCGGCAACTGCACCGCCCGAGTTCCAATCGGCAACGTGATCGTCCCCGGAGGCAACCCGATCGTGTAATCCTTCGCAATCTCGTAAACCTCCGGTACACCCGTCACGCTGCAGACCGCATCCAACAACACCTCGGCCGGCAACGGCCGCGAACCCATGTGCGAAAAATATCGCTCGTCACTCTCGTTGCTCGCGGTCGACAATGGACTCAACTGATACGTCCGAGAATTGACGATGTCGCGGATCAACGGCTTCAGTCGATAACCACTCGCTACGAATCGACTCGCCAACGCAACAAGCAATGCGCCGTTCGACGACGGGTTCGAGTCGCGGAAATCGTCCACCGGCTCGACAATGCCGCGTCCATGCAAATGAAACCAGATGCGGTTGACCAACGCCTTGGCAAAAAATGGGTTGTCCGGCCTCGTCAACCAGGCGGCCAGCAACTCGCGACGGTCCCGACCTGCAGGCATCGCGACCGGGTCGCTGCCAATCAGACTCGGGACAACTGCCGCACCGTCCGTGTCTCGAGTGAACTCGCTGGCCTTGACGTCGATCGTGATCTCCAACTGACGACGCTCCGCTCGAACTCCACCCGGGCCAGCCTTGCCCAATCGTGTCCGCTTGACCTGGTTGAAGTGAGCCGCCAAGCCAAGATAGTCGTTCTGTGTCCACCGCTCGTAGGGATGATTGTGACACTTGGCACACTGCAGACGGACGCCCAGAAACAATTGAGCCGTCGCTTCGGCCAGGTCCTTCTGCAGGAACTGCTTGTCGGTGATCGTCTTGGGCGTCATCGTGACGCAATAGAAATTCACCGGAGCATCACGATACGACTGACCGGTCGACGTCAGCATCAACCGCACCGTCTCGTCAAACGCCAGATCACTCGCGATTCGAACCCGCAACCACGACTGGAACTTCCGAGCCCCCTCAAGATTGATCGCATCTCGAGTCACTCGCAGCACGTCGAACCACTTCTTCGTCCAGTAGTCCGCGTACTCGGGACGACCCAGCAATTGCTCGATCAACTTCGACCGCTTGTCCGTACCCGTCGCAGCCAGAAACAGCCTCGACTCGGAGGGCGGTGGCAACACACCGCACAGGTCCAGGTAAAGCCGCCGAACAAACTGTTCGTCGCTGCACAATCCCGACGGAGCAATGTTCAGTAGCTTGAGCTTGGCGAACACGTGAGTGTCGACGTAATTCGATTCCTCCGGATTGGGCCAAGCGTACCCTTCGCCCGGCTCGGCGATGTGCATCAGCCTCACCGATTCCATCCGACCCATGAACCGGCACAGGATCGCCACTTCACCCTGGCGATTGAAATCGACCAACCCGGTCCGATCGACGCTGGCGATCGAGATATCGCTGCTGGAAAAAGTCGTCAGGCGGCTCACGTCGCTGACTCGGCCGTCCGAAAATGTGGCTCGCACGGCCAGCCGTTGCCAGGTGCCCGGAGCCTTGAGCACGCGCCGAGACGGTGTGACCGTCAACGACTCGAGAGCCACCGGTGCCAAATCGTCCTGCAACCCTTCGGCCTGCCAGTCGTGGATCAGCCGAGCAAACCGGCTGGTCGGAGCAAACCGACGTCCTCCGACATGAGCCACCCGCGCGAGAGCCTTGTTGAGAATCAGGCTGTTGTCGGGGTCGAGCCGATTGGTGCGGCGGCCGAGTCCGTCGTGTGTCAATTGTTGGAAATCGAGATCGGGATCGAAACCCCAGAGACTCAGCCGAAAACCGTCCTTGCCACTCGGAGCACCATGGCAGCGGATGTCGCTGCAACCGGCAACACTCAGCAACGGCATCAACTCGCGACGAAAACTGATCGGCCGCGACTCGCTCAGCCCCTCAACCGTCAACGGGATCATCGCCGAAAGACCCGCGACGTGGACGGCAAGAGTCGTGGCACCGTCGCGACGACCCTCGACCAATCCAGTCTCATCCACCGCGACCATCGCCACCTCGCCCGCATCCCACCGGCAAAACTCGGTCAAATCTCGCAACGACCCGTCGGCGTATCGACCGCTGACCAGGATCTGACAGGTGGCACGAGAACCCGACAAGAGAATGGACCGAGGATACACCTGCAGCGATACCGGCTGGCCGACAACCGCACGCCGCGACGTGGCATCAACGGGCAACGACGCCAACAGCGGTCGACTCGATAGCACCAACACTGCGATCAGACTGACCAGAGTCCGCAACATCCATTCGCCCCAGGTTGATTTCATGGCCAAAACACCGCGGAATTCACCGATTCGGCAGAAAATCTCCGCAACTAGATAAGAATGTCCCGGATCACCCGTCCATCCAGGCTGACCTTCGTCGGCTGGCCTGCCGCGTCAGGTACGTGCATCTCGGGATCGATGCCCAGGCACTCGTAAATTGTCGCACAGATATCAGCCGGGCTGACCGGCCCGTCCTTGACATAGGCCGCCTGCTCGTCCGACGTCCCGTAAGCAGTGCCGCCCCGGATGCCAGCACCAGCCAGCATCACCGAATAACAAAATGTCCAGTGATCACGGCCGGCGTGCTTGTTGATCTTCGGAGTCCGACCCATGTCGCTCATTACCACCACCAGCGTCTCGTCCAGAATGCCTCGATCGTCAAGATCCTGCATCAGACCCGAAAAAGCCTGGTCGTAAACTGGCAGCAACACCTCGCGGCAAATTCCGAAGTTGCGTTGGTGAGTGTCCCAGATCGCACCGTCGAGCTTGGCCGGTCGAGTCCAGAATGCGTCCCAGGTGACGTTGACGAATCGGACACCCTCCTCGACCAGCTTCCGGGCGATCAATGTACTGTTGCCGAACAACGTGCGGCCGTAACTGTCTCGCAACCTGGCGGCCTCGCCGTCGACATCAAACGCATCGCGAATGCGGTTGGAAGTCAATAACGAGAGTGCTCCGTTCTGGACCCGATCAAATTCGCTGACCACACCCGGTCGCCGCAACGCGTCGTCGAACTGCTGAGTCAACTTGCGGCGAGTGTTGAGTCGATCGAGCGTGATGCCCTGGGGAAGCCTGGCGTTTGGCACCCGAGGAGTTCCGAGGACAACCTGAGGGTGATAGGTGTCGGTCGCCAGTTTCTTGGCCGTGGGCGAACACTCGGTGAATAACGGATCGTACTGGCGTCCGAGAAATCCGCCGTAGGGTCCGGCACGACGGATGTGCTGACCCCAGCCCAAAAGGCACGGCATGTGGACGTAATCGGGCAGGCCGCCACTTTCAGTGTTCAGGTACTCGCAGACCGACCCCATGCTCGGAGGCAAACTGTCCTGGTTGACTCCGATCGACGGCAACGGCTCGGGATAACCGGTCAGGCTGGGCATCGGGTTGTGACAACCGCCCTTGTGGTTCACCGTCCGAACAACCGCCGCACGGTGCATCCACTTCGCATGACCGGGCAACAACTCGCAGACGGGTAGACCGGGTGAATTGGAAACGATCGGGCTGAACTCGCCACGAATCCCACTCGGCGCATTGGGCTTCATGTCGAACATGTCCTGAGTCGGAGCACCTCCGAGCAAATACAACACGATCACGCTCTTGGCCTTGCCCGGCCGATCGAGCCTGCTGCTCGAAGCCGCCGCCGTGGCAACCTGCTGGGGCAGGCCAAACATCCCGCCCAGCATCGCCAACCCACCGGCCTGCAATGTCTCGCGACGCGTCACACCATCGCAAGCTCGTCGCCTGCTACCCAGAACTTTGATCATGACATCCTCGCTCCAGACCGCAGGCTCACATCGACTCACAGTGTACAAAAACTCGACCGCCCCGGGGTCCGACCGCTGCCCTTTTTTATACAAGACGACCACAACTCACCAACTCGTATCACTTTGATGACGCTTTGTCTCGGATTGACTTCAGTCTAAGCCTCCCATCGAAAACCGTGAAAGCGACTCAAGCCACTTCACACAAACGACTTACAGATATCGTCATGTTTCGGCACACCATCTGCATTCTCAAGAGGATCAGAACACCGAATCAAGTCGGTTATCCGGTTCCCCCCAAGTAAGGAGTAGAAGATCATGAAACGCATCGCATCAATCATCGCAGCCCTGGGCGTGTTGGCAGTCTTCTCGGCAAGTCCCGCTCCGGCCGAAGCCGGACACCGATACTTCTCGAGCTACAGCCACAGCCGATTGCACAGCAACCTGAACCACAACGCCTATCACCGCAACCTGACCCATCGCAGTGCTCACCGCTACCCGATGAGTCACTACAGTCACGAGCGGTTGCACGACAACCTGAACCACGACGCGTACCACGACCGATTGATTCATCGTTCGTCGCACCGACCGTCGTTCGGGATCAGCATCGGCCGCAGTGGATTCGGTCTCCGCCGATCCAGCCACGGTCATCACGGTGGCAGCCGAGGCTTCTCGTTCAGCTTCGGCCACTAACCCGAACCCCAACTTCCCCCGGAGACTGGCTCTCCGCCCGCCCTTCTTGGCGGGCGGATGCCTGTCTTTTTTTGTACCGACACCGGCCCCCTAAACAACTTCCTCGGGCCACACGTCACCCAATTGCTCGCGGATCTCGTCAATCAGCTTGCCTCGAAAATCGATACTGATCTTCGGCAACTGCTGCATCCGCACCTGCTGCAACGGCACCCCCAGCATGCTTCGCGACTTGACGGTCATCTCGTCATAGGGCAGAAACAGCGGAGCATGCCCGGGACGCAGCACCGGCCAGACAGCGACCTTCAAACCCCGCTCGGTCGCTTCAATCGTGATGCAGTTGTTGTAGCCAAACCAGCCTCGCAACGACAAACTCCGCATCCGAAACGTGTGCCCATCGCTCAACTCCGATATCTCGTCTCGATACACACTCGCCAGTCGATACCAGCCGCCACCCCACGACAACAACCCGATGATCGCAAACCAGCCGGCGATCATTCCAGGAGCCAGCAAGACGTAGAACCAATCGGCGATGTTGGCAAACATCTCGTTCATCTCCAGAAACCAGCGACCCTGTCCCTCCGAGGCTCAGCGATCGGTATTGAGAGCCATTTGATAGTCAGTTTCGCCGAGTTGTCCAGTACAATCGCGTCCGCCGATTGTTCCACCCGCCCCCGAACGTGACAGCACACGTCGACCAGACACCAAATACCGGTGGACTCAGACAGCCAACTCCATCGGCACCAGACTCTCCGGACCGGTCGTCCTGCTGATCGTTCGTCACATGACATGGGGTGCAACGGGACGATAAGGTCAATGACTCCAGAGTGGCAACGATGGGGCCGGGATTTGACACCAGACTTTTCCACTGCACCGAGCCAACAGGCGAAACGACCAGCAATGAAGACACGCTACACCAAGTTGTGCTGTCAACGAGGCATGGAACTCATCGTGCTCGTATGTGCGATGATTGGCACGGCGACGGCGCAAACCGAGAGCAGTTCGACACGCCCGACACTCGAAGAACTGAAAACCCTCGGAGCACTCCGGTCCAGCTACCGGACACAGCAGCGTCGCTCGGCCCCGACGGTCGCTCCCAAACCCCGACTTGAAACGTTCCGAAAGACCATCCAGCCGGTCTTGAAGACGACCTGTCTGCCGTGTCACGGACCCGACAAACAAGAAGGCAATATCCGGATCGACAAGCTGGATCCCGATCTGCTGCACGGAGACGATGTGGATTGGTGGCTCGAAATCGCCGCCGTGCTGACCAATGGCGAAATGCCGCCAGCGAATGCCGTCAAGCTGAACGACACGGACCGAGGTCGCATCATCGAGTGGCTGTCGTCCGAGATTCAGGTCGCCTCAACAGTCAGACGGGCCAAGCAAAAGCACTCGTCCTTCCGACGAATGACCCGCTACGAATACAACTACACGCTGCAGGACTTGCTCGGGTTGCCCTACAACTTCGCCAAGGACTTGCCGCCCGAAGCGACTTCGGCAGACGGTTTTCAGAACAGCTCAGAAAACCTGCAAATGTCGGTCATCCAGTTTCAGACCTACCGCACGCTGGCTCGAAAGGCCCTGGAAAGGGCCACCGTCAGAGGACAGAGGCCGAACCTGGTGTTTTGGGGAGTTTCGATGAAGACCGCCTCGGCCGATATGTGGGCCAAGCAAAAGAAACAACTCGAAATAATCAGAAACAAGCACAAGGATGATCCGGAAACACTGAAACGAGAAATCGAACGACAAACCGCCAAGTACCGATCCCGACCCAACGCCACTCACTACAAGGATCTCGGTACCGGAGCGACCACACGAGTCGCCTGGAGTTACGGCGGCGCGAAATATGCATGGAAACCAACCGACTCGCGACCCGAGGTTCCTGCCGTTTCTGATCACATTGTCGTTCTTCCCCGAGGGAAACAACTGATCGTCGAACTCGGCAACCTCGTGCCCGACCGAGGAACGCTTCGAGTTCGTGTCCGAGCCTCGCGAACCTCTACCACAGACAAAGACTCTCCCAGCCTGCAGCTGGAATTTGGCTGGCAGGCCAGCAACGACTCGCAAGCCTCGGTCAGAATTAGTGAGCACGACCTTGCCGTCGATGCCGCACCCGACACACCAAAGTTCTATCAGTGGGAGATTCCGCTGAGTGAAATCTACCCGCGCAATCTGATGCGCAAGATACAGAAGATGGGAGCCCTGCCGAGTCCGTCCGAGTACCTGAAACTGGTCAATAGCTCGGTCTCACAGGGCGACATCCAGATCGACTACGTCGAGATCACAGCACCCATCTACAAACAATGGCCGCCAATCTCGCACACTCGAATCTTCATCGACCGCAACAACGACGACGAAACGGCCTACGCGCGAGACGTGTTGACCCGGTTCCTGTCGCGAGCCTGGCGACGCCCTGCCACAACTGCAGAGGTCGAACAGAAATTGACCCTGTTCAACACAATCCGACCCAAGTGCGACGATTCTCAACAAGCCGTCCTCGAAGTCCTGGCCACCGTGCTCGCGTCGCCCAAGTTCCTCTATCTCCTCCCGCCCAATCGGCCGATTCGGACCGGCCAACACAAGGACAAGGACAAGGACAAGGACAAGGACAAGGACGCCGACCGCCTGGCAGACTGGGAACTGGCCACTCGGCTCTCGATGTTCCTGTGGTGCAGCACGCCCGACAAAGAACTCCTCGACCTGGCAGCGACCCGACGGTTGACCGATCCTCGAGTCCTGGCCGGTCAGGTCAAACGTATGCTGGCCGATCGACGGACCCTGCGTTTTTCCAGGCACTTTGTCCGGCAGTGGTTGGGAATGCAGTTGCTGGACTTCCTGGCGGTCGACAAGACGGCACACCGTCAATTCGACCCGGCCTTGAAAGCCGCGATGCAGCAAGAACCTGTCGCGTTCTTTCACGAGATCCTGGAGCACAATCGCAGCGTGCTGGATTTCCTGCATGCCGACTACACGATGGCCAACGAACGACTGGCCAAGCACTACGAGATCGACGACGTAACGGGCAACCACTTTCGCCGAGTGAGACTCGAGCCACAGCATCGCCGAGGCGGCTTGCTGACTGCCGCCGGCCTGCTGGCCATGAACTCAGATGGCAAGGACTCGCATCCACTGAAACGTGGCATCTGGATGCTCGAAAACCTGCTCAACGATCCGCCTCCACCACCACCGCCGGCCGTGCCCGAGATCGACCTGGCCGATCCCGAAATTGCCAAGCTCACCCTGAAACAACGCATCGAAGATCATCGCAACCACGCCGCGTGCCTGTCGTGTCACGCCAAGATCGATCCGTGGGGAATCGCTTTCGAGAACTTCGATGCCGTTGGCAGCTGGCGCAGCCAGATCAACGGAAAACCGGTCGATGCCTCGAGCCTGCTGTTCAACAACCAGGAACTGGACGGCATGGACGGCCTGAAGCGGTTTCTGCTGACCAATCGACAAGATCAGTTCGCCCGTGCGATGGTCCACAAGTTGGTAACCTACGCACTGGGACGACCATTGACGTTCGGCGATCGAGCAAGCATCGACCAGATTACAACCGATCTGCGCAAGCAGAACGATGGACTTGCTACAATGATCACATTGATTGTCACCAGCGA
>Ga0114999_10005391_pt1 | contig 15096 bp, 13 predicted proteins | sample ArcticOcean_MG_C_3_FD_89820 | JGI IMG/M metagenome (GOLD analysis project Ga0114999, IMG submission 89820) | Marine microbial communities from western Arctic Ocean - ArcticOcean_MG_CB8_126 | ecosystem: Environmental > Aquatic > Marine > Oceanic | place: Arctic Ocean: Canada Basin | collected...
ACCCACGTGATAACGGCCGACAGGGCTCGCCTGCAACTGCTGACGCAGGCCGTCAGAGACGCGGGCATAGAGGTAGACGCCCTGGTCATGGAGCCGCTTGCCAGCGGGCTGGCCACGCTAACCAGGGACGAAATGGACCGGGGCACGCTGCTCATCGACATCGGAGGCGGGACCTGCGACATGGTCGCGTTCCGCGGGGGCAAGGTGTCCTACACCGGCGTCGTCCCCATTGGCGGCTACCAGTTCACCAACGACATTTGCCTTACCTACAACGTCGACCGCGACTCGGCCGAGCAGGCCAAGCTCGAGCACGGCCACACTGAGCCCGCCGCTGTAGACCCGGACGGGCTGGTCAGCATGTCCCTGGCGGACCGGCCGGCCGACATACTCGTCCCCGCCAGGGAGCTGGCACAGCTTCTGCGCGAGCGGGCGACAGAAATGGCCCAGCTGATCCGTATAAAGCTCGATGACGCCAAGTCCGGGCAAGTGGGGTCAGTAAAAATCGTCCTAACGGGAGGCGCGTCCGAGCTACCGGGCATCGCCGACATCCTCCAGCGATACCTCGGACGAAGAGTGCGTCTCGGTTCGCCGAGTCGTGCTTTCGAGGGCGCAGAAGACCTGACTGACCCCATGCACGCAACCGGCCTGGGAATACTCGCTTGGGCGGCTGCCCAGCCGGTCCCGGCAAAAGTGAGCCGCGCCACGAGGCGGGGAATTGGCCGCGCAGCCAGCCCTAGCAGGCTGGCCGGAATCGGCTCAGGGGTAAGCCGCCAGGTACGCAAACTAAGGGTTTCGCCCTGGATGGCTGCGGCCATGGGCAATCGACAGGCATAACCAACTAGCGCATTAACTAAGGCCCGCTGCGAGCGGCCGACAGGTCCGAAAACAAGAACCGAAAGGGAGAGGGGAGCCAGATGGTCGTCACCAAGAGGGAGCCGGACGGGATCACGAGGATCCGGGTAATTGGAGTAGGCGGAGGCGGGTCCAATGCCGTGTCTCGCATGTTCCGCGAGCGCATTACGGGCATTGAGTACGAGGTGGTCAACACCGACACGCAAGCGCTGCTGCGCTGCGACGTGCCGCTGAAGATCTCCATCGGGGACGACCTGACGGCTGGCAAGGGCGTCGGCGGCGACCCCGAGCTCGGCGCTCGGGCAGCCGAAGAGAGCCGGGATGAGATTTACGAGGCCGTCCGCGACGCGGATATGGTCTTTGTAGGAGCCGGTATGGGTGGCGGCACCGGCACGGGCGCTGCACCCATCATCGCCGAGATCGTGAAGGAGACCGGCGCGCTGACAGTCGGCGTGGTCACTCGCCCGTTCGCCTTTGAGGGCATTCGCCGGGCCAAGCAGGCCGACGAGGGCATTAAGAAGCTGGCCGAGGCGGTTGATACGCTTCTGGTCATACCGAACGAGAGACTGCACGTCATTTGCGAGGACGAGGTGACGGCCGGGAACGCGTTCCGCATGGCCGACGATGTGCTGCGCCTAGCGGTCCAGTCGATTGCCGAGCTGGTAACTGTGCCCGGCGACATTAACCTGGACTTCGCCGACATTCAGACCATCATGCGTGACGCAGGTCCCGCCTGGATGTCGATCGGCTTCGGCCGCGGGGAAGACAGGGCCAAAGACGCCGCTCAGCAGGCGATCTCAAACCCGCTACTCGACGTGACAATAGACGGTGCCACCGGCGTGCTGTTCAACATTACCGGAGGCAGTGACATAAGACTGTCCGAGCTGCACGAGGCGGCAGAGGTTATTCAGCGGGTCGCGGATCCGGATGCCAACATCATTTTCGGCATGGCCACTGACCTCAAGATGGAAAACGAGATTAAGCTCACCGTAGTTGCGACCGGGTTCCCCTCACCGGAGTCCGAGGTTGGCGGCGATGACCGCGTCAACCAGATACTGCGGGACGCCTTGAATGGCGAGAGCACGGACATAGATGTTCCCCCTTTCCTGCGGCGTCTGACGAGGGCTCACGTGGCCTCCGCGCGCACTCCGCAGTCGAGGATCACCGTCTAGCTTCTAACGCCCCCTCAGGGGTAAGAGGGCCGGTCCCAATTGGGACCGGCCCTCTTTTTTTGTCTGCATTTTTGTGTGCGTTGGCCGGTACACCGCGCTACCTAGAAGTTTCCGTTTTATTTCCCGAATTTGTAAAAATTAACGTTTGACAGGCCCTATATCTGGTGGTAACTTCTAACCCCCACGCGATAGCTTGTGCCTAGAGACCCATTAAATGCTCTGCCCGTACTGCAACCACGACAACTCTAAAGTGATCGACTCGCGGGATTCCGGAGACGGAATCAGGCGGCGCAGGGAGTGCCTGTCGTGCGACCGCAGGTACACCACGATCGAGCGCTCCCAGACCCGCACGCTGATGGTTGTAAAGCAGGACGGGCGGCGAGAAGAGTTCCGCAAGGACAAGCTGCTGGCCAGCCTGAACAAGGCCTGCGTCAAACGGCCCCTACCTGTAGGCACCATCACCAAGGTCGCCGACGAGATAGAGGCGGCGCTGGTCGATTCGGGCAAAGCAGAGATTCCCTCTCACGGCCTGGGAGAACTGGTTATGGGGCGACTAAAAGGACTGGACCGGGTCGCCTACATTCGCTACGCCAGCGTGTACCGGGACTTTAAGGACATAGAGACGTTCAAGGAAGAGGTGGACGCACTGCTGGAGCCGGTGGCCCAGAGGCCCGAGCCCAACCCGCAGCTGTCGTTCCTGGAAGACGAGCCGCCGGTCCTGCCGATCAGACGCAGGCGGGGCCGCCCACGCAAACCGCAGCCGATGCGCTAACGGCCGGTTTGGCGCAGGGGTAACGAATTAACTAGAATGTTTGTTCGTAATTAGCAATGAATGGCCACGCCGGTGCGCCGCCAGATAGCGCGGCGACGAGCGCGGTCCAAGAGTAGTAGTAAGGGAGTCGGGAATGACGAAAGAGAACGGGACGAACGGCGCTTCCGCAAATGGCCACGCCAAAGGCCACATTAAAAGCCCAGCCAGAAGCAAGGAGAGCACCGTCGGCGAAGTGATGAAGGCGCTACAAGACCTGGGGGTACCCCAGGACAAGATCGCAGAGGTGGTCGAGGGTGCGCTCGCGGGCAAGGCCACAGTACCTACAGAGGCCACAGCAGCAATCGACGAGGTCGATGCCCTGCTCACCGATAACGCTAGGGTGGTGCTGAAAAAGCGCTACCTGCGAAAGAACGCCGAGGGCGAGACTATCGAGACCCCCGCCGGAATGCTGCGCAGGGTCGCCGAGGCCATAGCCGAGCCCGAGCTAATGCACGGGACGGAAGAAGATAGGCAGACGGCCGAAGACGACTTCTACTCGATTATGTCCACGCTGGAGTACGTCCCCAACTCCCCTACCCTTATGAACGCTGGCACCGGCGCCGGCACGCTGTCGGCCTGTTTCGTCATGGGCCTGGACGATTCGATGGAGGGCATCATGACGACCGCCAAGGAGGCGGCCATGGTGCAGAAGTTTGGCGGCGGCACGGGCTTCGCGCTGTCCCCCATTCGTCCCAAGGGTGCGGGTATAGCAACGACGCATGGCAAGGCGTGCGGACCGGTCGCGGTGCTGCGGCACCTGTCATCCGTGTCCACGCTAGTGACGCAGGGAGGCAAACGCGACGGGGCGAACATGGCCGTCATGGATGTCCACCACCCGGACATCATGGAGTTCATCACCTGCAAGACCGAAGAGGGCACGATCCACAACTTCAACATTTCGGTTGGAGCCTCGGACGAGTTCATGAGAGCGGTCCGCGATGGCGGCGACTTCGAACTGCGCGAGCCGTCTAGTGGCGAGGTCGTCGGACACCTGGGCGCCCGGGAGGTGTTTAGCAAGATAATTGCCGGGGCCTGGCGTAACGGCGAACCGGGGATGATATTCCTGGACGCGGTGAACCGGGACAACCCGACGCCCCATCTCGGCCGCATGACCGCCACCAACCCCTGCGGTGAGCAGCCCCTGCTGCCGTACGAGTCGTGCAACCTCGGGTCCATTAACCTCTCGCTGCTGGTAAAAACGGTCGACGGCGAGCCGACGGTGGACTACGCCCGGCTGGGAGAGATTACCCGCATCGCCACACGCTTTTTGGACAACGTCATAGACGCCAACGCCTACTCGGTCGTCAAGATCGAGGAGATGACCCGTTCGACCCGCAAGACCGGCCTGGGCATTATGGGCTTCGCCGACATGCTCATGGCCATGCGCATTCCCTACGATTCGAAACAGGGCGTGGAGCTGGGCCGAAAGATAATGCGCTTTGTACGTGAAGAGTCGGACAGCATGTCCGAACAGCTGGCAGGGGTTCGCGGCAGCTTCCCGGAATGGGAAAAGAGCAAGTACGGGCCCGCAGGCGAGAACCGGCCAATGCGAAATGCCTGCCGCCTGACGGTCGCGCCCACCGGAACGATCTCCATGATCGCGGGTTGCTCGTCGGGCTGCGAGCCCGCGTTCGCGCTGTGCTTCCACAAGCACAACATCCTGGGCGGCGAGAGCCTCATCTACGTTGACCGAACCTTCGAGCAGTCGGCCAAAGATGGCGGCTTTTACTCGGAAGAGTTGATGGAGTATTTGGCCAACGGCGGCACAATACAGAATCGCGACGACGTACCGGACTGGGCGAAGAAGACCTTCGTGACCGCCTCTGAGATTTCACCCGAGTGCCACGTTCGCATGCAGAGCGCGTTCCAGGACAGCGTTGACTCGGGCATTTCCAAGACTGTGAACTTCCCGAACGCAGCCACGGAAGACGACGTCCGGACGGCGTACTTGCTGGCGTGGGAACTGGAGTGCAAGGGCATAACGGTGTACCGCAACGGCAGCCGTGAGGTGGAGGTGCTGACGGCGGGCAAAGAGGCCGAGCCCGGCAAAGCCGCCGAAGCGGAAGCGCCCACGCACCTGACGCCGAGAAAGCGACCGGCTGTGATGCGGGGCGTAACCGAGCGCGTCAAGACCGGCCAGGGCAACATTTACATAACCGTGAACTTCGACGAAGCGGGCACGCCGTTTGAGCTGTTCACCACTCTTGGCAAGGCCGGGAGCATTGAGTCCGCACAGCTTGAGGCCGTGTCCAGGCTCATCTCGCTGGCGCTGCGGTCTGGCATTGAGCCAGACGAGATCGTCGATCACCTGCGAGGCATTACCTCTGACCCGGTGTGGGACGGTGGACGGCTGGTGCGGTCGGCCCCCGATGCGGTGGCCTTCGTGCTGCACCAGCACCTGCACGACGGCCCGGAGATGGCCTTACGAGACATCGCCTCAGGCGTCGGGTCCGATTCGAGCGTGCAGCTGGGGATGATACCTCCTGAAGCTATGGCCGCACCCGAGCCCGCTCTCGTCACCACTGCCACGGCCACGGCAGATGAGCCGGTGCTGCTAGGCACATTGAGCACGGCTACGTGCCCGGAGTGCTCAGGCTTCCTCGTGTTCCAGGAAGGCTGCCAGCGCTGCCCCGACTGCGGGTACAACAAGTGCGAGTAGTCGGTCCCAGGGCCTGACGACAGCCAGCATGCCCGTGGCCTTCCCGCGCGAAGCCACGGGCTTTTAACGGCGCGCGACAAACAACGCCCTTGGCAATAATTGGCCGGAGCTATAATTAGCCAAATGAAACGACCCCCCGTAATCGCAATTACGATGGGCGATCCGGCCGGTATCGGTCCGGAGGTCGCCGCCAAGTCTCTTACTCACCGAGAATTACCCGACGCACGTTATGCAGTAGTTGGGGACGCCGCGACGATGCAGCGCGCACTGGACGCTATCGGGTCGACGGTGCACGTGTATGCAGCGTCTAATTTAGACGACCTGACGTTCGCACCCGGTTCGATCAGCGTGCTGGAGCCACCCGGGGTGGACCTGACGGGCGTGCAAATAGGCGAGGTGTCGGCCCAGGCGGGCAAGGCGTCCATTGAGTGGGTACTCGCCGCCGCCGATCTCGTCGGTTCTGATAAAGCCGCCGCCATAGTCACGGGCCCCATACACAAAGAGGCGTGCCGACTGGCGGGTTACCAGGACATTGGCCACATGGAAATTCTCCAGCGCCACGCCAACGCGCCCCTGGTCGCCACCATGCTGGTGGCGGAGCAACTGCGGGTGGTGCACATGTCTACCCACAAGTCGCTGGCCAAGGCGGTGGAGTTCTGCACCAGGGAGAACATTCTGGCCAAGATTCGGCTCACCGACGAGCACTTTAAGCGCTGGGGCTTTCCCGCACCCCGCATAGGTGTGGCGGCGCTTAACCCGCACGGTAGCGATGGCGGGTTGATAGGCGACGACGAGGCACTGCGCATCTCCCCGGCCGTCCAAGACGCCAGGGCCGAGGGCATCGACGCCATCGGGCCGGTACCCGCCGACACGATTTACAACCAGGCCATTGCTGGCCGCTACGACGCGGTGCTGGCCATGTACCACGACCAGGGACACATCGCTATAAAGGTGTTCAACTGGGCCAAGTCCATTAGCGTGAACCTCGGTCTGCCGTTCATTCGAACGTCGGTAGACCACGGCACTGCCTTCGACATAGCGGGCAAGGGCATAGCCGACCCGGATAACATGCTGGAGGCGATCAGCGTGGCGGTAAGCCTGGCAGGCGAGGGCATACTCCCTAAATACGAGGCCGCAAAGCTAACGGTGGCGCACTAATTATGAAAATTTCATTCGTTGGCGGTGGCGTTATGGCCGAGGCGATCCTGCGGGGGATCGTTTCAGCGGGACTCGCTGCGCCATCCGATATATCGGTCGGTGAGCCGGTACAGGCCCGCAGGGATCAACTCGCTCAAAACCACGGAGTGAACGTTTCAAGTGACAACGCCGAGGCCGTTGCCGGGGCAAAGCTGGTTGTTTTGTCTGTAAAACCTCAGGCATTGGGCACCGTGCTGCCGGGCCTGGGCGCTGCGCTGAAGCCCGACCAGGCCCTAGCTTCCATAGTGGCCGGGGCGACCATTCGCACGATAGCTGACGGAACGGGGCACCAGGCCGTTATAAGGATTATGCCCAACACCCCGGCCCAGATTGGCGCGGGCATCTCTGCTTGGACGGCGTCTGAGGCGGTCACCGACGCCCAAAAAGCAGCGATCCGGGAAGTAGTAGCTACGCTGGGCGAAGAGGTGTACGTTGCCGGTGAAGACCTCATCGACATGTCCACGGCGCTGAGTGCCAGCGGGCCTGCTTATGTCTTCACGTTTGTAGAGTCGCTCATAGACGCAGGCGTTAACATTGGCATGTCTCGCGACTTGGCCTCGCGGCTGGCCATAGAGACGGTGCTGGGCAGCGCGCGCATGGTGAAAGAGACCGGCACGCACCCGGCCGAACTGCGGAACATGGTCACTTCGCCAGCAGGGACCACCGCGGCGGCGCTGGTGGCACTGGAGAAGGGCGGCTTTCGGCCCGCGGTCATCGATGCGGTGGCCGCAGCGTACAGGCGCTCGAAGGAACTGGGTAAAAACAGCTAGTTTTCGTCCGGCCCCTTTTCATCTCGGGCCGAACCAGATCGGATTACTTTGGAGTTTTTAGTAAATTTCGTGGGCATGCTCACGTTCATCCTTATGATCGCTATCGTCGGCAGATCGGTGCTGTCCTGGGTAAACCTCGGGAACGAACATCCGCTCGTGGTTATCGTCTACCGGACCACCGAACCCATATTGGGACCGATCCGCAGACTGCTCCCCAACACGGGCGCGCTCGACCTTTCGCCCCTCGCCGCCCTGGTCTGCCTCATACTCATTCGCTACATCGTCGGCAAGATTCCCGTTTGACCGCCCGGCTACGCTGACGACAGGCGCGACAGCGCGTTTGCCCGGTCGAGGCCGATCACCTCGACCACTTTGTCCCGGGATTTGTTTCCCTTTATGACGCTGACGTTGCGTTTGGGAACGCCCAGACGTTCAGCGATTAACGCTTCCACGGCCGTGTTGGCCTTTCCAGCTTCTGGCGCTTCCGTCACCAACACCCGTATCAGGCCGTCGGGGCGCACCTGCACCTCTCGACGCCCTGTCTTGGGCCGCACACGTATTTCCAGCGTCACTTTCAGCCGGTCGCTCAAGGCGTCCCCGGCCGAAGAGTGACCTCGCCTGCCACGACGGTTGTTGTCTGTCCGTCGGCCGTAATGAGCAAGTTCCCGGCCAGGTCGACTCCGGTGGCCCGGCCCGACACGGTTCGGTCTCCCCAGACCACGTCCACGTCACGGCCGATGGTGTCGAGGCGCTCGGCCCAGAGACCCGATAGGTCGGCGCCGGAGCGGATGTTTCCGTATAACTCGTCGAGCCTGGCTAAGACGGCGAGCAGCACGCCGGTGCGGTCTAGATTGGCTTCCGTTTGCTGGGCGAGTGAGGTCGCGATGTCTCGTATTTCCGGGTGATGGTCGGGCCGCAGGTTTACGTTCAGGCCGATGCCGATGACGGCAAATTCGAGGCCGCCGGTCGCTGACATGACACTCTCGACCAGGATGCCGGAGAGCTTCTTTCCCGACATTTGCACGTCGTTCGGCCACTTGATGACGGCCGGTCGCCCTGTCAGGGCCGTAGCGGTGTCCTGTACGGCCATGGTGGTTGCCATGTTGACGCCTCGGAGCTGGTCCGCATCGGGCCTCAGTACCACCGAGAACGTCAGGTCGAGGCCGGGGGTCGATACCCAGGTGCGGTCGAACCGGCCCCTGCCCTTGGTCTGCCTGTCGGCAACGACAACGAGTCCCTCGGCCGCGCCCTGTTTGGCTAGCTTGCGGGCTTCGTCCATGGTCGAGCCCAGTGTGTGTGCGTACTCGATAGTGCTGCCCACAACACCGGAGTGCAGTGCCGCAAGTCGGTCCAAGTCTAGGCTCGTGACTTCGTCGTTGGTCTCGTCGGTCATATGGGCTGAAACCTACGTCGGTTACCCTTTGGGCGCAAGGGGGGCAGCCGGACCGAGAATCAACGAGGCACCTCTACCAAGCAGGAGGATAGTTGCTTCTCGTCGTCATGGTCGCCGGGCTCTTCGGCGGCGTCGTCTCAGGAATTGCCGGGCTGGGTGCCGGTATAGCCGCCCTGCCCGTACTTCTGTACGGCCCCGAACTGGTCGGGCTGGACCCGCTGTCGGTGAAAGAGGTTACAGGCCTTACGGTCGGCCAGAGCCTTACCAGTGGGATTGTGAACCTGGCTCGACACCATGGGGCCGGTTACGTGCACAGGCCGTTGGTGGTGAGAATCGGATTCCCTGCTGGCGTAGCGGCGCTGACCGGCGCGCTCGTCTCCAGGCTGCTACCGGACGTTGCGCTGCTGGCCATGATGGCGGCGATGACCCTGGTCGCGTCGGTAGTCATGGTCTTCCCCGGCGTACTGGGGGCTCGCAAGAAGTCGGCACCGGAGGCCGAGTGGCAGGTAGCCGGAGCATCCCCCGCTTATGACAGGGGTTGGGCAACGGTAATGGGTGCGCTGGTCGGTGGGGCGGGCGGCATATCCGGCCTGCCCGGCGCGTTTTTGCTGGTGCCGCTGATGATCTATCGGCTGGGGATACCGACGAGAATAGCGATAGGCAACAACCTGGGAATAATGATGTTCGCGTCGGGAGCCGCGCTGGCGGGCAAGCTGGGTGGCAACCTCGTCCCCCTCTACCCGGCTCTGGTAATTACGGGCAGCGCAATGGCCGCCGCCCTGGTTGGGTACGAGATAAACCGTCGCCTGTCACCCCGTCACCTGCGGACGATCCTGGCGGTGCTGGTTGCGGCTACCGCTGTGCGGGTGCTCGTGGACGTGTTTGTTTAGGCCGCGTCGTCGATGTGGTGAGGCGAAGGGTCGGCGATCGCCTCCCGTCCCGGCGTGAGGTGTGACGCACGCAGCTTGACCAATGCCTGTTGCTCCAGTTGACGGATACGCTCACGCGTCACGCCCATGATTCGGCCTATCTCATCGAGGGTGCGGGCCCGCCCATCTTCCAGGCCGAAGCGCAGCTTGATGATCGTGGCCAGCCTGGTTGGCAAGCCGTCCACGGCGCGCATGACGTTCGCCCGGTGCAGACCCTCGACCGCCCTGTCGTCGACGGTGCCGGTGGTGCGGTCGGGGATGGAGTCGATGAGCGAATAATCGTCGTCTCCGCTGGGTGCCTCCAGCGATACGGGAAGCCTGCGATGCAAGCGTAGTTCCTGCACCATCTGTTCGGGCCACTCCAATTCGACTGCCAGCTCTTTCAACGTCGGTTGGCGGTCGTAACGTGATGTGAGTTCGCGCTCGGCTTTGGTCAGGCGCTGAACGCGCTCAACGACGTGCACGGGAAGGCGGATGGTGCGACCGAAGTCGGCTATGGACCGGGTCATCCCCTGCCGAATCCACCATGTGGCGTAGGTGCTGAATTTGAAGCCCCGGTGCGGATTGAAGCGTTCGACGGCCTTCATGAGGCCCAGGTTGCCTTCCTGTACCAGGTCGAGCAGAGGTAGGCCGAGCCCGATGTACTTGCGAGCAACGCTCACCACCAGCCGGAGATTGCAACGCACCAGCGTGTCGGCGGCGTCTTTCCCCTCGCACTCTGCGGAGGCCCACGCGTCCGAGGCCAGGCGCAGGCTCTCCGGTGAAAGGGTGGCGAACTGCGCCAGGTCGCCAGGGCCGTTTTCGCAGATTTCGAACTGCCTGATAACGGCGAGCGGCAGTAACCTGGCCCCGGCCGCCACCCTGGACAGGGCGGACGATTTATCGGCCTCGGGCACCCCGAGCACTTCGGGTAGTGAACGCCGCTCAGCCGGGGCCAGGCCCCGGTGCAAGAACTCCGCGACAGGTCGCTCGGTAAAAAGTACGGAGGCCGGTTCGTCTTCACACGGCTCACCCAACACCTCATTCAGTTGTCGCAGGAGCGGCAGGTCTGGCGAGAAACTCGAATAGAGAAAGGCCGCCAGTTCGATTGGGTGAGGCTCGAACCCGTTGGCCGAGGTCAGATCTTCGTTGGCTTTCCGCAGGCGTACTCTCGCGCCGGCTCTGAGGCCCAGAGCCTCCTCCTCGGCCGCGATTGGCAACGGGTGCTGCCCGATGGCCGTCAGGTAGTCGGTTGTGGAGTCTTCCGATGTTTCTTGATCGTGCTTCGATGCCGTGATTGTGGTCAGGGTGGAGTCTCCTGTCCGAAATTTCCGACGGGCGACGCTGGCTTTACGGCCTTGCGCACCCGACTCGACTCCACGCTACGACCCGCGTATGCACGCGGCGTGACTCTCTCGCCCACACATATGCACCCCGCATGACGCCGGTGTGCATAACGGCGCGATGTGCCTGTGTACCCCTGTGCATAGGGGTTCGGCTGGTCAGACACGACGGAAAGGGCCCGTCAGGGGGCCGCGGACTAGGTCACGCCCCGTACACTCGGCCGGCCAATCACACTTGGCAGTTATGCGTTCTTACCCGACACTGAAGCTCTTTGTGGTCATCGCCGCAATCTTGATCGTCTCTTGTGGCGGTGATGGCGAATGTCCTCAAAAAGTTAGCTCCCGCGGACCGGTGAGCGTGATGATTCCCTACGAAACGTTGTCTCTGGACAGGTTGATCTCTGATGCTGACCTGATCGTCATCGGAACGGCCGGACTTACCGAGCCACTCAACGTTCGTTGGGCGCTCAGCGAAACACGGACAAGCTGTCGCTGGAAGATCGCATTCAATGTACGCGAGCCCGAGTTGCTCAAGGGAGCGCTCGACATCGAACTCACGGTCCTGCTGCACGCATCCGCACACGCAAGCTCTCAACCGCAGGTGAGCACAATGGATATAGGGGAGGTGCAAAGCGGGGAGCACCTGCTCCTGTTCCTCAAAAAGTTTGATGGCGACATTGGCTACGAGCCAGTCGCTGGCCAGCAGGGCGTGTGGCGGATAAAGGACGGGGTAGCCGCGCAGGACCATCCACCGCCACTGATGCAGCCGACGACCCCTGAGGAACTGGCGGAACGAATCGCCGCCAGCCCCTGATCGCGCGGGGCCAGGGGCTAATCCGCTGGCGGCACCGAGGGAGGCGCATCTGACGGCACCGGGGGCAGCACCTCGGGGTTGGCGCAGGACGGCACCGGGTTGCCCTTCAAGGCGTCGGCGATGCTACGAGCGGCGGCCATGCCCATGGCTTTGAACGTGGCGGCGCTGGCGCTGCCGATGTGGGGGGTGATGACGACGTTGTCCATTGTCACCAGCGGGTGGTCGGCCGGGATGGGCTCCGGGTCGGTGACGTCGAGGCCCGCGCCCGCTATGAGACCGGCCCGCAGGGCGTCGGTGAGTGCGACGGTGTCGACTGTCGGGCCGCGAGAGGCGTTTATGAGGTAGGCGTCTGGCTTCATCAGCGCCAGTTCTCTAGCACCAATAATTGGCCGCGTCTTGTCGCCCAGTGGCACGTGCACGGTGACATAGTCAGAGGTCGCGAGCAGCTCGTCCAGTTCGACGTAGTCGAGCCCGTACATGAGCTCCTCTTCGGGCTTTTGGGTACGGGAGGCGTAGATGACGTTCATCTCGAAGCCGATGGCCCGCTTGGCCACTTTTTCGCCGATGTCGCCCAGGCCGATTATGCCCAATGTCTTTCCATACACATCGGTCCCCAGGTACGGAACCTGGTCAAAGGCGGTCCAGGCACCCTCGCGGATTCGCCGGTCGCCGAACGCGACGTTGCGGGCGACGGCAAGGATGAGGGCGAACGTCATGTCGGCGGTAGACTCGGCGTTGAGGCCCGGCGTGTTGGCGACGATGATGCCCCTGGCCGTGGCTGCGGGTATGTCGATGTTGTCCATGCCTGCCGCCCTGACAGACACTATTTTCAGGCTGTCTTTGCCAGCCTCCATCACAGCCTCGCTGACCGCGTCGTCGGCTTCGACCATGAGAGCGACGCACTCGGCGGCACGTTCAGACAGGACGCCGGTGGGTGGAGGGGTTGTTTCGGGCCACACCTCTACCTCGAAGTCTTTTTCCAGCAGGGCTATGGCTTCGGGGATGCGGCGGCGGGTAACGAATACTCTCTGCCGGGCTCGTGGGCTCTTCGCTTTAGTGGTCATCGCTTTTGCCTTTCATCGCTGTTTCAAAATCATTGTCACCTAGAAGCCGATGGCGACGCCGTCTCGCCTGGGGTCGGCTCCACCAAAAAACACGCCCGAATCCGGGTCGCGAGCGATGGCCTGTCCACCGCCTACGCTCATCGACCACGACTCGACTAGGTTGATGTCGTGGCCGCGTTGTTCGAGGTCGATACGTAGTGAGGACGGGTAGCGGTCTTCCATCTCCACGCGTCTATTCTCGTAGACGCGGAACCTGGGCGATTCGACGGCCTGCTGCACGGTCATGCCGTGGTCGAGGACGTTGACGAGCATTTGCGGGGTTGTCTGCATGATTCCCCAGCTACCGGGCGTTCCCATACTGAGGAAGAAGCGGTCGCCGGAGAATGTCTGGGTGGGTGCGAGGACGAAGTCGACCTTTTTGCCTGGTCCGATGCGGTTGGGGCTGCCCGCTTCCAGGTCGAACCAGTAGGCCATGTTGTTGGGAAATATGCCGGTGTCGCCCATGGCCGCGGCCGCTCCGAACGCGCCTCCCAGGCTCTGAGTTACCGAAACAACGTTACCCAGACCGTCGGCTATGGCGAAGTGGGTCGTCATACCGCTCTCGATAACTTGAGACAGGCCAGAAGATATGGCGCCGGGGGGAACCTGGTCCGAGTAGTGCTCGCCCATGACGGCGGCTGCGGCACGATTGTCGATGGCCGCAACACGCTCGGCCGCGTAGTTGTCCGACAGCAGCCGGGCCAGGGACGACCGGGCCGTTGTCGGGTCGCCAGCGCCCCGGCCAGCCGCGCTTGGGTCAGCCACGAGAGGGATGCGGTCGGCGACGGCCAATTTGACCACCTCGATGAACCGGTGGACCGCGTCCGGGTGATGCGTTCCGAGGGCCGCGACGTCGAAGCGTTCCATTAGCTTGAGGGTTTGTAGTATCTGGAAGCCGGTCGAGTTAGGCGGGTTGGTGAGCACCCGGTAATCCCGGTAGTCGATTCCTATCGGTTCCAGCCACTCGGCCTCGTAGCCTGCCAGGTCTGCGGGCGTCATCAGCCCGCCGAGGGCCTGGTTTCCGTCTACGAAGCGTTTGGCCAGCGCCCCCTTATAGAACTCAGACATACCGCCTTCTGCAATGCTGCGAAGGCTCGCCGCTAGTTGGGGGAATTTGAGCCTAGCGCCGGGGGCGGGTGCCCGACCACCGGTCAGCACGATTTCGGAAGTCTCTGGGTGACGCAACAGCCTGGGGATGGCCTTAACTATCTGGCGATGGTTGTTGAAGGTGATCGGGGTGCCCGATTCGGCGTAACCGATAGCGGGGCCGAATAGGGACCCCGGTTCCAACGAGCCGTACTCCCCCTGTAGCGTCAGCCACCCGGCGACGTTGCCCGGTACGAGCGAGGAGCGCACCCCGATGTCTTTGGTGTCTTGTGTGAACTGGTCCGGGGTCGCTGCAAGGGGCGAGCGGCCCGAGAAGTCCAGTGCGCGCACGCGGTCCTCGTTAGCGACGTAAGCCAACGCGACGCCCACTCCACCAACGCCTGACATGTACGGCTCGACGACGCCCAGCACTGAACCCACCGCAACGGCGGCATCGAAGGCGTTACCACCGTCGCGAAGCACCGCTACGCCGGAGAGGGTGGCCAACGGGTTGGCCGAGGCCACCATGCCGCCAGTGCCCATCACTACGGGCCTGGAGGGAGTGGCATGAGAAAAAGGAGTGGGATGCGCTGAGGGGATGGGATTCCCCGGACGGGCCGGATGAGAGTTGGAATCGTGCATGTATATGGTGTATTGCTACCTGCGAAGGTTCAGTTCTTCGCTGCCCACAACGGGCCGCGTAAGTGCCGCACATCTTAGGCGAATCGAACGCGGGCGGCGAATTATGCAATTTTCAGGTTCAACCCCTTGACGGTGCGGGGCAGGCGTCTCTATAGTTACACCACGGGCCCTGCAACGGCGGGGCTTCGTTTTGTGACGGTTTCAGAGCCAACGGTTTACCGGTAGCGCTCCCGATCATAAGACGGCACCTTAACAACTGGATAGTGGAAGGAAATGTCAGTTTTTTTTAGAGTTTGATCCTGGCTCAGGACGAACGCTGGCGGTGCGCTTAATGCATGCAAGTCGA
>Ga0114999_10005392_pt1 | contig 15093 bp, 12 predicted proteins | sample ArcticOcean_MG_C_3_FD_89820 | JGI IMG/M metagenome (GOLD analysis project Ga0114999, IMG submission 89820) | Marine microbial communities from western Arctic Ocean - ArcticOcean_MG_CB8_126 | ecosystem: Environmental > Aquatic > Marine > Oceanic | place: Arctic Ocean: Canada Basin | collected...
AGATGACCCCGGATCAGTTCTACAACAAAGCGCTGCCGACACCCGCGGCGGCCTAAAGCATGATGCAGTGATTCCACTTATAAAACCGGATAGCGCTGTTCAGACAAACGGAACCACCTCAAACAATCAAGTGGTACGTTCAATCCCCTATAACAATAAGCATTCCCAGCAGCTCGATGACGACACCCAGCGGATCACCGCACCCAAAACCCAAAAACTCCAAGAAGCGCGCAATACGGCACCACCCGATGCTGAGTTGGATTGACGCCAAATTCGTGCACCGACCACGAATTTACATCTCTCAGGCCCTACTCGCAGGGCTCGCACTTATTGGAATTCTCATCGCAGAAGATGCTTTGGCAAGCGGCGACGCCGTGATCGTGGCTGCGATCGCGAGCTCAGTCGCCATCGTATTCTTTGTCCCGCATTCAGTCGCATCAAGCCCGTTTCGACTCATAGGCGGCCACATCTCAGCCATCGTCGCTGCATTGTGCACAGTTGGGATAATGCTTCTACTTCCCGATTCAATAGCAACCCACCAGTGGACGATCCACGCGCTTCAAGGCGCCTCACTCGCTCTCGTGATCTTGATCATGACTGTCACCAATACCGAACATGCACCCGCCGCCGGCACTGCTCTCGGACTCGCAACTTCGGTACCGCTCAACTCAGTGATATTCATCGTGTCGGCTGCAGTCATCATCTCCCTCGTGAGAATCGCTCTCTACAAACACCTTCACAACCTGATTTAAATAAATCGGCCCCAAGAAAAATCTCGGGGCCGATTCGAACTAACTTAGGTTGCTCTTACGAACCGCCATTCGGATCCGTCAGGAACTTCAAGAGATCGCTCTCAGGATCAATAATGATCGTGGTCTGCGAATCCATGAACACCTTGTAGGCCTCAAGCGAACGTCGGAAACTATAGAAGTCCGGGTTCTTCTCAAGCGATGCCGCAAGAATCTCGATCGCTTCCTGTTCAGCCTGGCCTCTCAGCAATGCGGATCTTCCTTCAGCTGTCTCAAGAATGATGTTGACCTGCCGGTCCACATTAGCCCTGATCTCAGAATCTCGCCGCGTACCTTCAGCACGCAACCCACTGGCAATTCGTTCTCGTTCAGCTTCCATTCGGGAGAAGACACTTGTCGCAATGTCCGGCGGGAAGTCAGCTCGTTTGATACGAACGTCAACGATCACAATTCCAAGTGCTTTACGTATGTCTGCAGCGTACGTAACGCTAAGCCCATCGAGCATCGCCGGGGCGGCATCATTTACAAGTGCAGCCTTTTGCTCGGCAGTCGCAAGAAGTGGTCGAACGTCATCGTTCACATCGTCATCAACACGCACCGTAACGAACGGATCATTTAGCCCGCCGTATACCTCGAATACGTCTCGGCGCGGAATTTCGACTCGGTTACTGTCTCGAGTAACCCGATTCATGATGTCTTCTCGAGTTTCAGAAATTACTTCCGTCTGAAGATCACGAGCAACTTCCTGTCGAAGCTGGGAGTTGACGATGTCACCGACACGAGCATCTGCACCCGCCTCGTTCCTCAAGTTCTTGAAGAAAATCAACGGGTCGACAATTTTGTATCTCGCGTACGAGTCAATCAGAAGGTTCCGCTTGTCCGAAGTAAGCAGAGAAGCAGGCGCAACGTCGACTCGAAGTAATCGCTTGTCGAATGTGGTCACTTGCTCAGCAAACGGAGTCTTCACCTGAAGGCCCGGCAGCGTGTGTGACCGTTTGAATTCACCAAACCTGGTCACAATAGCCATCTGGGTCTCATCAACCACAAACAACGTCTGCGGAATCACGATCACGGCAGCAATGATTATTACGATCAGTGGGATAGTGAGCTTAGCCATTATTGACCTCCCCCTGCTCCGGTAATCGTTCCGGCACCAGCACCGTTACCCGTCAAAGGCAGGAACGGCAAAACGCCCGAGTCCGAAAGAATGAACTTCGTAACACCCGGCAAAATCTCTTCCATAGCTTCTAGATATAGACGCTGGCGGGTAACTTCAGGAGATCCCTCGTAACCCTCCAAGATCGCATCGAAACCATCGGCTTCACCCTGAGCACGTGCGATACGACCCGTTTTGAAACCTTCAGCCGCCTCGGTGATCTTCGCAGCGTCACCAGTCGCTTTAGGAATTTCAGCGGCCTCGTACGCCTCTGCAAGGTTGATCAGGCGTTCCCTATCCTCACGAGCACGAACAACGTCTTCAAACGCCGACTGTACTTCCAAAGGCGGATTCACGTTCTGCAGCAAAACCTGCAACACATCGAGTCCGGTGTGGTAGTCGGCAGCGAGTTTTCGCATCTGTAGAAGAACTTCGGTCTGAACCTGTTCCTTCTCAGTTGTCAGAACGTCATCAATATTTCGTGCACCAACGACCTGCCTGAGAGCAGTTTCGGCGATATCGCGAAGTGTCCGACCGTCCGGGGCACCCGCAGGCACTCCGCGATCAGCGTCTCCCGGATCGTCAACTTCAAATAGGAAGTTTTGAAGATCGGAAATACGATACTGAACCACTGCCTGCACGTCGACGATGTTCTCGTCACCCGTAATCATCAGAGATTCGTTCGTAACCGACTGCGAAACCGTGAAGCCATCAGCTCCCGATCGGAATCCAAGCTCCATACGGCGGGTGGTCGTAACCGCAACAACGTTGCGCTTGCCAATTGGTGCCGGATAGTGCCAGTGCAAACCACCGGAAGTGGTACCCGGCAATTTCTTGCCGAACGTTCGAAGCACAGCCTCCTGGTCAGGACCTACGGTGTAAAACCCGGTACCTGCCCAGATAATCGCTATTACGATCAATACTAAAAATATCAACCCGACAGATCCAGCTCCACCGATACCGGGAATTTTCGGCATCGAGGTTCGCAATCGCTCGATTACTTCATCAAGCGTGAGCTGGTTCTCTTCCTGTTGAGGTGGCCGATACATCTTGTTATCGACTACCTGCGTGTTTTCGTTTGGCGCCGCCATCGCATCTCCTCGCACCGATCGTAAAAACGACCCGGCACGTCGCGTTGTGTAGGTTTTCTGCTCTGCTAATCAACTATGTAACCGCAAAGCACTCCGTAATTTCTGGCCAACCAATGAAATGGTCAACCTCAAATGCGTCAGCCAAGTATACCGACGAGAAGTCGAATCGAACCGTGATTAAAGCCATTCCTTACCAAACACGGTTCAAACTGACCAAAATGTGATGAATTACTCATCCGGTTCCAACTCAACCCCTCGTTCGACAAGCAGCTGTTCAAACTCCTTGTACGACGCGAGGGGCCTCAATAGCTTCACCAGCTCGCCCACAGTATCGACCTGTTCACGTAAATCCCACAGATATCTCGCTATCGGACTCGTCGATGACGGGCTCTCCGCGTAGGTACCGTGAAACGCAAAATACGCCTGGTTGATCTTCCGAATCTTGTACCCGTGATCGAGCAACTCGATTCGCCGATCCTCCATGTACCCCTCAGCCTCTTCAATTAGCCCATCCGCCAGCAACTCGTCTGTCCGAGCACGTGTTGCACCCATAAACCGATTGAAGCTGAACTCCTCTGTGTCTTCCAATTCAGATTCGCCAGCAACTTCATCCCCTTCATCCTCTGGCTTCGACGCGGTTTCAGGTCGAATCGGTGCAACGTAATCCTCACCAGTGACCCTCGAATAAACCATCAGCCCGACCTCTCGGCCGAAAATATCGGCGAGAGTCTCATTCATCGAACGAATATCGCCGTCGTCGAAGTACGCCCTGCCAAGTGGATGAAACACCAGATAGGCGTGAAGCCACTCGTGCGACGCCACATCGACCAACCGCTTCAAGTCGGTCGTCGGGATAACGTTCGGATAGCTGGCAAGCCCCCCAGTCTGAAGAACGACAGCCGAAACACCGTGTAATTCAACCAATTCATTCTCAATACGCGACATTTCGCCTACGGAAATATCAGGATCTATCAATACATCTTCAATACGACTGATTTCATCGCGGGGCGAAGTCACCAACAACTTCGGAGGGTTATCGATTCGGAAATCCACCGGGGGCCACACGAACGAATCCACAAGATCAATTTCGCCCGACCGCACTACCTCAGCAATAACCTGTTCCAGATACTCCTCAAGCCCATCACGCAGCCCGTCACGTTCGGCAATTAGGCGATCGACGGCACGCTGTGCATTTGCAGTAGCACCAGCATCAGGCGATCCCGACGTCGTCGCTTCCTCCAGCTCGTCGCTCGCCGTATGCAGCTCATCAACAAGCTCAACATAGCGATCAAGCGATTCGCGCCGGTCATCCTCGCTCGTAGCAGTCCATGGGAACGTCGTCCAAATCCGGTGCGACCACTTGTCGAAGAAGTTTTCAAACTCCCACGAAACCAATCCGTAACTGTGGTCAAGCGATACCGAAGCCGCCTGCGTATCGGACCGCCTATCGCCAACCGGAACAATCCACCCCAAGAACAGCGTTGCGAGCAGCAGGGCGATAAAAACCCGTCGGCGGCGACGCCCAGTAGGAAACGTAACGAACCATTCAAGAATTGAGAACGCGACAAGCAACAATGAACCAACGGTCCACATTGAATACCTGATAATTCGAGGCAATAAGGTCGAAAACAATTTGAAACCGGGGGTAGTACTCGCTGTCACAGCGCGAAATTTGATGGAAGCCTACTCAATTTATACGTCGATAACGCCTTAACTGGTCTACCTTGGGTGGCCAGCCGTACCAAAAACTCAGTACATCACTGAACTCAAATCAACCGATAGCATGCCTGCATGAATAACGTAAACGACATTGTCGACGCAATGCTGCAGTCACCCCTCGGCTGTGCTTTCCGACGTCAGGCAACGGCTTCAAAACTTTCACCCGCAGAAATCGCCATCCCACGAAACAGTCGGTATTTATCCGCGTATGCCTCAGGTGATGTAGGTGTCTGGAACCCGTACTACCAACAGATCCGGAAAAAGATCCTTCAGATCGGGCCACAGTACCGAGATCTGGCTACAGCAATACTCGAACAACCTGCGAGTGCTGAATGGTTTAAGCCGCTTGACCCCAAAAAGCAGGTATATCTACCTCGAAATAACCAAGAACCCACTCCAACAAATTTCAAGACGCCACGATCTGAACTCACCGATTGGGAACGTTACGCCGAAAAATTCGAAGGCTTAATGTTCACCCATGCATACGTCGATGGAGACTCTTCTATCTACGTTGCTATTGACGAAAAAGTTGGTGACCCCATTACTGGCCAGAAAGCGCCTTATCAGTCCTGGCTTCTCAAAGCAGAGAAAAATATTCGAATCTTGGAAATCGAGAACGCCGATGGATGGCACATGCTTTGCGCCCGTTATCCGACAGCCGGATCTGCTACGCATGATTCACCAGATTTTTCAATGGACTCTGGCCGAATAGTCCCCGACTGGTACGCAGTCGCTCAGGACTGGGACGCTGTTCATATTTCGTTCGGGGCGATGTTAATGACAGATCAGGTACGAGTGGAGTCGAAAGCCGGATGGACGTTCAACTGGGCATGGCAGATCGAACAAACTCTCTGGTTGCGCTGGGCATTCACTTCGATCGATCCACTGCCAAGCCGTATGCCGCAGAGACGACCGGAGCACCTCAGCTTCCCAGGACCAATCGAACGCACCCAGTAAACCCGGCGTCGCCGGCTAGCTGGTGGGGCGGGCCCAGAGCGTTTCGTACTGCTCACCCATAATCAACTGCGCAAGCTCACGACGTTCCATCCGAACAAGCTCCTGAAACACCTTCTCCGCAGCTTCAATAGCTTCCGGATAGCCTGTGCCTTCGAGACGGCCAACAACTTTGGCCCATAATCCCGATGTTTTCAGAGCTTCGACGTAGCCGACCCACGGGACTGCAACGATATCTTGTGGACGGGGTAAAGCCGGACGCATGCGTTTGATCGTTCGGAGCCTATCTGCGATCGAACGCGCCATCGGCACGACTCGAACCAGTGGCGGCTCGCCCTCTTTTGGACGAACGTCAATCACCACAGATTGACCGAATTTTGGAAAGAACACAGCCAGCACCTCAGCGTTTTCAATGAACTTGAACACGCCGTCGACACCATTACCGTAACCGAACTCCAATTTGTCGCCTCTCGTTTCGCACACCCTGCTCAATGTCGTTAATTCGTCAAGCAATATTCAGCTTACAACTAGATCACGCCCTGAGGTCCCGGACAGTAGCAAGAAATGAGGGGAGCACCTTTTCCCAATCGCCGATCACACCAAACCGCGCCTCTTTGAAGATGTTCGAATCGCCGTCCTTATTGATCGCAACTATCGCACGCGAACTCGAACACCCCGCCATATGCTGGCTCGCTCCCGATATTCCAACTGCAATATACACATCCGGACTCACCGATTTGCCAGTTAGCCCAACCTGATGCGAATGATCGATCCACCCTGCATCACAGGCGGCACGAGAGGCGCCAACTGCTCCACCGAGTACATTTGCAAGATCCGTAAGAACGCTAAATGGCTCAGGACCACCCAGACCTCGACCTCCACTGACAACAAAATCGGCGTCTTCCAATCGCACGCCCTCTCGGGACTCTGCGACAGTTTCCGAAACCGAAGCGCGCTGCTCGACCGATGTGCCGGATTCAAACGACTCCGTAGCAGGCGATCCCGCATCTGTACTTGGCTCGAAAGCCCCTGCGCGTAGCGTCACGATCGCCGGTGAAGAAGCAATCTCAAACTCAGCAAGTGCACTTCCACCGTAAACCGGGCGAGTTACGCTCACTACGCCATCAGAATTTTCGATCTCGATGCAATCGGAAGCAAAAGCAGCGTCAATCCTGAACGCTAAACGCGCCCCAACAACAGATCCGAAGTCTGACTTGCTGAACATCACGACGTCCGGATTAGTAGAAGAAACAAGCGCCGCCAGATCGGCCGTTACCTGTTCATAAATACCGGCATCAGATGAACCGATCGGCGAAATCGTCACCACTTTCTCAACGGCGAGCGACGAAGCAGATACCGGAGCATCGCCCGCAACAACCGCAGTTATCGAAGCTCCATCCAAACCGCTTGCAGCAGTCACCGCCTGAAGTGTCGACTGACTGATCTCGCCCTGTTCGTCGCGCTCTGCGACCAGAAGTATTGATGTCATTAGATCAACTTCTCCTCTCGCAGTCGTAACGCAAGTTTCTTGCCCGAGTCGGCTTCGTCATCACCCTCTATCAACTCAATCTGCCGATTAGATTCAGGCACGTACAGCCTCTTCAACTCCAACTTGGGAGCAAGATCGTCCAACGACAATCCGAGATCTTCAAGTGAGAATATTTCCGGCTTTTTACGACTCGCCTGCATGATCCCTCGCAGGTTCGGGTAGCGAGGTTCACCAAGCTCGTTCGTTATCGTCAGAACCGAAGGCACGGGTGCGCTCACAATCTGATAACCATCCGGAATTACCCTCTGGAGCGAAACAGAATCGCCGTCTAGCTCAAGTTTCTGAACCAGCGAAACCAGCGGCAAGCCCATCACTTCGGAAAGACCCAGCGTCACATGACCCTGATCCCAATCGGAAGCCTGCCTGCCACCCAAGATTAGATCAAACGGGCCGTCTTTTTCGATCGCAGCTGCCAGAACTTTCACCGTTGCAGCCGAATCGATCTTGTCCAGTCCTTCGTCATCCACAAGCACCAATCGATCCGCACCCATCGCCAGTGGCTTCTTCATAGCGTCCATAACGAAATCGCTGCCAACAGAAAGCACCGTAATCTCAACATCAGCACCTGCATCTCGGAGTTGCAACGCCCCCTCGACAGCGTTTAAATCAAATCCGTTCACTACAGGCGGAACCCCATTCGGAGGAACGACGGTGTTTGTCGATTCGTCGATCTTAAATTGCGATGGCGGGGTTTCCGGGTCTGGGACTTGCTTGGCAAGCACCACGATTCGAACAGTCAATTCACTATTCCCAGTTATGTAGTCACGGCCGATCGCCGCATAGAAAAAGTCACTCGTGACCAAAACACGATAATAGCGACACTCTGCGCCGTTCGAAATTCGAGTAACGGCCTATAACATTACCGATCAATCTTTATTCGCGCGGCTCAATCATCCGGTCGCCTGAATACACCCCCAGAAATACCGAACTGGTGAACAGTAACCCGATCACCATTTCGCCCGAGGCACATCGTAAAAGTGGAATCTGTAGTCGCAGCAGCGCAATTGCTAGGAGTCGAACTCGATGAAAAGCAGATCGCACAGTTCCAGCGGTATCGTGAGTTAATCGAACTGCGAAGCAAGCAGTTCAATCTCACAGGTCATAAAACGTGGGACAAAATACGCGAAGAATTATTCATTCGTTCACTACGAGTGCTCGCACCCGCGGGCGGCAACGTACCAACCCCAGAGTGGTTCGCTGGCAAGCGTGCTATCGACGTCGGTACAGGGGCAGGAATTCCAGGAATGGTCATGAAAATTGCCCTGCCCGATCTCCAAATAACCCTTCTCGACTCAACCCAGAAACGCACAAATTTTCTCATCGAAGTCGTAAATGAACTCGAATTAAAAGGTCTCGAAGTAATCACAGGGCGCGCAGAAGATCTCGGCCAAGAAACAGGTCATCGCGAAAGCTACGACATCGTTGTCGCACGGGCACTTGCGCGCCTCGCTGAACTCGCCGAGCTAACCATCCCATTCGCAAACATCGGCGGAACCGTGATCCTGCCCAAAAGCAGTGGAGTAGCAGACGAAGTGAACGAAGCTGCAGCCGCTGCCGAAATTCTCGGTGCGGCACCGGCCATAACCCTCGAAGTCTCCAAACCCGGCAATTCCCCACCCGACGATATGGTCTACTGGATGAAAATCTCGCCAACCCCGAACGAATTCCCGCGAAGATCCGGTATCCCTCACCAGTCTCCGCTGATAGAACAAGCTAACTAACGATTCACACGACAGTCGCCACCCGGAACGTCCTACCGACCCTCTCTCGAATACATGCCCGAGACACCCACCAATAAATCTGTAACCCCCGACGCAGCGTCCGATTCAGCAATGCCCGGAGCTGGAACGCTTTGCCAACGCATACTGTCGCTGCCGACGTTATTTGCAATCCTTATCGGAGCAGCGCTCCTGAGCTTTGCGTTATGGCGCATATTCGACTTCGAGTGGGACGAAGTCTGGACAAACATCAAGAACGTCCATATCGGTAAATACCTGCTGGCACTGGCCCTCTACTACATCAGCTTCTTTTTCCGCGGACTCAGATGGCGGATGATCTCCAAAACCGCGGACATCGGTGGAGACAACGGTAAAAACATTCCCGGTACGATCCCGCTATCGGGGATCATCCTCATGGGCTGGTTCGCAAACTCCGTCGCGTTCCTCAGACTCGGCGACGCCTATCGCGGCTGGGCGCTGGCCCGAGAAGCCAATAGCGACTTCCCATCCAGCCTCGGAACCGTAGTCGCCGAGCGGGTGCAGGACATGGCGGCGGTGCTCATACTCGTGCTTACCGCGGCGATCTGGCTCACCATCGAAGGCGACTCCAAAGTACCCGGATGGGTCGTGTTTGCAGCGTTCTTACTCGTCGGCTCCCTGATACTCGGGCTATTCATCATGAAGATCGCCGGGGAACGCATCTCACGACGACTGCCCGGTCGATTTGAGTTGGCGTACATAAACTTTCAGCGCGGAACGCTGAGCAGTTTCTCCGGACGCGCGATACCGCCACAGTTAACGCTCGGGCTCATCGGGTGGCTGCTCGAAATCGCACGCTTCTTCTTCATCGCCGACGCAATGGGAATCGAAATTTCTTTTGGCATCGTCATGTTCGCAGCCCTCGCCAACGCAATGCTCACAACAATCCCTACACCGGGTGGGTTCGGGTTTGTCGAGGGCGGTCTAACGGGACTATTGATCCTATTTGGGCTCTCCGACAACGAAGCCATCAGCCTCGTAGCTGTCGATCGAACAATCAGCTGGCTCAGCGTGGTTCTGTTTGGTGGAATCCTCTTTGTCATATGGCACGCAGTCAAAGCAAGAAAATCCACAAACGCCTCATCTCAATCTACGGAATAACAATCCGCTCGAATGAATATTTCGGCTAGTATCAGCGTTTCGTAAACTGGCAACCTACTTGCCGAACCAGAACCCCCAGAATCCGAAGGCAACACTAATGGCCGACAAGAAAAAAGTGCTAGTAACCGGACTCAGCGGATTGGTTGGAACAGCCCTACGCAGCGAATTCGAAGAGCGGTACGAACTTTCCTCGCTCTCTCGATACGGCACTGAAGGCCTCGACGACGCACACAATTTCAAGGGCAACATCGCTGAAATCGAAACCATGATTCCAGCGTTCGAAGGGCAGCACACTGTCGTTCACCTTGCCGCCGACCGCAGTGCAAACGCCGAGTGGGAATCCGCACTTCGCAACAACTTCGTCGGCGTCTACAACGTATACGAAGCCGCCAAACGCACCGGCGTAAAGCGAGTCGTGTTCGGCAGTTCACAACACGCAATCGGAGGCTTCTACCAGGACGACCCGTACAAGACGATCCTCGCAGGCAAGCTCGATCAGGTAAAACGACCGTTCAAGCTCATCGACGAAACCGTTCCCATCCGCCCCGACGGCTACTACGGAGCCTCGAAGGCATACGCCGAAGGGCTGGGCAGCTACTACAGCGAATTCCACGGCATCTCGTCGATCAATATCCGAATCGGCTGGACGATCTCCAACGACGATCCGACCACCAACGGTGGCGGGCTCGCCATGTGGCTATCACATCGTGACACAGCGCAAATTCACGTGAAGGCCGTCGATGCTCCCGACTCGCTGATGTACACCGTCGTTTTCGCCATGAGCGACAACACCTGGAACATCTTCTCGCTCGACAAAGCACGCGAAGTCCTCGGTTACGAACCTCAAGACAACGCCGGCGAAATCCTGAACCTCGACCGAAGCATGCTCGAACGAGACGACACCGACTTCAAACAACACAATCAAGACCCCGAAACGTACTAGCGGAAGTCCTTTCTCTGTCATTGCGAGGAGGAACGACGTGGCAATCACGTCCAATCGCATTCAGTCCCGCATTCCGGATATATCGTGAGCGAGCAAACAACGAAATCACAGCGATGCTGTGCTACGATTTTTTAGTAGGACGATTCCGGACACAAAACCGAAACCGCCCACCCCGAACAAAAACGGGGCTGTAGCTCAATTGGGAGAGCGCTTCAATGGCATTGAAGAGGTAGAGGGTTCGAATCCCTCCAGCTCCACCAGAACTCCCACAAAACGCCTTCTCGATTCTGAGTGGGCGTTTTTTTATCACACATCGTTAAAGAGAAAACCCGATCTATACAGAAGGGCTATACGAGGCCGCGCTGGTTCGCGTAAGTTGCGGCTTCGGTTCTGTTAGCCGCACCTGTCTTTGCGAAGATATTGGCTACGTGCCGAACAACTGTGTACCGACTGAGGAAGAGTTCGTCAGCAATCTTCTGGTTGGAGTTTCCAGCGGTTACTAGTCGTAGCACCTCGGCTTCTCGTTCGGTTAGGCCATCGGGAAGCAATACGGCTGTCGATGACTTGTTCACCGAGTCTGAAACATCTGACGTAGTCAATCTCTCAGAATGTTTTGCAAGCTTCTGCAGGTGAGGTTTCATACCGAGTTCAGTAGCGATCACTACCGCTTCGTCTCGAAGAGTATTCGCTTTTTCTTGATCACCTGGTAGCGCCCGATCAAGAAGAAGTTCGATGTAATCCGTATTCAACCAAACGATGCCTGGTCTGTCACCTAGTTTGTGTAAGTATTCAAGCCCCGCCTCAAATGCTTCCACTGCTTCATCGGTTCTTCCAATCATATTTAGCGCCGGGGCGACAAACTGATGGGGGCAATGAAACGGCCCCCTACGCCAGTGCCAATCCTTTGGGAGCTTGTACCCGTCTAGCGCATCTGAGACCATTTTCTTGTTGTTACTAGCGAGCCCGTTCGCTCCCCGCAAGTATGCAATCCACGAATGAAAATGGCTATTTTTTCTATTGTGCAGAGCCCTGACTACCCAATCAAGATCAATTGGTGTACTACCGGTGATTCTGGCGACAACAACATCAGACATCGTGATCCATGCGGAACTCGATGGACGGTCACCTAGTTGTCGACGTGATTCTTCGACCATTTGGTGTACCAATTCATCTGCCAGAACTACGTCGCCTTGCTCGGCAAGTGAGAGCACTTTATACATCAGGAGACGGGGTTCGTCGGGGTCAATCGCCAGGCCTTCTTCAAGGAGCTCGTCAGCTGTCGCCCAATCGCCAGAAACCAATCTCAGCCCCGCCATAACGGATAAGCCAGTTGCGATATTAAACCGGTTGCGAGTGCGACGTGCTGCTGAAAGTGCCTCGGCCGCCATTCGTTCAGCACGAACGTACTCAGCGATACTAAGCAGTCGATCGGCGAAAACTTCTTTCAGTACGAATTCTGCTCTATCGTCACCCAAATCACTAGCGAGCCGGATTGCCCCCGAGACCATTTCTTCGTCAGCAGCCACTGTTCCCGCCGATAATCCACCTACCGAGCTTAGGCTCAGAATTTCCAATCGGAGCCGGTCATTGTCAAAACGGTCGGCGATCTCCTGCGCTTCATGGAGAGGCGACTCGCCTGGAGCCTGACTATATCTTTCTAGCTGGTAAGACCTAGAAAGCGCTGTGAGGAGGAACCCGTGGGTTAATGAACCTTGCTCAGCGAGCGGTAATGCTCGAATCAAGAGCTCGACTAAACCGACTGTGTCGTGCACTGGCGGAAAGTACGTTTGAGCCACTTCAAGAGCAGATTCGTTTTCGCCAGCTTCGACATACGCGTCGAAAGCTAGAACGAGTTGGTCAACGGCTTTCTGCAGTTCTGAGCGTGCGAGAATCTGCAGCAATGCCCGTGCCAAACCGTGATGAAGTCGAGCTCGCAGAGCCTGACTTGCAGAGTCTGACAAAGCATCGAGCGCCTGCTCAAAATGGACAGCCGCTTGTGACGGTGCGTGTACCGCCAATGCGTGATCACCCGCGATAGATGAGTAGTGAACGACCTTTGACGAATCTCCGCCGACATCGGCTTCGTGGAAGTGGTACGCCAATTCAGCTGCGTGTTCATCCGCTGAATCGGCGTATAGAGACTCCATTTCAACTGCGATCCGAATATGCAATCTCACTTGAGCTGCAGGCGTTATTTCTTCGAGGAGCGTTTGCCGAACGAGCGCGTGAGCGAATCTGTAACCACCGAATGATTCACCGGTTTCGACGAGATGGGCTTTTGTGGCTTCTTCCAGCTGATCGATAACTTCGTCGTCGGAACGATTCTTGGAAATGTGGTCGAGCATTCGGTAGTCGAATTCAAGCCCAATAACTGCCGCATTCTTCAAGAGATCGTTCACATCTTCCGATATTCGGTTAAGTCGTTTTCCTACTACTTCGCGGATACCCTCGGGAATACGTATCGGTTGATTTGGTCGTGACTCATTGCCAAGTTCGTACGCAATCTCAGTTACAAAAAATGGATTGCCCTGCGTCTGCGAGGCAATGATTGCTGCAGTTTCAGGCGATGCCGAGCCCGGACGGACGGCATCGATTAATCGTCGTGTCTCGTTGTCTTCGAGACCTCTGAGGGTTATCCGTTGATAGTGGCGTTCTCGATTCAGTTCGCCCAGCGTTTCAGATAACGGATGGCGTCTTGATAACTCGGTATCACGGTATGTCCCGACCACAATGATTCGGGAGTCAGAGACGTATCGGGCAAAAAATTGAAGAAGCTGAAGTGTTGTGGCATCAGCCCAATGAACGTCGTCGAAGATCAGCATCAGCGGCTGTTCATGACTCGCACTTTGCAAGAATGTCGAAGTAGCTTCAAACAAACGGAAACGCGCCGATTCTGGATCATCCAACGTCGGTGCAGAGGCCATCTCGGGCTCCCACGTTTTCAGATCGGGAAAAAGATCAGTGATTATCGCTGCCCGATCTTCCATACTTTGAATAACAGCACTGTGATCTCTCGACGATGCGTAACTTCGAAGAATCTGTGTCCATGACCAATAAGGCGGAGCTCCGGTGTCTTCGTATGCACGGCCCCAATGGACTTCAAATCCGGCTGTTTTCGCCGATTCCGCTAGTTCCTCGGTTAGCCGTGTTTTACCGATTCCCGGATCACCAGCGATCATCACCAACTGCCCACTACCTTCGACGGCGTTCTCAAGGGCTGTTGTCAGTTCAACCAATTCGCGCTCGCGTCCGACAAATGGGGTGCCGGTTAACGTAGAGGTTGGATTTGATGAATCAGGCGTCATACGAGATCAGTCGTGGTAAAAAAAACTCAGATGGTGACAATCGGTCAGCATTCGCTGCATGCATTTTCTCATAACGAGCATGTTATTCGATTGGAGAGAGTAGTGCGGGAGCCGGAAAAACCGGCCTCTTCGGCTGCGGGACTCTAGCTAAGTTCAAACCGATCAAATTCAGTACCACCTACGGTTCCGTTAGCTCCACCAGAAAAATACGACAAGCCATTGAGAGATCGGTGGCTTATCTATTTAATTTTTTAGAAACCGGCGCCTTGAATCAGATCGATGTGTCGATTCAGGTTCTCTTAAGAGATTTGCCACGCCACGCCCGACGTCACTACCCCGGTATCACCGGCAGTATCAACCGCGACGGGTACACCGCAGAATGGTGAATAGTCTGCTCGGCAACCCGCATTTCAGTCGTGTTGTACAGATCCCCACCAGTATTCAAATTCCGATCAAACCGCGGGAAATTCGAAGACGAAACCTCGAGTCGAATCCGGTGTCCCTTCTTGAACACGTTACTCGTCACGCCAACCTTGATCTCGTACTCGTATACGTTCCCGGCTTCTAGCAATTTCGGCTGCTCAAAGCCCTCTCGATACCGAGCCCTGCTAATCCCGTCGCAAAGATTCTTCGCGTACCCGGTTGGCGAAACATCAACCAGCATCGCAGTCCAGTCAGTATCTAGGCCGTCCGTTTCGGCAAACAGCTTCAAGCGAATCGGACCCGTCACCTCAAGATCGCCCTCCAATACTTCCGTCGTATAGCAAAG
>Ga0114999_10005394_pt1 | contig 15091 bp, 10 predicted proteins | sample ArcticOcean_MG_C_3_FD_89820 | JGI IMG/M metagenome (GOLD analysis project Ga0114999, IMG submission 89820) | Marine microbial communities from western Arctic Ocean - ArcticOcean_MG_CB8_126 | ecosystem: Environmental > Aquatic > Marine > Oceanic | place: Arctic Ocean: Canada Basin | collected...
AGAACATTGGGACTCGTCAGCCCATAGAGGGTTTTGGTCACGGTTGGAAATACGACGATGGTCTTGGTGTCCGTCGCCCAGCGTACAGACCAGTTCAGTCGTCCACTCGCTAATGCCTTGCCGTGAAACTTCACGGCGCGAGCACTCAGATCCGGCGCATAGACGACATCTCCTGTCTCTTCATCCAGACCGAAGGCATTGATGGAATTGCCTCCTGTATACAAACCGGGAATCGTCGCATCCCCTTCCGCATCGGTGCGAAAAACCCTGCCATAATCGACGCCCTTGTGTGTCCCACCGTTGACGAGAACCACCGCATTGGCAATGGCACGATCGGGGGTCTCACTGCGCCGGGGAAAGGCTCGCACTCTTACTTTGTGGGTACGGAGCCGATCCTTCAGGACGGGTCCGAAATCCTCCAACCCGGAAAACAGAGCCGTATCCGCAAAAGACGCTGACAGCATATGGCTGAGAAACTGTGCTTGCCGGTCGAGATTGCCGAACTGCACCCGATCAGGTGTATCAAGAGGCGTGTTCACCGAAAATCGTGCGTCATGCACCGTGACGAAGGCCAAGGCTGGCAGCCCCACATCGAGGGCAACTTCGCTGTCGACGGATACGCCGTCTGGCACAAAAGTCGACCAGTCCATTCCTCTGATCGGGCTGATCCCATTGACGAGCACCCGCGACGGATCACGTCCCAGACCAAGTGCCACGGACTCAGCGTAGCGCGTGAAACGTCTGCCGAAGGGCACAAAGAAGCGCTTGAGTCCAAAGTCGTGTGTGTTGTTCCAGATCCCTAGCTGATCCGTCTTCGTCGACAGATCGAGGCTGATGAACAGCTTTGTTGGTAGTGGCTCGAGCAGACGAATAGCATAGTAGGGATGTGTACGGACATGACGATTCAGAAAATCGACAACACCACTCATCGCTTGGAAGTGGGCACCGGTGAACAGAAGCAGCACCGTACGTTCTGGTGGATGATCACGCAGATGACGAGCGACCTCGAGCAGGGCTGCAGCACTACTGGCCGACTCGGCGGAAGGAGCCAATGACGGCGTCGTCGCCACGCCATCATAATACGCCTGCACGATGATTCGATCCTGTGCGAGAGTCGAATCACTGCCAGGAATCTCAACCCACAGATTCCAAGTGGGGCGCTCACGCCAGTCCATGCGACTGTGCAAACGCACTTCGAGCTCCTCACCTGGTGTGAGCAGGCGCCGACGCAGTTTCTCCCCTTGCGACGCATCAATCCAGAATCGTGGAATATTGACAGGTTGCAACATCGACTTGTCGAGAGTCTGCCGATACGTCGCGTCGTCCGGCGCGATAAAGACAGCCGCGACTGCACCCAAAGCTGCCGCTCGCAGCCAGTGGTCCCAGGAATCGAACTCCATCAGGGCGATACTGCCGTTGAGACGACGCCCGTCGAAGTCTTCGTACTCTCCCTTACCCAGATACACCAGTGGACCAGAAATGCCTTCGGGACCGGTCGTGGTCGTGCGCGGACCATTCGGCCAGAGTCCGTAGATCGTGAGCTCACGGGCCTCATCGAGCAGACGCAGAGTGCTGTGTCCCCCCACTTCGACGGGCACCGTAACAGACAGGGTCTCCTGGCGCACAACGCCGACGTCGAGATCCTCGATCTGGGTGCGAATCCAATTCGCAGCATGCTCAGCACCCGAGTGACCTGTCAGCCGCGAGGCATGTGATGCGAGCTCTTCAACGGTGGCACGAACGCGTTGCTGAGAATCATCGATCTCAACAAGGCGGGTTGCACTCACAACACGGGTGCTCAACAACAGGACAAGCACGATCCCGAGAATCTGGCGGCAACCAGAATCCCATCCGCCGTGGGTCTGCATGGGGTGTTTCATACCCAGAACACGGGGTTATTGATCTTCCCCGTGATGTAGTCGATGACGAGCCAGAGACCATTGCACAGGACCTGGCCAGCGATCAATCCAAGGAAAAATGACTGGCTTCTCTTGTAGTTGGCCGCCCCACCGTAGCGAAGAATCAGCCGCTTGAGAAACCAGGCGACGAACACGTTGAACCAGACAAAGTTCATCATGCTGTTGGCGCCGATGGGAAACCCGATTGGGTGAATCGGCCACCACGGCAAACGTTGCCGCAGAATCATCATCAAACTCATGAGCGCCGCCCCGCCGCCGAGGAATCCAAGACCGGACCAATAGGTCCCCGCCGGTTCGATATTTCTCAGCGCCGCATTGTAGGCATAGGCGGGTAGCCCCTGGAAAAACCAATTGTTGAGATTGATTCCCCCGTGGCGATAGGACATGTGAAAGATCATCCACAGTGACCCCGATGCGCCGATCCCCAGTGCCAGCAGCATCGCCCAGAACACGACTCGCCTAGCTTGTGGTTTCATCTCCTCGATCATCTTCAGGGCATTCGTACATGTTGCCAGCACAAAGATGCGGATGTCTGAAGACCATATGTACGCCAGACTGAGATTCATGACACCGACGGGACCGACCATGGCCGAACCAACCCCCTGAACAACCAGATCTGATGCGATCATCGGCGAACGCACAGCGGCCAAACCAGCCTCAGCGACGATCCTCGTAATGCCAATGAAAATCAACAGGGCGAGCACGATGAACAGGATCGAAACCCACAGAGGAGTACCCATAAACCAGAGCCAGCAGGACATAACGGCCACGCCGCCAAGTAGTCCGATCACAGCACCGCGATAAGAAAGGATCTCGTCGGAGTCGTTGACATGAGGCGCGCGACCAAAGGCCTTGGCGAAGACATCGCGATAGTGCTCTCGACCGATCCACAGTCCAATCAGAACCATCGCCAGCAGTGCGCCAACACCCTGGTACGCGAGAAAGGGGTAATCTGACACGCCGAACCCAATCTTCTGCGTCGACTTCAGGCCGGATAGGACAAAGACCTCTTTCTCTATCTTCGACAACAGATGGAATACCCAAATTCCCGCGGCGATATTCGCGTTGATGAAGTAAGAGAAACCAATCATCGCGAAGGAGACCGTCATCTGCAGCGTCTGTCGACCCACGAAAGGAAATATCCACTGCAGAGGCATGACGGGAACGCCAGGACTGTAGGCGTGAAGCGCCTTGAGGCTGCCGACCAGAAGCGGGAGGGACATCCCCAACCACATACTGGGACGACGAAAGAAACCATTCACCAGGCGGTCAGACTCCTCGCCACGGATCATGGCCAACCCGACCTGGGCAATTGGATACGCCAGACGTTCACGCTCCATCCACTGACGACGGAGGATGACGGCAATGGAGACCATTGTTATGTAGAGAGCGGTGAGGAACAGTCCCCACCAAAGCAGTGGCTCTACCCAGGATCCATAAGGGATCTGATCTTGTGTGCCCGCAGCAAGCCCTTCGTAGAACAAGCGGCTTCCCGTACCATCATCGACGAGCAGCCTCGTGGGTAGATGAGGAAACAACTTCTCCTGCCAATGATTCTGTGGCGAGGCGAAGTAGAAGATGGCCGTGATAATCGGCAGGATCTGTTCGCTCAAGCCCATCGTGCACAGAGCTGATACCATCAGCAACATCGCATACACCAGAACGAGCTCTGAACGATTCAGCGCCAAAGACGTCTTACGAAGCGTCGCAACAAGATTGAGCCCCGCAGAGGCTAGCAGAAATGCCGCGAGGGCTACCGCTGGCGAAGCCGGATCGATTGAAGACAGCGGCCATCCAGCGTAGAGAATCCCTGACGTCGCTATGACAGCCAAGCCGCAGGCGCGCCAAAACGTCACCGATCCCCACTTGAACAGCGTATTCAGAACGCCGATCAGCAACAGAAACAAGAAGATCGCACCGGGCGTGCTGAAATCCAGCGACATGTATGACCCCCGGATAATCATGTTTCCATAGGGGGCGCCAATGGCGAGAAAGAAGCTGAGGAAGATTCCCACCCAAAAGCCACGCCAAGTCAATGCCTCACCACCACCCACATCCAGATTGGCGTCACGCCGCGTCGCCAGGTAGCGTTGGTATATCTGAGGAAGCTCTCTTTTCATCGGTCTGGCACACAGCCTTGCAAGGCGCCCGCCTGGATCACAAGATCCTGGCGCGTGCCGAAACGGGTCACAGTCGTGACGAATCGAGTCCATGGGTGCGACGAACGTATCACCCTATGGTTGAGGAACCGAGACTCTGTTGAAAGGAGTCTCCAACAATAGCTGAACGGTGGACCCTTACGCAATCGCTATTCCAAAGGAAGACGACCACTTGCCGGACTTTTTAGACATCGCTCTCCCACTTCTGCGTCTACCCACGGCGCCTTTTCATGAACACCGGATCGTTGCCGCGATCGACACCTTGATCAATGACTGGTCAGGTCCCCATACCCCACTGTCGATCGAGCGCGATGCCGCCGGAAATCTGATCATCCGCTACGAGGGCACAAATAGCGGTTCCTGGCTCTATCTCACTGGGCACCTCGACCATCCCGGCTTCGGCTTTATCGAGCACCTTACAAGACAGGACCTGCTGTTTGAACGCCTTGGAGGACTACCAGTTCAGTTCTGTCGGGATGCTCATGTTCAGATTCACTCGACGCGTGATCTGCATTCCCCTCTGTCGGGGACAATCACCGCGTATCTCGAGGACACCCTGTTCGAAGGCGAACGACGCCCTGCCTTCCGCGTGAATGTGGACGAATCGACGACGGCTGTCGGTCCTGGTTCCTTCGCTGTGTGGGACCTCCCCCCAACCGAAACGAAGAAGCGAAAGCTTCGTGCTACGGCGTGCGACGACCTGGCTGGTGTTGCAGTTGCACTCACAGTCCTGGCGAATCTTCTCAAGGAGGGCGCGCGAAGCCGCGTGGCCCTGCTACTCACAAGAGCCGAGGAAACGGGTTTTGGTGGAATGCTTGACTACGCCGCCAGTGATCGACTGGATCAGGAGGGAGTCTTTATCAACATCGAGTGTTCCAGTTGTCTTGCCGGTGCACCGCTTGGTGACGGCCCTGTGATCAGGGTCGGTGATCGGCGCTGGCTGTTTGACCCACAAGTGACAGCGGCTCTCGTGACGGCTGCAGCAGATAAATCCCTGGCGCAATTACCTTACCAACGGCGGTTAATGGATGGCGGCACCTGCGAAGCGACTGTCCTGTCTCGGGCCGGCGTACCGACTGCGGCCGTTGCACTGCCTCTGGCGAACTACCACAATACGGGGCGACGTGGTGTGCGACGTGAGGCCATCGATCTGGACGATGCCGAGCATCTGGTTGAACTGCTTACGCGCGTGGCACGAACCGGTGCGGCGAACCTGCTGCACTCAGGCGACTCACTAGGTGAACAGCTGACAAAGAGACATCAACTCCAGGCACCACGGCTACACCAGACGGCACCCCAACTTCCAGGATCTGATAGCGAGGAGAGACAAGGCCAATGACGACCCCAATGGATATGCCCTCAATGGATACAGTTGAGCTCGGCGCCTCAGGGTTGAAGGTCTCCAGACTGTCCTTTGGCACTGGCACCATCGGCGGCGGAGGACGTTCGCAGCAGAGTGACCTGGGTTTGGAAGGCCTCTCTTCTCTACTGCTCTATGCCTATGACAGGGGGATCACCTTCTGGGATGGTGCAGACGGTTACGGCACGCACGAACACCTGGCCAAGGCGCTGGCACAGGTCGAGCGTTCAACCGTCACGTTGACGACGAAGACGACGTCTCGAAACCCTGAGAATGTTGCCGCAGATGTTGAGCGCTTCTTACGCGAACTGAAGACGGACTACATCGACATTGTCCTGCTCCATTGTCTGACCTCTGCCGACTGGCCGGAAACGGCTACCGCGGCAATGGAACAACTCGACCGATGCAAACAACGAGGTCTCATCCGCGCTGTCGGTACATCCTGCCACGATCTGGGCGCACTCACAGCCTCCGCCTCGTCGAACTGGCCAGATGTGAATCTTGTTAGAATCAACTACGCCGGTGCGGCGATGTGTGGCCCGCCAGATCAGGTTCGCGAGTTGATCGAGCAGATGGTTCTGGGTGGCAAGGGGGTCTACGGCATGAAAGTCGTCGGTGGTGGTGGCGATCTCACCCGCGACCCCGCCCGCGCTATCCAGTACGTAGCCGAGCAGACCCGCGTCCACGCGATGGTCATGGGAATGACGAGTCGAGCCCAGGTCGACGAGAATGCGGGGCTCGTTCAGAAATTTTCTGCTGTGGGTGTTTGAACCCACTACACGATGGTCCAACCACCGTCGACGACCAGTGTGTGTCCCGTGATCATACTTGCTGCATCAGACGCGAGGAAAATGACGGGTCCAGATATCTCCTCCGGCTCAGCAAGATCTCCGCGCAAGAGATTCTTGGTCCTGATCGCATCGGCAAAAGCCTGACTTTCCTCTATCGCGGCTTCGGCTAGGGGCGAACGAGTTACAGTCGGGGCGATGGCGTTGACGCGAATTCCATACTCCGCCCATTCTGCAGCCATAGTGCGCGTGAGATTGTTGACGCCTCCCTTCGCTCCCGAATAAGGTCCCCGCTCCGGCGCACCGACCACACCGGCTTGAGAAGAGACGTTGATGATACATCCCTTCGTGCCGCCTTTGATCATTTTCTTTGCAGCCGCCTGGGAGCAGAAGAAAACGTTCTTCAAGTTCGCATCAACGATCAGATCGTATAACTCCTCGTCATAGTCGAGGATTTTTCCCAGTTTGTTGTAGCCGGCGTTGTTAACCAGAACATCTAGCGTGCCGACGTGCTCATCGACGGCATCGAAAAACGTCCGAATAGACGTGACATCCGTTACGTCCAATTCATGAACGAAGCACTCGCCTCCTCCTGTTTCGATCTCGTCGCGAAGGGTCTCTAGTTCTGAGACCGTACGACTGCCCACCGCGAGGCGAGCACCGGAAGCGACCGCTTCAAGAGCCATCGTCCGACCGAGACCTCGCCCAGCACCGGTGACGACGACAGTTTTTCCGTCAAGAGAAAATCGTTCGAGAGCGGGCACAGTAAGGATCTCCTGGTAGAATTCTATGGACTGACAGAAAGGGTTGGATATTGAGCATGACTCAATTGGCAGCCATTTGGATCGCACCTGCGGGAAACACAGCGGCACGTGCCGTATCGCCATGGATTCTCTGAAGTCGCTCTATCAACTCGGACCACGTGCGAAACAAAGTCACATGGTCCCCGTACAAAGACTCGCAGTCAAAAGCATTGACGGCCGGACTATAGATGAAGGTCCGTCGCGCCTGTGGTTTGGGTTTACCGCGTAGAGCGGTCCCGGGCCCAAGAACGGAGTGCCATCCGGCACCCTCCGAACAGGCACTGGCAATGACGATGGTCGCCTCATCCGTAAAGGGATCATGATCACTGCTGCTTAGGGGTACCATAGCCAGGCCTGCCTGACACAATTCAGTGTCTTTGGGAAAGGCGTTGAAAATGCCAATATCTAGAGGCCCCGCAGGGATGGTCGTTGCATAGAGCTCGCGGCCGCGCTCACAACCCTCCCGATACGCCAGTTCAGGATCTCCCGCAACCAGATCGATGATCTCCAGCGACTCATTCAGCAAGGGATTGACGATAAAGCGCAACCCCGCCATTCGGGCCACCTCATCCAGATGAGGTCTGAAGGCTTCCCCGTGCACGTAGCGATGGTTCAACAGGATGGTCTGCTGCCCACAGGCGCCTGGGATCAGCAGCTTCGCCCCGCCACCGAAGAAACCCCCACGAGGGGTAATCATTCCCAACGCGATGCGCAGTTGGCAGCCCATGAAATCTCGATTCACAAAGATGGGCACACCCTGTGACGAGTTGCCGAGGAATTCAAGATTCTCATAGGCATTGTGGTTCACGACGCGATAGCGATCCACCACGTCGCCGCCGACCTTCTTGATAAAGTCGTCGCGCGTCATCGGACGGTGGGCGGCGACGGCGGCAATCATGGTAATCTGGTCATCTGCGATGCCGCCTTCACTCAATTCTTCGAGCAAATAAGGAAGCAATCGGAAAGCGGGTATCGGACGCGATAGATCGTCTAGCAGGATGGCTGCGGATGCTGATTCGGCGGCCAAATGCCCTACTGTTGGCGATCCAGTTGGCGTACCGAGTCGCTGCCGGATGCCGTCATCACCAATGTCCTGTCCGCCGCGCATGGAACAGACGTCTACTGTCCAACCCTCTGGGAACTGAACCGTGTGCGGGCTGCCGTCGCCATACCACGCACCCCAAGGCAGATCTACCGTCTTCATTGCCGGTTCCTCCTATGGAAGACCATAACCGCGGAGATTCTTCAGACTCAGCTCCAGAGAATCAAAGGGATCCCGCTGGCAGCGATCCTGCTCGATCAGATACCATTCGATATTCGCCGCCTTGCACGCGTCGATGATCGGAAGCCATTCAAGATTTCCTTCACCCACCTCGGCGAACAACTGCTCACTTCCCTGCATCGCCATATCCTTGAAGTGCACGATATGCATTCGATCCTTAAGGCGTTGCAGCCATGTGACGGGATTGCCACCGCCATGCTGAATCCAATACGTGTCGACTTCGAAGGAGAATGTCTCAGGATCAGACTCATCGGCGAGAATCTCTAGTCCCGTCTTGCACCCGAAAGACTCCAGCTCGAAGCTGTGATTGTGATAGGAGAACGTCAATCCTGCATCGATCAAGGCACGAGCCGCTTCCGATGCATCTACGGCGAAGCGATGAAATCCATCCTCGCTGCGGTAGTCTCCGGGCATACCACCGATGCCGACATGTCGACAGCCCCACGTCTGATGTTGGTCAATCACCTTCTGCGGTTCATCTTTGATATCGGCATATCCAACATGGGTTGCGACGATCTTCAACTGGTGCTCATCGGCAACACCGCGCAACTCAGCGGCATCTATCGGCCCGAGCCCCGATGTCTGCACAGTCTCGTAGCCCATCTCGCTGACGCGCGCCAGGGTGCTACGAATGTCCTTCGGTGTCTTAAGGAAATCCCGAAGGGTGTAGAGTTGAGCGCCAATCACTGATGATGCCATCGTCTACGTCTCCAAATATCCAGTTGCGTGACTTGTGTGGTCGGTTGCCAGATCTGTGGCGCTAGGGTACGCCGGTCACCCGTGAATGGTCAATCAAAGGGCCTGATCCATCACCCGTAGCACCGCTTTGCCGCACGAATCCCCGCAGCAGCAACAGCACGGCAGCCGTCGCAATCGCCCCGGATGCCGCCATCCAACTCACCGCAATCGGCGCTGACCAGACGGCTGCCATCGCCCCAGCCTGTACCCTGCCAAATGGGCCGACGCCGATAGCCAGCACCAATGCCCCCATCGCTCGCGATCGCATTTGCTCGCTCGCTTCCATGAGAATGATCGAACTCTGCATAATGCTGAATCCGGTTTGTCCAAGCCCCGCCACACCCAGGGCGAATAGTGACACAGACATGGATGTGGACAGACTAAAGGCGATCAGCCCCAGACAGGCTACGATTGATCCCGCCGCGAAGATGATAGGATTACCGAACTTTCGACGACCGAGATTGACCGCCACTAGACCGAGCAGGGATCCAGCGCCGTTGGCAGCACCCAGAAATCCCAGCCCCATGGGGCCTTGCCCGAGTACATCCCTGGCAAAGACGGGTAGCAACGCCTGGAAAGGAAATGCCCAGGCATTCATCGCGATGGTGATCAGCAAGGTACCTAGAATCGCACCGTTGCCACGCACATAGCGGAGCCCCTCCAGTAGTCGATTCCACGCGGCCCCGAAACCGGGGATCTGCTCCGGGGACTGCGAATCTGTGTCCAATCTCAGTAGTATAATAAATGCGAGGCCGCTGATTAGACTCAGTAACCACAATGCTCCCCCGGCGCCGAAATGCGCCATCGCCAGACCCGCCAGCAACGGCCCGGACAATCGCGTGAAACTCTGCAGTACATTCCCAATCACGATGCCATCCACGACGTGTTCCCGGCCCACTAAATCCGGCAACAGGGCACGTCGCGTGGGCCAATCGAGGGCCCACGCGGCGCCATTCACCAACGCGACGGCAGCCAGGTGCCAATATTCCAGTCGTTGGGCATAGTAGAGAGTCGCCAGAGACAGGGCGCTAAGCAGATTCACAGCCTGTAGACACTGTACCACGTGGCGTCGCCGAAATCGTTCAACCCACATCGGCCCGAGAAATCCTACGATGGGCACCGGTGCGTTGCGACAGAAAGCGACGACGGACACCCACCAGGCAGAATCGGTGAGTTCGAGAGCGATCCAGCCCGTAACAAGGGTCTCCATCCACATGGACTGCCACCAGAGTCCGTCGGCGAGCCACAGTCGTCGGAAGTCCGGAAGCTTGAGCGGTGCAAGCAATCCGGGTCGCGGGAGTGGAGATTTCGTTTCCGTCATCTGCTAGGTGGGCCCTGGTGCCTGGATCGGCACAGGCGGTATATTTTTTCTGCGCCCCGTGAGCCACACCCCTTTGCCAAGGAGATGGATGATGTCGGAATCACTCGCAGAGCAGCGTTTGCAAGAACTGGACATCGAACTACCCACACCACCGCGGCCAGCCGGTTCCTACGCACGTTCGGTTCGCAGTGGAAATCAGATCTTTGTGTCGGGGCAACTGCCTCTGATAGCCGGTGAGATGGTGTTCAGTGGTCCGGTGGGCGAAGGCGGACTGTCCGTTGAGGATGGCGCCGAGGCGGCCCGACTGTGTGCGCTCAACGCGCTCAGCATCCTTGCCGCCGATGCAGGCGGCCTGGACAAGGTCAGAATCGTGCGGATGACTGGCTATGTGGCGACAACGGGTGCTTTCGCAGGGCAGGCGGCGGTAATGAATGGCGCATCCGACCTCATGGCTGCCGTTCTCGCAGATGCCGGAGTTCACGCCAGGGTCGCTGTGGGTGTGCAGCGCCTACCTCTAGATGCGGCTGTTGAGTTAGAAGTGATTGCCGAGGTCAACGGATAAGACAGACTAATAGCAGATGCGTTCAGGATCCGGGCGAATCATCGTCCTGACGCTCGCCGGTTGAGTCTGAGTCGGTCGGCGTTGAGTCGGCAGAAGGTTGGCCATTGGTGCCCTGCTCAGAGTCAGGAGCCGACGCACCGGAGGCATCGCCATTGCCGGTGGCAGAAACACTGCCACCCTTCGTCTCTTCTTCAAGTTCGGCGTGACGTGGTTCCTTGCCGAGAATGACACGGAGCTGGTCGCCCTCCATAATCTCTTCTTTGAAGAGAATCTTGACGACGTCCTCCAACTGGCTGCGGTTTTCGGATAGGACCACCTTCGCCCGCTCGTAGCTCTCGGCAATAATCCGCGACACTTCGGAATCAATCTGTCTTGCGATTTCCTCGGAGAAGGGTCGGTCGTTGGTGCCCATCCCAAGAAACTGATTCTGCCCATGCTCTTCACGTCGAGCGACCAGGCCAAGGGAATCGCTCATCCCATATTCCTTGACCATGCTCTCAGCGATTCCCGTCGCCCGCTGCAAGTCATTGGATGCGCCCGTCGAGATCTCGTTGAAGACGATCTCCTCTGCAGCACGCCCACCCAACAGAGCACAGATCATATCTAATAGTTCGTTCCTCGTCATGAGGTAACGGTCCTCAGCGGGGGTATTCAGCGTATAGCCAAGTGCGCTGACGCCTCTGGGGATGATGGAGATCTTCTCCACAGGATTTGCTTCGTCGAGCAATTCACCGACGATCGCATGGCCCGCCTCATGATAGGCGACAATCTTTCGTTCCTTCTCGTTGAGCACACGACTCTTGCGCTCAAGACCGGCGACGGCTCGCTCCACGGCCTCGCTGAGCTCGTCCATCGAGATCGCGCTCTTATTGCGTCGCGCCGCGAGCAGCGCTGCTTCGTTGATGATATTTGCCAGGTCAGCCCCGGCGAAACCCGGGGTGCGTACGGCCAAACGATGCAGGTTGACGTCGTCGCCAAGTTTGGCATCGCGCGCGTGAATGTGAAGAATCGCTTCGCGTCCTTTCACATCAGGTCGATCCACCGTGACTGTGCGATCGAAGCGCCCGGGACGAAGCAATGCTGGATCGAGGATCTCGGGACGATTCGTGGCAGCCATCAAGATGACGCCAGCATTGTTTTCGAAACCATCGAGCTCGGTAAGCAGTTGGTTCAGGGTCTGCTCGCGCTCGTCATGGCCGCCAAAAGAACCGGCACCGCGCGCCTTGCCGAGCGCATCAAGTTCGTCGATAAAGACGATTGCTGGCGCGTGCTTCTTCGCCTGCTCGAAAAGGTCTCGAACACGGGCGGCTCCGACTCCGACAAACATCTCAACAAAATCTGATCCACTGATCGAGAAGAATGGCACCCCTGCCTCACCCGCAACGGCTTTGGCCAACAAGGTCTTGCCTGTGCCTGGGGAGCCGACGAGCAAAACACCGCGCGGGATCTTCCCGCCGAGGGCCTGGAAGCGCTCGGGGGTCTTGAGGAATTCGACGATCTCCTCAAGTTCCTCTTTCGCCTCATCGATGCCCGCCACGTCGTCGAAGGTGATCCCCGTCCCCTTCTCCATATAGACTTTGGCCTTGCTCTTACCGATCGACATCAGGCCGCCGGAGCCACCACCCATTCGACGTGCCATGAACATCCAGATGGCAACAAAGAAAAGGGCTGGCAGAATCCATCCGAGCAATGAGGTCAGAAGCGAGTCACGTTTACCTGTGTATTCGGCCACGTGCTCCTGCAGCAACTCGATCAGCCCATCATCTGTCAATCGAGTGACAGAAAAGCTTCGTGTCCCCTGGCCATCGTCGGTGAAATACTTACCGGAGATATCGTCGTTGCCGATGTAGGCTTCGGCGATCCGTCCATCCACGACCCAGCTTCGGAACTCGCTGTATTTGACGGTGTCGACCTGCCCCTCGAAATAACTCTGCATAACGAGGAGGAGGAGGATGGTGAGGATCGCGTAAGCGATAGAGAGCTGGGTTTTGCGGTCGAGTCGCATGAGGTATGAGTCGTCAGGCCTCGAGAGGCGTGGTAGGCGGTCGTAGTCAGGGCTGGGTGAATGGACGCCTGAAGGGCTGGCAAGTTGCCAGAGTCGCCCACATACCTAACAATTTATCTGCCAGAAAAATAATACGCGACGCGAACGGACGGTCAGAGACGAAAGCGACAGCTCGGCGGCCACCTTGGCCGAGCTGCCCTAAAGGCTTGTACTGAAAACAGTTAGGTACTATAAGAGACGGGTGCGAAGATAACCGGCAGGGTGTTTCAGGTCAAGGTCCCACAGGCAGATCATAGCCAATGCAAACCATATAGTTGGGCCTGATGGAGGGCTTGTCCTGTACTCGTCAGCACGGACGGGGAGGATTTAACCGAAACGGCGTCAACCAGATCGGCGATGGTTGTCGCATCCAGTGATTGGCTGGTCAATAGATACCCCTGACGCAGGAAGGTTCGGATCAAAAACTGATTCTTGTGTTCACGGGGACGGGAAGTCGGTTTCATATCTGTCTAAGGAGTTGGCCGGTCCCTGGTTCACTTTAGTATCGGCAGTCCTTCGCGTGTCACCAGTTTTTCAGTGATCGAACGCACATTCGCGTCGAACTTCCCTGTGACGACTCAGTTTTCCGGTTTCTCAGCCACGAAGAATCGTTCGCCATCGTCAAATGTCCCCCAACGACTCCAACGACGTCCTCGCTCGATTCGATGGCGCGAATTGAAATCTACGACGCGAAAACCTGCTATTTCCAGGTGACGATGCCACAGGAAAGGCGGCCAGACCTGGAGATAAGGCGCCTCCTCGATGTCGTCATCGATGAAGCGCTCGCCCAGTTCTTGCTCTCTCAAAGGTAGTCCGAAGACTCGACGTGCGAGGAGACGAGAAAACGCTCGAAGGCGCATGGGGACGTGGGTGTTGAAAGCGAAGAGTGAGTGAACGCATAGGATGAGACGCCCACCTGGACGCAGGACGCGGAGGGCTTCCATCAAGACCCTTTCCTTCCCACGCCTGCCAGGGACCAACTCGATGCCATTGTAGCAGAACAACACGGAGTCAAAGCTCTCGTCAGGAAAACTCAACTGCGTCGCATCCCCGACATCAAAATTCAACGCTCCCCTGACCTGCTCCGCATATTTTGCCTGTTCGCGAGCGGCAGCGATCATCCCCTCACTGACGTCGATTCCGACGACGTCCAACCCCATCTCAGCCAGCGGAATTGCGACGCGCCCCGCCCCACAACCCAGATCCAGGACACGAGCGGCCTCCGGCAGGTGCTCTGCCACCAAGGCTTCCTCTGCAGGCCATAGACCGACTCGGACATAGCGAGTAACGATCCGCGCATCCTCGTAGGACTCGCGAATCATCCGCAGCAGCGTATCGTAGCGCTCCGTATCCATTTTCTAAAAATCACAGACTGGCAGAAAATGGCCACGTCTCTGGCCAGCAGAAGGACGCGGCAATCTGAACCTAGGCGAGCAGGGCAGGCGACTGCAACGTATTGCGAAGGTGTTGAAGAAACCGCGCCCCCATCGCACCGTCGATTGCGCGGTGATCGGCGGCGAGGTTGAGCGTCATCATGGGCCGCACGCCAATCGCGCCCTGGTCGTCGATGGGCACCACCCGACGCTCCACGGCTCCCACGGCAAGGATCGCGACCTGCGGCGGGTTGATAATCGCGTTGAATGATGAGATCTCAAACATGCCAAGATTCGTCACGGTGAAACTACCGCCGGTCATTTCATCGACGCTGAGACGCCCGTCCCTGGCCATGTCCACGAGTCTGCGGCTCTCCTGGGCAATTTGCTCGACACTGAGAGACGGCACATTACGCATAACGGGAACGACAAGACCCGTGCCTGTATCTGTTGCGATGCCAAGATCGACACCGGGTAATTGATGCAGCTGGCCATCGATAAAGTGACTGTTCAGCCGCGGATGCTGCCTGAGGGTCAAAGCCAATGCCCGCAGAATCAGATCGTTATAGGAGATGCGCTTGCCCTCAGCTGCAAATCCACCACGAAACTGTTCGAGCCAGTGTGCGGCGACCTCCATACGCAGTTGAATATGAGGTGCATCACGATATGACGCAGAAAGACGCTCAGCCGCTACTTGCTGAGCACGACTCAGATCAATGATGGCAGGCGCGTCCACTAGCGG
>Ga0114999_10005395_pt1 | contig 15090 bp, 16 predicted proteins | sample ArcticOcean_MG_C_3_FD_89820 | JGI IMG/M metagenome (GOLD analysis project Ga0114999, IMG submission 89820) | Marine microbial communities from western Arctic Ocean - ArcticOcean_MG_CB8_126 | ecosystem: Environmental > Aquatic > Marine > Oceanic | place: Arctic Ocean: Canada Basin | collected...
CGATTTGGGGCGGCGCGATCTCGGCCATTGCTTATCTCCTGAATAGTGCAGCGTTCCCAATTTTGCGGTGCCCCTAATATAAGCTTTCTGCCTAGAGAGAAAACTGCGGAGGCCAAACCGGCAGCACACTGCGGTCCCAAAGGTCGCCAAAAGCGAGAGCGTGTAGCAGGATCGCCAATACCCCTATACTAAGACCAATGGCGGCAACCGCACACTGCAGCGCATGCGATGCCCCGACCTGCTCATCGGCCAGCATTGCAGCCTTCGGTGAATTAACGCAGCAATAACGACTTGCGCATCTGCGTTTCGCCACCGCTCTGCAATAAGAGCAAATAAGTACCAGACGCCAGGCTTTGCCCCTGTTCATCGCGCCCGTCCCAACCCACCGTATACTGACCGGCCGGATAGCCCCCTTCTGCTAGAGTCGCTACTTTCTGGCCGTTCATATTATAAACCGTTAATTCCACCTCGCCGGGCTCGACCAGGGCAAAGTGGACCACGGTCTGGCTATTGAAGGGGTTGGGATAATTTTGTTCCAGGGTAAAACTTGCAGGCAGAGCCGCGACGCCTTCCTCCACAATGGCAGTAATATCTGAAGGCAGTTTGCGCGCTGTGTTCTCGACGCCATTTTGTCTGATTACCAAATGGGTCACCATTCCCTGTTCATCTCTGAAAAAGGTGATCTGCGCATTAATTATCGTATAGAAGAATTCTGTTTCCGAAGAAGGAAATACCGGCAATTTGAGCTGATCCGTGGCCTGGATGTAGAGGATGTCTTCCTCCTGCGTAACGCTCAGAATAAATTCCGGCACCAACTCGTAATCGCCCACATAATCACCGAAGATCTGCGGATCTACGTCGGCAAGCGTCGGCAGTGGATCCAACACAGCCAGCGGCAGCCTGCGATCGAGCAAGTGAAGCCCGATATCCGATATATCGTGTGCTGAATTGGCGAGCACAATAACTCCTGTCTGACTCGCTTTGTCGAAACCAGTAAACGAGCGATAACCAAAAGTAGCGCCGTCGTGCAATACAATTCTTCTGCCGGCGATATTTAAAATGAACCAGGACAGACCTATATCTAAACCAGGCGTTTCAGTACTGTTCCGCACAATGTGGGTTTTGTCCATAGCCGCACTCAGATCAGATGGCACCAACCCCACATTGGCGGCCAGAAATTGCAGCATATCACCTGCCGTCGAACGCAATCCCCCCGCGCCGGCCAAAATCCCCAAATCCAGATTCGGCACCGGCTCCCTGAAGAAACTGTGTCCCTCGGCCAGGCGCATCTCTAGGTCGGATGACAGCGCGATGGCCGTATCGTTCATTTCTAGCGGCGTCAGGATGCGTTCCTGGAGCAGGGTCGCGTAGTCGGTGCCAGCGGCAAGACTCAGCACATGCCCCAATAGACCGAGGCCAACATTGGAATACTCAAATTGCGTCCCGACATTCCTAGTTGGAGTATACCCCTTGAGGAACTCGTAGGTTTGTTCGGCGCTATAGTCCGCGTAGCCCTCCTCGGGATCTGTATTGTCGGCGTCGCGCGGCAACCCCGACCTGTGGGTAACCAGATCGAGTAAAGTAATCTGGCGTTCGTTCAGAGTAGGCACAACGACAGATTCGGGCAGAAATTCGACGACCGGATCTTCGAGGTTGAGTTCGCCGCGTTCCACCATATCGGCTAGCAAAAGCGCAGTGAAGGTCTTGGAAATTGAGCCGATCTCAAACACGGTATCGCCATCGGGCTCCTGGTCGCCATCTAACTTTAAATTGCCGTGGCCGATGATCCGGCGCCCGTCGGCGTCGACGATGCCAACGACGATGCCGACGCCTCTCTGCAATGTATCGATACGCTCTTGGAGAATGCCCTTTATGTCCTCGTCGCTCAAATTCTCCTGGGCCACGGCGTATTGAGAGCAAGGAAACAACAAAAACAGCGCCAATAAAAAACTGAGTGATTTATTCGCCATGATTTTATCCTCCGTTATCCTCATCTTCGGGCATTTCAAAACGATAGCCGATATCCCGCACCGTTTGGATGTAGGTCGGATGCTGCGGATCTGGCTCGATCTTATTGCGCAAGGTACTGACACAGCGATCGATACTGCGCGCGATGACCAACACATCACTGCCCCACACCAGGCGCATAATCTCATCGCGCGTTAACGCCCGACCGCTGCGACTGACGAGAAACTGCAATAACCCAAACTCCTTGGGCGTTAATTGCAATTCTTCCCCATTGCGCAATAGCTTGTGTGAAGTAAGGTTCAATTCGCAATCTCCAAAGCGCTACACCGCCGCTTCCTCGATGCCTCGGCGGCGCGGCAAAGCGTTGGCGCGCGCCAGCAATTCCTGGATGCTAAACGGCTTAGTCACATAATCGTCGGCACCGAGATTGAGCCCCATAACGATATCTTCTTCCTGCCCCTTGGCCGTCAACATGATGATGGGCATAGTCAATTCGGCCGCGCGCAAACGCCGGCAAATCTCAAAACCGTTGATCTTGGGCAACATAATGTCTAGGACGATCAGATCGGGCTCGGCAGAAAGCGCTTTATCCAATCCCTCTTCGCCGTCTACCGCGCTTATCACGTCGTAGCCCTGGAAACCGAAATTGTCCTGCAAACCCCGCAACATAGTTGGATCGTCTTCGACGATCAAAATTGTTTCCCCTGCCATCTTAGCCAGCAATCCTCTGAAGTTTCTTGGACGACGGTGTCGCGGCGAGCGGACACTTTACAACAAACTTACTGCCCGCACCGGGCCGACTGTCCACGACAATAGAACCGCCGTGCGCCTCGACGATGGATTTGACAATGTTCAGCCCCAGTCCACACCCTTCTACTTGGCGCGCCAGCTGCTGGTCCATCTGGTAAAAGCGCTCAAAAATATTCGCGGTCTCGCGCTGCGCCATGCCAATGCCGCGATCTTCGACTTCCAGATAAGCCGCATTGTCCTCTTGGTAAACCCGCAGGACAATGTGCTTAACCTCGTCGGAATATTTGTAGGCATTATCGAGCAAATTGAGCACAACCGTGATGAGTGCATCCCGATCTCCATTGATTAGCACCGGACTGGATGCCACAGCAGTTTCCACAACAAAACCTGCCGCCTCTAATTTGTCGCGCAGTACCTCAAAGGCAGTAGTGGCAACCTCTGTGAGATCGACCTGGCTAAAAGCAAAGGACTGAGTACCTCGCTCTAAACGCGAAAAAGTCAGGAAATTGTCGATCAACTGACTTAAACGCACATTCTCCCGCGCAATGAGCTGCAGGTATTCTTGCGTCATCTGCCCGTTCTGATAATGCCCATCCAAAAGCGTGTCGACCAAGACGCGCATGGAGGCCAGTGGCGTTTTGAGTTCGTGCGAAACGGTAGAGACCAGATCACTCTTGAGCCGATTGAGCTGGAGCTGCCGCCGCATATAGTGGGCAATAATCGCGGCAAATGCGATCAAGGCCGCAATGACCAGTGCACCGGTCCACAAATAGATCACCACCTGCCTATCGGCCGTAGATTCAAAAAGCGATTCGTCTGCTAAATGCAACTCCAACCACCAATCCACAAACGGATCCCCAAGCGCAACCGAAGCAAAAGCCCCCACCTGGAATGGGTCGGTTTCAGGAGCCAATAGAGTCACCGTCGCACCCGGCGGCAGTGCCTGTTGTTGAATAAGCTTTTCTACCTCCGACCTTATGCGCCGCGAGGTAAACAATGCGACCCTATCGCGCCCAGGTAAGACCCATTGCCAGACGCTGTCTACCTGAGTTGGACGAAGATTATCAGGTGCACCGATAATGGGGTTATTGGCACTATAAGCCAGGCCGACAAGCTCTGCCCCCAAGGTCGGAAAAGATGGGCTCTCATGCACCATATCCTGCACTTGCTTCATCAAAAATATGCGCTGGCTGGAAGCGAGAGCGAAATGGCTGTAATCCATGAGTTGGCGCACCATGTTTTCGGACATTTCCTGGTACCCCTCGTGCCCAGCGTCGCGCATAAGTCGAAGTGCCAGTAATTGAGCATTGGCCCGGATAGAATGACCTTGTGCGCCAGCAGATCGAACTTGCTGGGCGCCGGCTAATTCGCCAGTCAAAACCTCAATCGCCGCATCTACCTGTCCCGCCTTGGCGAGACAGCGCGCTGTGCCTGCCAGGCGCGCGCCGCCGCAGTTGCCGCCACAGCCCGCCGGGCGATCTCCGCGTAAATTGCGGCGGCGGCGACGGGATCCTTTTGCCGGTATTCCAATCGCTGTGCCGCATTCCACTCTACGTTTCCTTCATTGGTACCAAGCACCGCTGGTGGCGCTTTGGTCGGGTAGGTCAAATGACCAGTAGAATCGTAGAGAACGATACTATTAGCCAGATCACCGCGAACTACATGGGCAAAAACCTCAGCTGGACTCTCTTGCTCCCCGACCTGGCTCAACACCCTGGCCTTGTCACGCCAATGTGTTTGTATCTTCTCCCGCAGGACGTCCAATTGGCCTTTATAGACTTCAGTAAGCTTTTGACGCACCACCAGACGCTCGCTGTCCATGGCTTTATTCATAAACCCAGCACACACGCAGTGGGCACGACGACCACCAAGACCAACAATAAGAGCAAGAGCCATAATTCTCGGCCCTGTCCCGAGCCCATCTTTGATCCCACAGCAGCCACTTATGACCTTACCTCATCCTATAACTCGCGACGATTGTATCAAAATTCTCACGGTATTGTTCAAACTCTTTGGTCGCAATCCTAAAGGAGAACAAGACATCCATCTTTTCACCTCTGGCTAAGATTAGATATTGGACCATGGACTTGTCGCGATCCTTATAATCGGCGATAAAACTTACGCCCGAAATCCCCGTAACCTCATGCTCGCTCCAGCTATCCGGTCGCACTACATAATCTTTTAATTTCTTCGATCTTGCTTTCGGCCGCCTGGCGCGATGTTTTATCCGTTTCCTCTTCGGGCACTTTCTCAAGGCGCAAATGACTCATCAAAGCTACATCTTGGTTTATCAAACGGACTGTAGTTTTATCCGTTTCTTCTTCACTTTCTTTATTATAAAAGTACCAACCGGGTGGGGCCGACAAAGAAAAATCCCAATCTTCGTCTTCATAGGCGGTGGGTTCGTCCATTTTGCGCGTCCCGATCTGCGTCAGCTCAGTCGTTGCCCCCCCACCCTCAAACTTAACCATATAACGCTCGGGCCCCGTTGAAATCCACAAGGTTTGCTGAATGGACAACTCGATCTTATAACATTCAAAAGTCCCCGCCGGCACTTCGATCGTCTCTCTGACTGTCACTTCGAGACCGATATCGATCACCTGTCGCTGAAAAACAATGAAAATCGGTAGTGTAGTTTTATATCCAACTTCGAGAGGAAGTCGCCTCATGAGATGCCCCGCCTCCTCATTATCGTAAACAGACCGATCAATATCTATCTCATGAACGGCATCCTCTTTTTCCCCTTTGGTGGTCATTTTGACCTTATCCGCTGCATAGGCCACTTCGATTTCACCTAATTGTGTATGGTTAAATGTACTGGAGATCGGTGCCAAATTATCGCGCCAAACATCAACGCGGCTGCTGCCTTGGTTGCTACCGTCGCCAATATAGCGCAACAAGCGCAAGCGCCACCCCTCTTTCCCGGCCAGTGTAATCGAGTTCGCAATCCAGATAAATCGGCCAATCTCCAAACCGCCGGGAAGTTTCGCTGTATGGATCAAAACCTCGTCGTCTACCCACGGCACCGGCCCCAGGACAAAGTCTTTAGATGCTTCCGGCAAATGTTGACGCGCCTTTTCCACCAGGTCTTCTTGCTCGGGAAACTCTCCTACCAATTTTTCAAATGTGCGCACTGCCGCATCGTCCTGCCCACTTTTCAAATGGCACATGCCCAAGCGATACAACGCCTGGGCAATACTGGGACGGTCCACCTCGGCATCTTTTATTATCTGGTTATAGATTTTGATAGCCGCCTCCAAATCACCGGCTGTCTCCTCCTCGTAGATGCCCTGCTCCAGCAGCTCGGATGCCGATTGTGCCCCTGCTGCAGAACCAATGCACAGCAATAACCCCACCGCAATGATTATATATTTCCTGTAATTCATGTCTCATTCTCCTTGGTCTCTGATCAATCATTCTACAAGATAACATAGCAAACGCATTTTACCATTTTGTTACCTCGCTATCTTCTCTTTGTCCTATTTTACAGGTTACTCGTTCGGACAATAAAAAGAAATGGGACTGGAGATATGGTTTCTGAATTGTGGTAGAGGACAGCCTACTGGATTCGGAGAACTATAGCAGGAGATGCAGTAAGAAGGAAATAGACAATGGGATTAAAAATATTTAGACAGCACGGTAATAAGACCAACTAACCCATTAATAGTGATACCTACACGACAATATAATAACAGCACCCTTTTCTACCTGGTAAACCAGCCGGTGCGTGCAACCCTTCAAGCGCGATGGGGTCAAAGACCAATTTCATCTTTTAATTCTTCGATATCTTCAAAAGAAATTTGATCTTTTGGATCGCGGTTTAGTGCTTTCATTAATTGCTTTGCATTCTCAGGGGAACGCAGTAAATAAGCCGTTTCCTCCAGAGCGCTATAATCATCTTTAGACATAATTACTACGTCTTCCCCACGTCCCCTTTTTACCAATAGCGGAAGGTGGTCATTACACACCCCGTCAAGATAAGATTTCAACGATTGCCGCAGTTCGCTATATGTAACGGATTGGTTCATAGTTTTACCTTCTTTTTATTGTACAATATACCGTACAACCAATCTCTAATTTGTCAAGTCTTACCCAACCGAGGTCGCCGAGAGGATCCGACATTTACCCTCGCTATCTCGAGCCTCGTAAAACATCCGGCAGCGCCCATCTTCCAACTCAATAACACAAGGTTCCGAGACCATATGGCTATCCAGTGGACCTCCCAGATCAACGCAGGCTTTCTCTTCCTTGTGCCACTCCAGCCCATCCGCAGAAGTCGCGGTAAATACACCACCGGCGATCCCTTCTGTCCAGGCCGCATAATACATACGGTAGGTACCATCGCCAAGGCGCAGCACTTCGGGCGCATAAACCGCATAGGTCTCGCGTTCCGTTTCTTGAGCAATACGAGTCCCCGCTTCTTCCTCAAAGTAGAGCCCATCTGCAGAGACGGCACTAATAATTATATTAACCGAGTCAGAACCCGGGCGGGAATGAAAAGTATAGCGATGGAAATACAGCCGATACGCAGACTCCCCATCAATATAAATGCACCGCGGACTGCCATAAGACCACTCATCATCCCCAAAACGAACACCGGACTCAGCCTCCCAACCAAGACCATCCTCCGACAACGCGCTCAATACAACCGTCGGACACCCTTCCGTGCGCGCCTCAAAATACATGCGATACCCCCCATCCACCAGCGGAATCACGTCGGGACACAAAGTCCTGAGCGCAGCATGAGGAGGACTAAGATCCACCCGAATCCCCGCTTCCTTAGCCCAAACCTCCGCATCATTAGAATAGGCACTCAGAATATACCCCTGCCCCCGTCCACCAGGGCCTAGTCCGGTGTAATACATACGATAGCCCCCTGTCGCCAACCGTATAACATTCGGAGTCAGAATTTTAGTCGAGTCCAAAGGCCGATCCAGATCTATAGCTATACCCGTATCTTTACTCCAGTGCACACCCGGATCCACCCGATGAAAATGCACCACCTGCAGAGAATCAAAATTTCCCGTCACGCTACTCCTCCTAAAATTACAGATTCTCACCTATGGGGAGACAACATCAATCGGGCAACGCATAGGCAATAATATAATCACCTGACTTTGACCCCAGTATCCGGTGCCCACCGGGCGCGACAACAAGAAATTGTTTACCCTCCTCGGCCAGCTTATAGGTGATAGGCCCGGCATGCAAGCCGGCAGGAAGCTCAAATTTGGCCAGAACCTCCCCCGTCGGCGCATCGTATACCCACAATCTTTGATCCTCTGTCCCCGCATGAAAAAGCAAACCGCTCGCGGTCAACAACGGCGGCCCAAAATTCACCAATCCCTTCACCCCGTCTAACTCGCCCACCGGCACTTGCCAGCGAATTTCCCCAAGGTTTAGATCTATAGCCGTCAATGTGCCCCACGGCGGCCGGTTGCACGGCACCCCATCGACATCCAATACCCTTGTCATCGTCGACCAGACATTGGCACCGCCGTTCGAGCGCCAGCTCTCTTCCTCCCAGGTGTCGCTACCGTATTCCCCTTCCTGAGGAATGGTATTAAAACGCCATACCAACTCGCCGCTGCGGACGTTGTAAGCGCGCACCACACCCGAGGGCATAATGCGCCGGACTATATCCGCAATCGAAGAGCAGAAAAACGTCCTCCCCCCGCGCTTCCTTCCGTATAGGGCCAACCGCTTTGCTGCGGCATGGTCGACACCGACTGGCTATAAGCACTGGACACCAGCATCGACAGTGCGATTAAAACCACTTGTAAAAGTCTCATAAGCTCCTTTCATACTGATTGATCCCGCCGCACCTCTTCCCTATATTATCCCACTATCCTCCCCGTTATTCGTGCCGCCCTCCCCCAGGCACTAAAAAAAGCAGGGACCGCTCCGTCCGGTCGCTGCCCAAACTCGGAAGGTTTATTATGGCACAGATCGGCACTCCGCTATCCCCCACCGCAACCAAAGTCCTCATGTGCGGCTCCGGCGAGTTGGGCAAGGAAGTCGTCATCGAGTTGCAACGCCTCGGCGTCGAAGTCATCGCCGTCGACCGCTACGAAAACGCCCCCGCCATGCAAGTAGCACACCGCTCCTACACCATCAGCATGCTGGATGGCGACGCCCTACGCGACATAATCGAAAAGGAAAAACCCGATCTCGTCGTGCCCGAAATCGAAGCCATTGCCACCGACACCCTGGTGCAATTGGAAAAAGAAGGCTACCACATCATACCCACGGCGCGCGCCACCCGCCTGACCATGAACCGCAAAGGCATTCGCCGCCTCGCCGCCGAAGAATTGGGTATCAAGACCTCGCCCTACCACTTTGCCGATAACGAGGCAGATTACCGCGCCGCCATCGAAGCGGTTGGCCGCCCCTGCGTCATCAAACCGATTATGAGTTCGTCAGGCAAGGGCCAGAGCGTCGTGCGCGAAGAGGCCGATATCGAAAAGTCCTGGAATTACGCCCAGGAGGGCGGCCGCGCCGGAGCCGGCACCGTCATCGTTGAGGGGTTTGTCGACTTCGACTACGAGATCACCCTGCTCACCGTGCGCCACGCCGGCGGCACCAGCTTTTGCGCCCCCATCGGCCACGTACAAATCGACGGCGATTACCGCGAATCGTGGCAACCGCAACCTATGAGCGACGCGGCGCGTCAGGAGGCCGAATCCATCGCCCGCGCCATTACCGACGGTCTGGGTGGCCGCGGCCTCTTTGGCGTCGAGCTCTTTGTCAAAGGTGACGAAGTATACTTTAGCGAGGTCTCGCCTCGGCCCCACGACACCGGCATGGTAACGCTGATTTCACAGGATTTATCCGAATTTGCTCTGCACGCCCGCGCCATCCTCGGCCTGCCGATCCCCAATATCCACCAGCACGGCCCCTCGGCCTCCTGCGTGGTATTAGTGGAAGGCCATTCCACCCAGGTCCAGTTCAGCAATCTCGACGCCGCCTTGCAAGAGCCCGACACCCAGCTGCGACTCTTTGGCAAACCCGAAGTAGCGGGCAAACGCCGTATGGGTGTGGCCCTGGCGCGCGGCAGCGATCTCGACGACGCCCTGGAGAAAGCGCGCCGCGTTTCGGCGGCAGTACAGACCACCCTCTGAGCCGGTCGCCGATTTGCAGCAGTAAAACGCGGTTAATAAACGGGGCTCTTAGCCCTCGCCAAACAACGCCGCCGTCTCCTTCTCCACCTTCTCCTTGCGCTCCCCCTCTGGCAAATCGTCGAGGCAGCCCATATCGCGGTAGAATTCCTCGCCGTATTCCCGCGTCTTGATTACCACCGGCATCGGCACCGCATGGCCAATCACCAAGGCCTGCTGTTTGGAATCGAGACTGGCCAGCACGCTGCGCAACCCTTCAGTGCCACTCACACCCGTCAGCACCGCCTGAATATCTTTCTCGTCGTTGAGCAACGCCGTAATGCGCGTGCCAATCTGCGACAATACCTCGTCGTCTATGCTCGACGGCCGCTGGTCGACGATGAGCAATGACACATAATACTTGCGCATCTCGCGCGCGATAGTGCCAAAAATGGTCTGCTTGGCCGCCGATGGATTGAGGAATTTGTGCGCCTCTTCAATAGTAATCATCAATTGGCGCGGTTGGTCCTCGGGTTTCTGGGTGGCGTAAAAACGCTCGCTCTTCTTTACATACATCTCGTGGATGCGCCGGGCGATGATATTGGCCACCAGCAAATAACATAACATACTGGTCTGCTGCCCAAATTCCAGGACGATATTGATACCCTTATCCAAATACTCCATGATGCGGTCGACCACGTCGCCGCCATCCACTTTGGCAACCATGAAAGGGAAATTTTCTATGCGTTTAAGCTTGCGATGCAACGCCACCAACGACCCTGGATGGGCGCCGATCTCGCGGGCAAACTCTTCCACATCCGGTCCTTCCAGACTCAGCAGCGTGCGCAGCCACCGATCCTTGTAGATGGCATAAACCAGATAAGCCGACTCCACAGCAGTAGGATTTAACTTTAACTCGTCCTGCAGCGGCGCGATATCCTCCACCGAAATTTGGTCGTAGGAGATGTAGACCTCGTGATCGGGCTGCACCCCGCGCGCGCGCGACGACTGCGGATCCAACGAAAAGATAGCCACCTTGCTGCCAAAGAGTTGCTTGAGCCCTTTGACAAAAGACGAGCTCGAGCCGCTTTCCTTCATAGCTTTAAAACCGTATTCATTGTGCATGTCGAAGATGAGGTTGACCGCCCGATCCTTATGAATTAACCCGCACAGTGCTAGGCGCGTCAGAAAGGATTTACCGGTCCCAGTCTTGCCAAAAATCCCGTTGCTGCGCTCGGCAAAACGCACCATGTCAATACATACCTGCGTTTCCATATCGAGCGGAGATCCCAGACTGAAATAGCGTCCCTCAGGGTCTCCCTCGCGGCCGAAAACTTTGGCCACGTCCTCCTCTTCGGCGTCCTGCACCAGCGAAAAATGGCTGGGAATGGCCTTGACCGGCCGCGGCTCTTCTAGGCCATCGGCCGACTTGGGCATCATCAGCATAGGCCGCAGCGACACAATATTGTAGGTATTGGTGCCGCTGAGCACCTGGCGCAACAATTCGTCCTCCTGCGCCGGCGGATGCAGCAGCACATCCTGGTTATTGGCGTCGAGCCGCATATCGGTGACCATGGAAAAGAAATCGTGTTTCTCGCCCTCGATGACCACAAACTTGCCCGCCTTCATATCCTCGATATTCTGTGCCGAGTCGAGCTTCATTTCCAGCCCCTCGACCAGCGACCCCTTGGTGATTACACCAATGCCCGCGCCGCGCGTCTTCGGTTTGTGTTTGCCGTTTAGTTTTGCCATAACCGATCCTAATGCGCAATGCGCCGGATAATTGAACTGAGCCGATCGTAATCGTCGCCCAAGAGCCGCGACAATTCCTTGCCGATGCGCACCAGATAAGAACGCGATCCCCCGTGCGCCTCCAGGGTGCGGCGCAGCGTGGCCACCAGCAACTCGTCGGTGGGAACTTTAGAAGTATTGAGAATACTGCGCAAATAATCGTCGGTGCGAGTAAAACCCTGCACTTCCTCGTCACTGCAGGAATGGACAAAACTATGAATGCGCGCCGGCTGTGGCGGCAATACCTGCACCGGCCCGCGCTCGTCGATATAACCAATAACCAAAGCCTCGAACTCCGTGCGCAACAACTCAAAAATCTGCGGCTGCTCCAAACGCAATTCCTCTTCTGTTTTACCGTACGCCGTAGGCCGCCGATTGGGCTCAATCGAATGCGTAAATACATTAAAGACAATGCCGACCACCGGCATCTCCTCCCCCACCCGCACAAACTGCCCAAACGAAGGCGCCCCGTGCAGATGCGCCGACTCGGCAATCAGCTCTGTCGTACTGCTCTCGACAATCTCCCCTATATGAGTTGCGGCGGCGCCATTGCCAAAAGCCTCGCCGGTCCCCTTTTCTTCCCCCATAAACTCCCGCAAGGACCGTCGCCGCGGTTTCTCTTTAACCGTATCCAATCGCCTCTTCTCCAGTCTATTATTTCTCAGTGCTTCAAATACTAGCGTGTCGTTTCTTAAAACTCTTGGTCGAGACCTGAGTTTTAATATTGTTCTTGACGTACATATCGCGCAGCACCCGATAAAAAGCCTCGCGATCCGCCCCCCGCACTACAGCGCGCTCGTGCGCCTCCGACAATGTGACCGGATATCCCTGTCCCTTCTCCGCCTGATCGTAGACGCAAGCGTGCACCATATCGAGCAACTCTTCGTCCTCGGCCACCCACTGCGGAATTTCCACCCGCCCAATCTCGGCCCCCACATGCAAGTAAAAAAAGTGGATGTAGTGGTCCCCGTATTCCTCCAATATCTTTGATCTACTCTGGAACACCGGCGTGCGTTCGCCCGGCTGCAATAGCTGGCGCAACAATATGGCATCATTTATACCGTCGATGGGCGTACAGGGCAACCCACCTGTACGCTCTACATCGGCCTGCAAGTCTTCTACTTCTGCTGGCGTCATAGCAAATTGATTTTCTGCCTTCCACGGACAGCGGTCGCAGTCGGCCACCTCCAACGGACATAACCCCAGCTTGAGCGCATTGACCAACTCCTGACTGCCCGGATGACTGATATAACCGGCCACCGGCACGCGCGCCTTTTGCAAATCGCTAAAGGCCTCCAGGGTCGTCTCTAGGTAGGCTTCCTTAAAATCCTGGGGGCGCCCTTCCAGATTCCACAAAATCAAGGTGCCGTCGGATAGGGCCAGCACCTGATGCCCTTCCTCGCGGGCCGCCAGGGCCAACTCGGCCACGTCGGTAACCTCCATTAATCTGCGCTTAAAACCAACCATATCACGATTGGCAAGGTGTCGCCGTCCACCCCACTCTTCGAAGATATCCTCCTCGCGGTAATAGAGCGTAGGTTTGCTGCTCATCAGCGGCTTCTCGCCGGTGCCGTAGTGCAGCAGTACATAACCAATATTGATCAAAAAGCAGGAAGAGATCTCGTGCCGATCCGAAAAAATCTGCGAGCCATCGGTCGCCGCTACACTGATACTAGCGGGCCGCAGCGGCAGTGGGTAACGCCGGTCCATAGGTTCGAGCAGGCCGGGCAAAAGCCACGAGGTGCGGCTCCCCTCTATCTTGCGGCGCAGTATCTCCCAGTCCGGTCCCCAGCGTTTAAACTGGCCCATGGCCAAATTCTGCCGCTTTTGGAAATCATCCTGGAGCGCGCGCTCGTCGGCCACCATGGAGTCGATTTGGGTCTTTATGGCAAATAAGTCCAGCATAGAATTAGCCGATCGCTTGCGATGGGCCTTGGACTTGCCCCTCTATAGTGAATGTTTTTTCTGGCGCGCTCCCTTTATGGAGTATCCCTATTCGTTCCACGTCTCTCCTCCATCCATAGAGATACGCGTGTATTTTTTCCATTCGTCCACTGCAGCGTCGTCGGCCACAAGGCGGAGCTTCTCTGCTGCGGTCTCGGCGATCTCCACGCCTACCTGGCCGCTGCCATCGGGGCGGTTGGTCTCGACGCGGAGGTGGATGAACTCGACCTCGGCTGCCAAAATTTCGAATACCTTGCATTGCACCGCCATCTGGCGCAATTCCAGCCCTTCCCGATCCACATCGCGCACTCGAAAACGCACCACTAAACGCTGGGCAATCTCGTCGAGAAAAAGGCCGTAGAACACGCCGTAGCCGTCGTTGACAAAGCGCTTGATCTCGGGCAGGTTATCCTGCAGCGGCAAACTGGGCGGCTCTCTGACCTCTTCCTCTACTTTTTCCTCTTCTACCTCAAAATCCTGCAGCGACGGGCCCCAGATCCAGCCCTCTAGGCGAAAACGCACCCACTTGCCGTCGCGTTCGAGTTGTTTGATTTCGACCCCTTCCACCAGCGTGCCCAATTTTTCACCGTTGGGGCTGTCGCGAAAGTTCTCCACCTCTGTCTCTACCACAGCGGGTCCTGACAGACCCAATTTCTTGGCCGCCAGGACAACAGCACTGCTCAGCACTAACGCCCCCAAGACGAGGTACAGGCTTTTAGAGAATGGAGACATAGAAATATTGCCGTCCTCCGCCCGATACTGAGCCGTCGCGCTGACGGCAGACCAGGCCCATGCGCTGCAAGGCATTGAGCCGATTGCAGACGATATTGACATTTTTGTCCAGTGCGCTAGATACTTCGGCCGAGGTGGCGCATTTGCGCTCCACCAGTACGTCGAGTGCCTCCTGCATGGGACGTTTGAGCGCGCCCAGGAGCATGGCGTTGCCGCTGTCGTCCATCAACACGGCCAGATCGCGCAATTGCATCACCGCCTCAATGGTTTCGCGCACCGACATATTGGCATTGCGCAAAAACACAAAGCGACGGCCCAACTCGCCGCTGCGCAGCCGCAAGAGCAATTTGTTGAGCATTTCGTCGGCGCAGGAGACGTCGACAAAAGAGACACTGGAAAAGTCCAGCGGCGTCACCGTGTCATCGGGCGTTTCCAGCATATGGCGCATCAAGGCATCGAGCAATTCGGCCCCTTTGGGCCGACCGCTGAGAATACCCTGCGGCGGCGCAAAAACAAAAGGCGCCGCCTCGTTCATAGCCTGCCGCTCAGGGGGAGCAAGTAGCGCCTCGTTCATCGACTTCCCTTTTTGGGTTAGATCGGCTACAATTTGGCTTAATTGAATACAATTAAGCTAATAATATGAGACTTAGGACAAAAAGTCAAGCCGTTTTCCGCTTGCAGTACACCATATAACAGTAGTTTGTTGAAACGGGCATGAGTCGATATTTTACGGCTATTCTCCTGGGTTCTTTCCGTTCCTCTTTGCGCTGGATACAAGTGCCATGAGCCGTCGTTTGCCGGTTGCGCCGGC
>Ga0114999_10005397_pt1 | contig 15088 bp, 19 predicted proteins | sample ArcticOcean_MG_C_3_FD_89820 | JGI IMG/M metagenome (GOLD analysis project Ga0114999, IMG submission 89820) | Marine microbial communities from western Arctic Ocean - ArcticOcean_MG_CB8_126 | ecosystem: Environmental > Aquatic > Marine > Oceanic | place: Arctic Ocean: Canada Basin | collected...
ACACCCGGGGGTCGACAGGCGTAGGTCTTGGCGTTGAACGTCTCGCCACCGGTGCCGGCTTCGTTGTTACCAACAATCAAATCGCCTTCGAGGAGAAATACTTCCTCCCAGTGATCGTGCACGAAGGGCACGCTCGAGTGCGTATCGGGATCGAACCGCAGGAGTCGGGTGCGACTGCCCACTTTGCCGGTTTCATCGAGATCGCTCGCCAGGATCTTCTGTTTGATGCCACCGGGGTAGCCCGGTGGGGTTTCCCAACCGTCATCCATATCGAGTTTGTGAAACTCAAGGTGCGGTTTGTTAAAAAGCATCGCGGACCCTCTGAGTGCTTGCTTGGCGATTACTCTGCCGCAACGCCGCTGGGCAATTCGAACAATCCGGGTTCGATAGTATCGAAATACGACAGTACTTCCTCACTGCCGACGACATCGGCGTATTTCTGATGCATGTCGAACAGGTTGATTGCGTGCGCGGCCTGAGTGCGATCGAAGCAACCATCCTCAACGACAGCGACGCGATAGTTCTCGCTGAACGCATCGAGCACAGTCGCGCGAACGCAGCCGCTCGTCGTGGTCCCGGTCATGATAATCGAATCGGCGCCAAGCAGGGTCAGGTGACTGTTCATTGCAGTGCCGTGGAAACCGCTGGCCTTGAGCTTATAGACGACGATGTCGGTGGGATGCGGTGCAACTTCGTCGTTGAACTCGTTGCCGTCCCGATTGGTGTCACGGGTGCGTTCCTGTTCGCCGGCGCGCCAGTTCTTCCATTTCCAGCCGCCGATATCCCAATTGTCCGCGCGCTGCGCCATGTTGGTATGGATGATCGGGATGCCTTTGGCGCGTGCCGCGTCCATCAGCTTGCGCACGACCACCATCCCCTCCCAGGCCTCTTCGCCGCACGAATTGCGCCAGCGCTTAACCGATTCGACAATCGGTTCGCGCTTGTCGCCCGTGAAGTTGTAGTTGATGTCGATGACCATCAGCACCGGTCGTTTGCCAAAACCACCGTTTGCGCCATAGCCGGTTAATTCCTGCAGCTCTTTATCGCGCTCGGTGAGAAATGCATCCCAAATCCGCTCAGCCATTACGTCCTCCTCGGATAAGTCAGTCGCCGTACAAGGCGCGCATGTCGTCAATTATAGAAGAGGGTTATCGATCACGCGATTTTTTCTCCGGCGTGATCGCGGTTAAAGCGACGGTCTGGCGTATGCTGGGGAAAGGCAACCAATTGGGTGACCGCCATGAAAGTCGTCGTACCCGACCTCATTTCGAATTCGTACTTCCCCGCAGTCGCAGCGGTCGATCTTGGTTTTTTCAAAGATCAAGGAATCGACGCAACGCTGGAGAATATCTTTCCCGTCGGTCTGGCTTTTGAGAAGTTGCGCGACGGCGAGGTTGATTTTGTCGCCGGCTCGGCCCATGCCGCGCTTGTCGCATTCCCGGATTGGCAGGGCGTCAAACTTCTCTGCGCATTGTCACAAGGAATGTACTGGTTTTTGGTTTTGCACACCGATATCGGCGCTAAGCGCGGCGAGATCGAGGCGGTCAAGGGCTTAAGAATCGGCGCCGCGCCGCTGGTTGAACTCGGCCTCAAACGCCTCCTCGCAGAGTCCGGCATCGATACCGAGCGTGACAGTGTCGATATTACTCCTGTTCCCGGTGCGATTGGGCAGGGAATTTCGTTTGGTGTGACCGCGGCCAAAGCGCTCGAAGCAAGAAAAATAGATGGTTTCTGGGCTAACGGATTCGGGGCCGAGACGGCGGTTCGAGCCGGTGTCGGTACTATAGTGCTCGACGTAAGGCGCGGGGATGGACCGCCTGATGCATTCTCGTACACGATGCCGATTCTAGCGGTATCGGATCGCCTGATCGACGCATGTCCGGACGTCGCAGCGGCGGCGGTTCGTGCCGTCGTTAAAACTCAGGCCGTGCTTAGGGATGATATAGGCCGGGCTGTCGAAGTCGGTAACCGGCTGTTCCCCCCTGGCGATGCTGAGATGATCGCCGAGATCGTCGCGCGCGATCTACCCTATTACGAAGCGGCGATCGCTGCCGACGCGGTTGTGGCGATCAACCGGTTTGCTCATGCGAGCGGTTTGCCGACCGCTCCCGAGGTGGCGTACGAGGCAGTCGTGGCGACGCAGTTCCGTGAGTTCTGGACGACGGGCTAGCTGCGGCACCTAGCTCGCTAAGTACGAACATAAGCCATCGAGGCACCCGCGCCAGCCAAGTTCGTGGCTATCACGCGCGGCTGCAGAGGTAATACGTGGGTGGATGACAATCACTTCGGTCGCATCATCGCGCGGATCAAACCGTACTATGACGCGTTCGGGCGGACCCTCGGTACCGCGCAGACGCCAGGTGAATACAAGCCGGTGTGGTCGCTCGATCTCTTCGAATTCGCCGGAGATCCAAGTGATTCTGCCGTCGGGATGCTGGTTTCCAATCTGCTAACCGCCGCCCACCTGTAAGTCGATCTCAAACAAGACACAGTCGACAGAGGCGGGTCCCCACCAGTCGAGGAAGTGTTCAAGCTCGGTCCATGCCGCGAACAGGCGCTCAGCGCTCGCACGAATGGTCCGTCGCACCACTAGATCGAGCAAACTACCTTCGTGATCGGCCATCGGTTGGGGTTCCGAATTATTGTTCCATGTCTAGGCCGCTTTCAACGTAGTCGGCGATGGCCGCCAAGGCGTCCTCCCAGAACGACCGGTAGTAATCGAGCCACCGTGTAATTTCGTGCAGCGGTTCGGCGCCCAACGAGCACCGATGAATGCGGCCGTTGACGGAGCGAACCACCAACCCTGCCCGTTCGAGAACGCGGATGTGTTTGGAAACCGCGTTGAGCGACATGTCGAACGGGATGGCCAGATCGGTCACTCGTTCGGATCCGTTCGCGAGGCGGGAGAGCAGCGAGCGCCGGGTTCGATCGGCCAAGGCGTGGAAGATCAGATCGAGACGATCGTCGTTTGGGTCAGCCGCATCGGTAACGATAGTGGTTGTTGCAAGCATGATCGGCAAACATTAAACTAAATGGTTGAATATTGGCAATGACGCAGTTTGAGGCGTCGAAATAGGAAGGAGGAACACCGTGTCGGATCCAATCCATCAGGAAGTCGTTCTAAGCGCGAGCCCAGAGCGCGTGTACCAGGCGTTGACCGATGCCAAGCAATTCAGCGCGGTCTGCGGTGGCGCGCTGACCGAGATAAACAGCGAACCTGGCGGCGCCTTGTCATGTTTTGAAGGCCGCATCGAGGGACGCAACATCGAGTTGGTTGCCAATCAGCGCCTCGTGCAGGCATGGCGTGCCGGTAACTGGGACGCGGGACAGTATTCGATCGTTAGGGTCGAGTTGGAGGCAGCGGGTTCGGATACGCGTTTGACGTTCGATCACGCCGGCTTCCCCGCCGATCAACGCGCGAATTGGGAAGCCGGCTGGCACGCGATGTATTGGGAACCGCTTAAGGCGTATCTGGCGGCGTAACGCATCCGCCGTCTTCCGCGTGCGGCTGTATGAGATCCCACATGTTGCCGTAGAGATCGCGGAACACGGCCACAACGCGATAGTTCTCTTGTCTCGGTTCGCCGCGGATGAACGTCACGCCTTTGGCCTTGTAGGCGGCAAAGTCGCGCCAGAAATCGTCGGTAAACAAAAACAGGAACACGCGCCCGCCGGTCTGGTTGCCGATGCGCGATATTTGCTCCTCTCCAACCGCGCGCGCCAGCAGCAAGCGCGACTCGGTCGAACCAGCTGGAGCGACGACTACCCAGCGCTTGCCGGAATCCGGCACCTCAGACGACGGAACCGGGGTGTCTTCGATAAGCTCGAATCCGAGCCTATTTACGTAGAAATCGATCGTTTCATCGTAGTCACGAACGACGATGGTGGTTTGTGCGAGAAACTGTTTCATGGGGTAACAACCCGTGGAGTTACTTCTCATTGCCGAGATCAAGGTGTGTGGGGCAAGTTGGGGCTGCGTGGAGCACGTTTAGGGGAGATTGTCATGCCGCAAGATCTAATCGTTCGCAATGCGAAACTTCGGGACGGATCACAAGTCGATATTGCCGTCAGCGATGGCAAATACGCCGAGATCACTCCGAAGATTTCAGACTCCTCGTCGCAAGAAATCGACGCCGGCGGCAATTTGGTGACCGAGAGCTTTGTTGTCGCCCAGCTCCACCTCGACAAGGTCTACACGGTCGATTGGCTGGAGGAAGCGGCGGCCGGTTATTTCGACGAAGGAATGGGCGGTGCGATGACAACCATCGAACGCGCCGCCGAAGTTAAGCGGCATTATGAAGAAGACGAAGCCCTCGAGCGCATGAACCGCGCCCTGACCAAGGCGGCGCTGTCCGGCGCAACCCATATCCGCGCGTTTATCGACATCGACTCAAAGGCCGAACTCAAGGGGATGAAGGCAGCGCTGCGAGCAAAGGAACAGTGGCGCGATCGCATCGACCTCCAACTTGTCGCCTTCGCCCAGGACGGTCTGCTCCGCGAGCCCGGTGCAGAAGAGTTGATGTGGGAAGGGATGGAACTCGGGGCTGACGTCGTCGGCGGAATACCGTGGATCGAATTCACAGAGGCCGATATGCGCCGGCACACCGACATCACTTTTGAGATGGCGACGAAATACGACAAGGACCTGACTTCGCTCGTTGACGATGCCGGCGATCCGGATCTGCGAACCTCGGAATATCTCGCGGTGAGTTCGATAAAGCACGGGTGGCAAGGGCGCGTTGTGGCTAGCCAAGCCCGCGCATCGGCGATTTACAACGAGGTCTATCATCTCAAATGGGTGGAACTACTGCGCCAGGGTGGGGTTGGTATCGTCACCAACCCGCATAGTGGTCCGCTGCATGTTCGGGTGCAGGAACTCGCAAAAGCCGGCATTACTCTCGCACTCGGAGGGGAGTCCATTCACGACGCGTATTATCCGTTCGGCCGCTGCAATATGCTTGAAGCCGCGTTCGTCTGCACGCACACGCTCTGGTCGATGGAACCCGATGATCAGGAATTGCTCTACGATATGATCACGGTCAATGCCGCCAAGCTCATGCGGTTGCCGACGCACCAAATTGCCGTTGGTAACGCGGCGAACTTGGTGATTTTGCAAGATGATTCAGTGCGCGAGGCGCTGACCCACCACCGCGAACCCCGCTACGTCATTTTCGAGGGCCGTGTGACCGCGGAATCAACCAGCTCCAGTAACTTGGTTGATTAATCAGTATAATAATTATCTAGCTAAGTAAATCGCCTCGGGCCAAACGCTCCGGCAGCGCGTCGCCTTACGTTCATAGACACTTCGGATTTCATGATCGGTATAGGTATTGGGGCAAAACCGCATCGCCATCGCATCCTCGATACCGAACGGTGCGACGATGTCGAGCTTGTCGTCGTCATCAAGCCTGATACCGATCGCACTCGCCGTGCTCTCGTAGCGCGTAAGACTCTCGGCGGATGATGCCAGCGGTGCGTATGGGACGCTGAACTTATCTTCGAACCATAGATGAACGCGGGCCTGGTTGCGGGTTTCGACCGGCACCGCGAGGTTTGTCGCGCGAAATGCTGCGCCGACGCGGCGAATGTATTTGTCCTCGGCATCCCATGACAGATCGCTATCGTCGAAGTAGATAAGATCAATGTCTTTAAGGCCGTAGCCGCAGGGGCGGCCAATCAGAGTGTTCCATAGGCTTTGGTAAACAGCGCCGCTGGCGATCAACCAATCTGGCAATTCCAACGAACGGGCGATTTCGAGTGCCGGCCATAGAACGGTGTCGGCGCGGACGATTTGCTCGAAACGATCACGCTAAGAGGTGTCGCTGGGTGCTTTGCCGACGTGCGTGTTTAAAGGCATCCGTGGAAATCCAGTTGGCGGCGCTAGTTATCACGCCTCTTGGTCGGCTTCCCTTCTTTCTTCTTTTTGGGCGGAAGATTAGCGACAAATTTGACGCTGGTATCGATCCATTTCCTGAGTCTTAGTTCGGTTGCGCAGCCAATCAGGAGCAAACGATGCCTTACGATGAAAACCTCACCTTCCGGATCCGCGAGGTCTTCGCGGCACGCGACGCCCCGACGGGTCTCTTCGATCGCCCGCGTGAGCAAACGCCGGGCGCGAACAGCGGCAATGACCAACACAATGCCCGCCAGCGCAAGCATGGTTAGACGCATCACGTTCGGTGGCAGTGAAACAGCACTTCAAGAACTTGCGCGGACGGGGGGATCGGCGAGTTCAGCGCCGATCGCGAGTACGATCAAACCTGCCAGGAGGACGGCAACGACATAGCCCTGGAGCAACGGGTTGTAACGCAGGGCGCCGAACGCAAATACCAACGGGACCATCCAAATAGGCACCATCGTGATGATGTGACCGATAGGAAGGTCGGGGTTAATGGCTGAGCCAAATGCACACCAGCAAAAATGCGGTGTCGCCCGTCACTACGGGCCACGCCATCCATGGTCGGTAGTGTCCAGAGAAGTTGGTAGCGAGTGAGACGACTCCAAGAAGCAGATAGGCGCCGATTGTCGCGCTGGCAAACGACAATTGACGGACTACGAATGGCTGATCGGTCGCCACGTCCGGCAGCACGGCGAAGATGAAAACGGCACCGAGCGCGATCGCAACGAGAATCCGAAGCAAGGCAACGGTACGCTCAGCGCTTATTTCCGCCGCGATGAAGAGTTCGCGCGGCTGCAATGACGAACTGATCTCGGACATCTTTGAATCCTTGGGATTGATACCTGGAAATTAGATCTGAGCTGATTCCTGCGCGGATCAATAGGGCATTTCAGGATCTTGAGTTGAGGCTGCTCCGATGTTGCACCGTACTTCAACAGCCTGCTTCTGGGTGGTTTGATCGGCTTTGGCGACGGGTTAAAGCGCTGCCTCGTGCTGAAACCTATCGCGCGGCGATCAACTCGCGCACGCGCTCGGGCGTTATGGGGAGCTTGGTGATTCCACCCGGCATCTGCAGCGCATCGTCGACCGCCGAGGCGATTGCGCCGCCGGCGGCATTGATGCCGGCTTCGCCAGCACCCTTGGCGCCGAGCGGATTGATCGGGCTGGGCGCATCTTCAAAAATCAGCGCTTCAACCAGCGGTATTTCTGTCGCGGTGGGGATTAGATAATCGACGAAGCTAGCGGCCAGCGGCTGACCGGTGTCGTCGTAGACGAACGCTTCCATCAAGGCACCACCGATGCCCTGGGCCGCGCCGCCGGAGATTTGGCCCTCGACCAGCAGCGGATTGATCGCGCGGCCGATGTCGTAGGCAACGATATAGCGTTCAACGGTGACTCCGCCGGTATCTGGGTCGATGCGGACTACCGCTGTATGCATGCCGTAGGGATAATTCATGTGGGTGGTTTTGAACCATCCTTCGGCGGTGAGGCCCATGTCTTCGTCATCGGATAGGGGCGAGAACGGGCCGCGGGCGGTCGCGATTTCCGCCAGGGTTACTTCGCCACCGCTTCCCCGCTTGAGGCGTGCGCTTCCGTCGATGATTTCGAGCTCATCGGCATTTACCTGCAGCAGTTTGGCCGCTGTCGCGAGCGCCTTTTCCTTGATCCGGGTCGCGGCGATGTGGGTGGCCGATCCCGTCATGACCGTGATGCGCGAGGCGAACGCACCCATCCCATATTCGATCAGATTGGTTTGCCCATGACGCACGCGCACGCGCTCGACCGGGACGCCAAGGGTATCGGCGCAGATTTGCGCGATGACCGTTTCGACGCCCTGGCCGACCGAGGCGACGCCAGTTACGATCTCGACATTACCGCTTGCGTTGACGGATATTCGTACGCCATCGAACGGTCCGAAACCGCTCTTCTCAACGAAGAAACCAAAGCCGATCCCGACCATCTCACCGGCGCTGCGGCGCTTTGCGACGTCGGTCCGCAAATCACTCAGGCCAATTCGTGATGCTGTCTGGTCGAGCAGAGCGGCGTAGTCGCCGGAGTCGTAGACCAGCGGCGTACCCATTGCGTCGATATCGCGGGTGTAGGGCATCTCGTCTTTGCTGACAAAGTTGATGCGCCGGACCTCGAGCGGATCGAGGCCATAGTCGTCGGCGATACGGTCGATCAGGCGCTCGCGAACGAAGCTGCCCTCGAAACGGCCGGGCGCGCGGTAGGTGCCGCACGGTGTCTTGTTGGTGAGTCGCACATGACCGTTAACCCGGTAAGCCGGTATCCGATAGGGCCCCGGCAGCATGGCCGCGGCCAGATCATGAACGGTGACGCCGTGGGTGCGGATGTAGCCGCCCTGGCCGGCCCAATATTGAACGTCGAGACCGAGAATGAAGCCGCGCGCGTCGACCGCGGCGCGGATCCGGGATTTCTGATCGCGCGAGTGATTGGTGGCGATTAGGCTCTCGCGGCGGTCTTCGATCCACTTGATCGGCCGGCCGAGGCGCATGGCTGCGACACTGGCCAGCACGTCTTCGGGATAGACTTCGCCGCGTACACCGAACCCACCACCAACATGACCCTCGAACAAATGGATTGCATTGAGCGGCAGGTTGAGCATGGTGCTGAGCTGGATGCGATTTTGGTGAGGCACTTTGGCGGCGCCATAGAACTCGAGGATACCGATCGCGGCGTTCCAGCGCACGATCGCGCCGCGTGTCTCAAGCGGCACGCCGGACTGCGGCGCGATTGCGAAATCAAGTTCGATCACCCGATCACATTCTGCAAACGCGGCGTCGAGATCACCATATTCCTTATGAATAATGGTCGCCTCAGCGATTCGGCCGGGTTCGAATTCGCCGGGTTCGGCGCGGGCATCGAGATAGGGCTCGAGCGGCTCGATCTCGACTTCGACCAGCTCTTCAGCATCTTCGGCAAGGTAGGGGTCACGGGCGAACACGACCGCGACAGGTTCGCCAACGTAGCGGACATAATCGTCGGCTAGAATCGGTTGGCGGAAGGGTTCGAGATCGTCGACACGCATCATGCGGAAAGTAATCGGCGGAATCTCAGCGACGTCTTGGTGGGTCCAGGCGGCGACAACGCCATCGAGCGCCTGCGCCTTGCTGGTATCGATCTTTAGCAGTCGCCCGCGTGCGACCGCTGAACGCACCACTCGCATGTGCAGTTGATCGACAAACGAGATGTCGGCCGCGAAGCGGCCATCTCCGGTTAGCAGCGGTTTGTCTTCAAGCCGCAGGGTGTTTTGACCAACATACTTGCCCGGCTTGAACGCCGTCGCACTGTCGCGCCAGCTCGCGGTTGGGGCGGGTTTGTTGGGGGACGGCGGGTCTTGCGAACTCACGACGGCGTGGCTTGGGCGCGCGGCTCAACCCCCTCACCCCAGCCCTCTCCCGCGAGGGGAGAGGGAGCTAGGGGCGGGCGCAGCAAAAGCCCTCTCCCCTCGCGGGAGAGGGCTGGGTGAGGGGGGCGGTTGCTGGTCATCGAGCGTTTCAAGAAGCTAGGACTTGGCGTCGTCGAGCGCCGATCGCATCGCCGTAATAATGTTCTGGTAGCCGGTGCAGCGGCACAGGTTGGAGGAGAGCACGTGCCGCAGTTCCGTATCGTCGATATCCGGTCGGCTCTCGAGGATGGCTGTTCCCAGCATCAGGAAGCCCGGTGTGCAATAGCCGCACTGCAAGGCATGATGCTCGTGAAACGCCTGTTGCAGCGGATTGAGATCGTCGCCATTGGCGAGACCCTCAACCGTCCGGATGGCGGTGCCCTCGGTCTGGATCGCAAACATCAGGCACGAGCGCACCGGTTTGTCGTCGACCAGCACCGTACAGGCGCCGCAGACCCCATGCTCACAGCCGAGATGCGTGCCGGTAAGGCTGCAATCCATACGCAGGGCATCGGCCAGGGTTCGGCGCGGCTCAACCTCTACCGCGTGCGCCGCGCCGTTTACGTTAAGAGTGATGGCAACTTTGTTGGACATTGTTTGCGTTTGTTTCTACTGGCGATCATTGCATCGATTGGGCGTCGCGAATCAATTCGCGAAGCCGCTGCGGTGTGATCGGCATTTCGAAGATTTCGACGCCAAGCGGCTGCAGCGCATCGACGACCGCATTGATAACCGCGGCTGGCGCGCCGATCGTGCCGCCCTCGCCCAAACCTTTGGCGCCGGTGATCGTCGCATTGCTGATGGTTTCGAGATGAACGATCTCGATATCGGGGATCTCCATCGCCGTCGGGACAAGATAGTCAGCTAACGACGTCGTCAGGATATTGCCAGCATCGTCATAGATGATCTCTTCATACAGGGCGTTGCCGATCCCCTGCGCAATGCCGCCGCGAACCTGGCCATCGGCGATCATTGGATTAATCAGGCGACCCGCATCCTCGACGGTCAAGTAACGTTTAATCTGCACCTGGCCGGTTGACGGATCGACTTCGACGATGGCGACGTGACAGGCATTGGCAAACGCGCCGGCCGGGTCGTAGCTCGCGCGCGCCGACATCTTTTCGTAAGCATTGCCGGTGAACTGGTGACTTTGGTGATAGGCAAGGCGAGCGATCTCGGCAATCCCGACGTCCGCGTCTTTGCCCCGCGCGGCCGCCCGCCCGGCTGACAGAACGACATCGCGCGGATTTGCTTGCAGCAGATGCGCCGCCAACGTAGAAATTTGCTCGGCGAGCTTGGCCGCGGCGAGTTTGGTGGCGCCGCCCGAGATGACGATCGAGCGGCTGGCGAAGGTGCCCCAGCCATAGGGCGTGCGATCGGTGTCGCCATGCACGATTGTAATTTTTCTGACATCGACACCGGTTTCATCGGCGATGATCTGCGACAACGACGTTGCTAGGCCCTGGCCGTGCGGCGAGGCGCCGATGCGCGCTTCGATGCCGCCGGACGGATCCATGGTGATGTCGACCATCTCGTAGCCCGGGGTGATTTCCATCGAACGGGTCGAGAAGGTGGGAGTGCCGTAACCCGTGCGTTCGTTGAAGGTGGAGAAGCCGATGCCGATGTAGCGGCCATCAGCGCGTGCCTCTTGTTGGCTTCCCCGGAAGCTGGGAAGGTCGATCGTTTCGAGCGCCTTTTCAAGCGCTTCACGATAAGACCCGTGATCGTAACGGGTGCCGGTAACCGAGGTGTAGGGAAAGTCTTCGATCAGGTTGCGCCGCCGAATTTCCGCCGGCTCAATGCCGAAGCGCCGCGCCGCGGTGTCCATCAACCGTTCGATGGCGAAGGTAATAACCGGACGCGAAACCCCGCGGTACGGCGCCATCGGGCAGGTGTGGGTGGCGATGCCACGGGAGCGAACGCCGTATTCTCGAAAATCGTAGGGTCCTGGCAGTTCGCCCATCGCCATTAGCGGTTCGACGCCGCAGGTGACCGGGTAGGTGGAATAGGCGCCGACGTTGCAACGTAAGTCGGCATCCAGCGCCAATAATCTAGCGTTGTCGTCAAACGCGGCTTTGAGCGTGTAGCGCTGATCGCGGCTGTGATACGACGCCATCAGGTTCTCGTGGCGGTCCTCGATCCAAATAACATCGCCGCGTATGTGCCGAGCCAGCCAGACCGCGACGACATATTCGGTTGACAATTGCATTTTCTGGCCGAAGCCGCCGCCGACATCGGGGGCGACGACGCGAATGAGCGCTTCATCGATGCCAAGTGCGTCGGCGACGCCAGTGCGGACCTGGTGTGGTGCCTGAACCGATGCATGCAAGGTGACCCGGCCGGTTCGCCGGTCAAACGATGCGTGCCCGCCGCGCGCTTCAAGCGGCATCGCGCTCTGGCGGCCCGACTCGATCCCGATCTCGAAGGTTTCTGCGGCGTTTGCGAAAGCATCATTGAGGCCCTCGGTGCGCATCTTTGCGTCGACCAGCGTGTTATCCGCCGCTTGCTCGTGGACGCGTACAGCACCTGTGGTGGTTGCGGCGTCAACGTCGGTTACCGCAGGCGTCGCGTCTATCGCGACGATGACACGCTCCGCATTGTCCTCGGCTTCTTCCGGGCTCGATCCGAGCACCGCGACGATCGGCTCACCAACGAAGCGGATGTGGGTCTTGGCGAGAACTGATTGTTCGGTGGCGACGTAGTCCGGTCGGAACAACAGCGGCCGGATTGGATCGACGCCTACGAGATCCTCGATCGTGTAGGCCCTGATATTGTCGGGAATCGTCACGTCGGTGATGGTGCCGCAGGCAAACGAACTGCGTACGAATCTAAGGAATGTGGCGCCCGCGGCCATATCACTGACATAGCGACCAAAGCCACGAATCAAGGGACCGTCTTCGCGCCGCTTGAGGCGTTGGCCGACCAAACTCATCCGCCAGGTCCCTGATCGGGCGCATCCCCAAGTGCCTGCTGGAGGGCACGTCGCGTCATTGCGCGGGTGAGGTCGCGGCGGTAGGTGGCCGAGGCGTGCAGGTCGGAGGTCGGGTCGACTGTGTTAGCCGCGATATCGGCGACCGTTTCAAATAGCTGCGGCGAGGGTGTTTCTCCAACCAGCGCCTGTTCGGCGGCGTCGATCCGAACGGGACGATCTTCAACCGCCCCGATGCCGATTTTAGCCTCGACGATCCTGCCGTCTGCGATCTTGGCTGCAGCCAGGCCCATCGTTAGCGCAAAATCCCCGGCGCGCCGGGCAAACTCGGCAAAACCTAGCCGCCAGCTATCGTCGAGTATGGGAAGCCGTATCTCGGCAAGCAGTTCGTCGTCGGCGAGATCAGTGGTGAGGATCGAAACAAAGAAATCTGCGGCCAGGATCACCCGCTCACCCTTGGAACTTCGCGCAACCATCTCGGCATCGAGCGTACGAGCAACCAGACACCACTCGGCAGCGGGATCGGCGTGCGCGCAGCTGCCGGCAAAGGTGCCGCGCATCCGGATCGGCAGATGCGCAATATGGTGGGCGACATAAGGGAGGAAGGCGCTGAGCGGTCCATCCACCACTGGTTGTTCAAAAGCGACGTGGCGTGTCAGGGCGCCGATCTTCAGCGTGCCGCCTTCTGTGTGCAGGTAATCGAGATCGCCCACGCGATTGATATCGATCAGCACTGCTGGTCGCGCCATGCGGAAGTTCATCGCCGCGACCAAGGTTTGGCCGCCAGCCAATATCCTTCCATCGTCGCCGGTCTCGGCGAGAATTTTCGTCGCTTCCTCGGCAGATGCCGGCGCGCGGTATTCAAATGGCGCGGGTTTCATACGCGGGGACTACCTACACAAACGGATACGAAACATTATAGTCATAGTCGCTTATCATATAGTCGCGCTCTATTGGAGGGGGAGGGATGGCAGAAAAACTCGATCGTGTATGCGTCTTTGGACTGGAAGAATCCAGTCCCCAGCTCCCGATCATCGACGGTGAGGGGACAGCCCATGCCATTGTCTGGCCCGGGGTTGGCGCAGAAATTCGCTCAATCCACCGGATCAGCCTGGGTGCGGGTGCGCAAACCAAGCAAATGAACCATCCGATGGAGGCGGTCTACTACATTATTGAAGGCAGTGGCAGCGTCAGCGATCCCTCGGCTGTGACCGATGAGGATCTGATCGAGGGATCGATGATCTTCGTCGAACCCAACACGCCGTATGTCATTCGCGCCGGGATTGGCGGCATCGAGCTGATGGGCGGACCTTGCCCACCCGATCCCGCACTCTACGCACATCTCTAGGGAGAAAATTATGGCTATCCGTGTTTTTCATCGCGACAAACCCGATGTCATGCTGCCGGTGATTTCGAAAGATGCACGTCTGGTGGTGTGGCCCGGTGTCGGCGCTGAAACCGCCAACATGAACTACGTCGTACTGGAGCCCGGCGAGGCCAATGTGCCGCACATCCATGCTACTTCCGAAGACTCGGTGTTTATCCTCGAAGGCAAGGGCACCGCGCACGATTTTGAAAACGATCGTCACGTCGAGTTCGAGGCCGGTCAGGCTGTGCATGTGCCCGCCGGTATGAAGCACGCGATCGCTGCTGATCGTGGCGTTCGCGTGGTCAGCGCCGGCGGCCCTAGTCCGGCCGACAAAGGACTTTTGAAAGCGGTGGGAGCGATCAAGGACAACGAATGACGGGCGCCACGAGCGCTACCGTCGCGATTGCACAGATTACCGGACGACCCCTCGCTAGTACGGCCAACCGGGCGCGCACGCTCGAGGTTATCGCGCAGGCGTTTGGCGATGGTGCAAATCTCATCGTGCTACCGGAGATGATCGTTCCCGGCTATTGCCTCGACGCTGCTGGGCTCGCCGATATCGCGGAACCGATCGACGGACCAAGCGTTGTCGCGTGGACCGAGCTAGCGGCGCAGCACAACGGCTATGTGGCTGGTGGATTCTGCGAGCGCAATCGCGAGGCGCTTTACAACACGGCTGTGTTGGTCGGACCGAACGGCCTGTTGCTGCACTACCGGAAGCTGCATTTGTTCGACCGTGAGAAAGAGATTTTTCAACCGGGTGATCGCGGTCTGCCGATTGTGGAAACGACGATCGGCACGATCGGCATTTGTGTTTGCTACGACTTGCGCTTTGTCGAGGTCGTGCGTGCGCTTGCGTTGCGTGGCGCCGAGATCATTGCGGTCCCGACCGCCTGGGTAACCGGCTTCGACAAGCGGAGCTGGGATACCGATGGGTATTGCCCGCAGGCGCGCGGTGCCGTGGTGCAGGCCAACCTCAACCAGGTCACGATAGCCTGTGCCTCGCAAGCCGGTAGTAACGGCGACATCGAGTTCTTGGGCTCGTCGCTGATCGTCGATCCCTACGGCAAGCCGGTGGCGGGTCCGCTGGGCGGTGACGAGGAGGTCCTGGCCCGTGCGGAAATTGACACTGATGCTGCGGCCAAGGCGCGGGAACGGGGCGGGCTGATTTCACCCCGCGCCGACCGCCGCACCGATGTCTATCAACTCAGCATCGGCGGCGAGCTGTATTGACAGTGAGGTGAGGGACGAGGCGTAAATCACTCGATGATCGATCTATTGCCCCTCCGACTGCGCGCGATCTAACGATGCAACTGAGCCGTTGCGGCGATATCGACGATCTACGCCTTGCGGCACAGAAGCGACTTCCCGGTTTCGTCTTCGATTTCGTTGACGGCGGAGCTGATGGCCAGGTTGGCGTGCGCAAGAATGTCGCGGTGTCTGAAGACGTCGCACTCATACCCCGCGTTCTCGTCGATGTCG
>Ga0114999_10005400_pt1 | contig 15083 bp, 14 predicted proteins | sample ArcticOcean_MG_C_3_FD_89820 | JGI IMG/M metagenome (GOLD analysis project Ga0114999, IMG submission 89820) | Marine microbial communities from western Arctic Ocean - ArcticOcean_MG_CB8_126 | ecosystem: Environmental > Aquatic > Marine > Oceanic | place: Arctic Ocean: Canada Basin | collected...
AGATCTTATAATTTTGGAATAAGAAGATCTTACTAATATGACAGAATCTCCATGTGTTGATGTATGCGCTACTGACTCAGAAAGTGGCCTATGTATAGGTTGTGGACGCAACCTCAACGAAATAGCAAATTGGTTATTTTTTTACTGAAGAACAAAAAAGATTGTTCTGCAAGATTTAAAAAGAAGAAACAGTATTAGCAAATAAGGGCGTTTAAGATTATTCTCAGATGGACAGATCTTTTAATTTTGATATAAAAAGCATAACTAATGAAATCAAATTCTATATACAAAAATATTGAGTATTATATTTTACCAATTAGCTTGGTTTTTATTTTATCTTTATCAAGATTAATTCCACATCCACCAAATTTTACACCAATAATAACTGTTGCCATTATGAGTAGTTATTTTTTTAAAAATGTATATTTATCAGCAGTAGTATTAATAATTTCAGTGTTAATAGGAGATATTTTTATTGGTTTTTATGTAAACATGATATTTGTATATATTTCCTTACTTTTCATAACTGTTTTTTTTTTCAAAGCTAGTAAAAGAATGAATTCAAAAAATTTAATTATTTTTGCGTTTACAGGCTCACTAGTATTTTTTTTGATTTCAAACTTAGGTGTTTGGATTCTTGGAGACTTGTATGAAAAAAACTTAAACGGTTTAATGCAGTGTTATATAATGGCAATACCCTTTTTTAAAAATACATTATTTTCTACAATAATATTTTCTTATCTTTCTTACATGGCAGGCCATTACTTTAAGTTTTCTCTTAACTTTAGATGATTGAAAATTTAAAAAAAATTCCAAAGATAATTACCAAAGACCAATTTAAAAAATTTAAACTTTTAATAGTAATGATGATTTTATGTGCATTACTTGAAACCTTTAGTATTGGAGCACTTATTCCTTTAATAAATTATTTAACGAATGCTGATTTAATGTTAAGTTTCAATGATAACATTGTAAGAATTTCTTCTTATTTGGGACTATCAGAGTATAAACCTATTAACTTAATTCTGTTTTCAATTGTTTTAATTTATTTGCTAAAAAACATATATCTTACTTTCTTTCATTGGGTAGACTGTAAGTTTGCTTTTATAATTCGGACTACTGTTGCAACAAGACTATTTAAAATATATTTAAATAAACCATATATTTTTCATGTTTATAATAATTCTTCAGCTTTAATAACAAATATTATTGAGGAAAGTAAAATATTTGGAAATGTTATGATGTTTGTAAATTCTTTAGTCACTGAAATAATGATAATAACTGGATTGCTAATTATTTTATTTATTTTAAATCCTTTAATAACTTTATCTGTTGTTACTTTAGGCTGCTTATCTGGTGTTTTGTTTTATCTATTAATAAAAAATAAAGTAGCGCTTGGTGGTCAACGACGTTTAAATTTTGCAAAAACAAGTACAAAATATCTTTATCAAGGTCTTGGTGCTATTAAAGATTTAATTTTTTTAAATGCCCAAGAAAATTTTACAAAGATTTATTCTGATAATATCTTTGAGCATGGAAAAATCACTGGTACTCAAAATTTTATGCAACGTTTGCCAAGGATATGGTTTGAAATGTCGTTAATAACAATTATATTATTTATTATATTTTATCTTTCTTCAATAGAACTCGAATTCAATTCAATGCTTGGAACGGTTGCAATCTTTATAATTACAGCAGCAAGAATAGTGCCAAGTCTTAATAAAGTGCTTGTTTCCATACAATATTTAAAGTTTGCCGAGCCCAGTCTAAAAGTGCTCAGTAAAGATTTTGAATATACTAAATCCACTAGTAAAAATTTTGACACAAAAGAAAGAATAAATTTTAATAAAACTCTAAAATATAAAAACATTTCATATAAATATCCAAATTCAAATAAAATCGTTTTAAAAAATGTCAATTTTGAGATAAATAAAAATGACTTTATTGGCATAGTCGGTAAATCAGGTGCTGGGAAAAGTACTTTGGTTGATTTAATGACGGGACTACTTAAAGTTGATTCTGGAGATATCATAGTTGATGATTTAAATTTAAAAGAAAATTTTCATCTTATTAAAAATAGCATAGGCTACGTTTCTCAAAATATATTCCTTACTGATGATACCATAAAACAAAATATAGCTTTCGGCGTAGATGGCCAAAAAATAGATGATTTAAAAATTGAAAAAGCTATAGCAACTTCACAATTAGCAAAATTTATTAATAACTTAGAGCTTGGTCTAAATACAGTAGTTGGAGAGAGAGGTATAAAAATTTCTGGAGGGGAGAGGCAAAGAATAGGCATAGCTCGTGCCCTTTATAACGATCCATCAATTCTTATATTTGATGAGGCCACCAGTGCTCTAGACTTAGAAACTGAAAAAGAAATTTTAGATACCTTAGTTAAGCTTAAAGGTGAAAAAACTATTATTTTTATAACACATAGAATTGCAAGCCTAAAATATTGTAACAAAGTATATCAGCTAGAAAATAATGTTTTAAAAATGAAAGAAAAATAAAACGTTAAACAATTTTAATAAATTTTTTTAACTTATTTGATTCTTTTGCAGCGAATATAACTTTTTCGGTCTCAAATAAATTCTTAAAACTTTTTTTGTTTTTTTTATTTTTATTTATTATTTTTTTAACAATATCGTCATTTTGATATTTAAATATATTATCTATTAAAGTTCTCCTTTTTATTTTCTTAAAAAATTTTTTTCCATTTTGATTTACTAGGATTGTTTGTTTTTTGATGTCCCAAGAGTATGTGTTTTTTGCTAAATAAACTTGAAAGTTTCTTTTTTCCTCATTCTCAGATGAAAAATCTAACGTTATATTTGTAGTGATATTACTTTTATGTTTTATTATCAAAATTATAGAATTTTCAACGTCCGTATTTAAAAAAGACCTTGTGTAGGTGCAGAATACTTCTTTAGCTTCTCCAAATAAAAAGATAGATAAATTTATTTCGTGAGAGCAAGTTAATAGAACTCCACCACCTAATCTTTTTTGCGAAGCATAAGACGTTTTGTAGTTCTCTTTTGGGTGCCAACTTGGCATATAAGTTTGAAGAAAAAAATTAGCATATTTTACTTTTTTCAAATCTTTTTTAATTTTATTCTTTATATAGATTATTCTAGGGTCGTATCTCAAAACATATCCTGCAAATAAATTAATGTTATACTTTTGATAATACTTTTTAATCTTATTTAAATCTTTTAAATTTGAAACTAATGGTTTTTCAATAAATATATTAATATTTTTTTTTATTATTTTCTTAATAGCTGAAAGATGAAGACTTGTCGGGTTACAAATTACATATAAATCAAAATTAAATTGTTTTAATTCTTCGTAATTATTATACTCATTAGAATTGAGTAATGCTTTTTTTCTACTTGCTTTGTTGGGTGATCTTAAAAAAGAAACTTTGTGTCCTAATTTTTTAAAAATCTTACCATGTTTTTTTCCAATTGAACCTTTTCCTATAATACAGATATTAAGCATTTACCAAGATGTCCACCCACCATCAATTATAAATTCAGAACCTGTCATATAAGATGAAGCATCTGATACCAAAAATAAAACAGCTTCTTTATATTCGTTTTCTTTTGCAAAACGCTTTAATGGTGTTAAATTTTTATATTTATTTTTAAAATCAGTTGATTGTGTTTTGTTTTCTATTCCACCAGGAATTAAAATATTTGCTCTTAAACCCTTGTCTCCATAGTGTGCAGCAATATATTTTGTAAATCCAATAATTGCTGATTTTGATGTTGCGTAGCCAATTGGAGAGTTAATGCCTGATGTTCCATAAATTCTTTTGTTGGGTGATACCTTGCCATAAATTGACGAAGTATTTAAAATAACAGAGTTTTTATTTTTTAGTAAAAATTTAATAAAATGTTTTGTTACATAAAATAATCCATCTAAATTCGTTCCTAAAGTTTTTTTCCATTCTTTTGTTGGATATTTTTCTAATATGCTAAAAAAACTTTTTTTATCTTTGCCAACATAATGAGCATGATTAATTAAAATATTTAGTTTTTTATATTTTTTTTCGAATATATTTCTAAATTTAATTATTTCGTTTTCATTTGAAATATCAACATTATGATAAAAGTAATTTTTTAGATTAATTTTTTTATTAAACTTATCAATATTTATAACAGTCGAGCCTGCTGCCAGAAGAACTTTAATGGTTTCTGAACCTATTTGACCTGACCCGCCTACTACTAGAGAAATCTTGCCTTTTAATTCAAATTTTTTAAATAATTCTTTCATCTGGGCATTAAGAGAACCTTGAAATAATTTTTATTTAATATAGTATATTGTTCAACATTTGAACAGTACTATTTTAAATTGAAAATATTGAAACTTAAAGCTTTTATAAACATAAATACATATTTATGCCCATGCGGAGCTTTGGATAAGCAAAATATGGTTACTTTTTATTAAACTATGAAAAATAATAAATATCTATGTGGAATCGTGGGTCATCCCTTAACCAAACCAAGATCAGTAGAAATTTGGAGTAAATATTTTAAAAGAAAAAAAATAAACGCATCAATGCAAAAATTTGACGTGCACCCAAATGAGATTAATAACTTCATTAAAAAAATTAGAAATAATAAAATTTTTTTAGCTATGGCTGTAACAATGCCATATAAGAAGGAGTTAACTAAGCATATGGATTATCTTGATGAATTTTCTAGGAAAACTAATTCTATTAATCTAGTTGTTAAAAAAAATAATAATCTATCGGGACATAATACAGATATTTATGGTGCTTTTAGCTCAATAAAAAAAAATTTAAATAAGTTTAATGAGATAATTATTATTGGTATGGGTGGCACAGGCCAAGCAATATTTAATTTTTTATATAATACTTATAAAAAAAAGAAATTTTATCTTATATCAAAAAAATTTAATTCAAAAAAAAGAGTAAAAGTATATAAAAAATTAGATAGAAAACTATTAGTAGAAAAAAAATTAATAATTAATTGTACACCTCTTGGAAGTGACCTTAAGAAAAGATTTAAAAATAAAACACCAATAAATAAAAATTTATTTACATCAATCAATAAAAAAACATTAATATTTGATATCGTTTATAGTCCATTAAACACAGTTTTATCTAAAATCTCTAAATTGAATAAAATAAAATATATTAATGGAATAAAAATGAATACGTTGCAGGCAAAAAAATCTTTACAAATTATTTTTGAATAAATTATGTGTGGAATATCTGGAATAATAAATTTTAATAATAAGCCCGACTCTTCAACTGTAGAGAAAATGAATAACCAGATTCAGTATAGGGGTCCAAATCATAGCTCTGTTTCAAGTAATTCTTTTAGTTCTATAGGAATTGTAAGACTGAGTATTATTGATCTTACTGAAAAATCAAATCAACCATTTTTAGATAAAGAAAGAAAAATTTCAATCATCTTTAATGGTGAAATATATAATTTTATTGAACTAAAAAAAAAATATTTTTCAAATATACATTTTAAGAGCAATGGAGATGGAGAAGTGCTGCTTCATCTTTATAAAAAGTTTGGCATTAGTTTTATCGATAAAGTAAAAGGCATGTTTTCAATTTGTATATGTGATGAAAAAATTAATAAAACATTCTTGATAAGAGATAGATTTGGAATTAAACCCCTATACTTTCATTTAAATAATGATTTGGGAGAATTGACTTTTTGTTCAGAGATACCAGGAATATTTATAAATAAAAAGATTAAAAAAGATCTTAATTATTCTGAAGTTCATAATATAGTTACTAATGGATTAATTGATTCTAATGAAAACACTTGTTTTAAAAATATTCATCAACTTTTGCCAGGCTCATTTATAGAATTTTCATCATTTGGACTTAAACAAAAAAAATATTATAATTTAGAAGAAAAAATAGATGAGGATAAAGATAATGAACAGTTTTCTTTTAAATATTACACTTCAGAACTAAAGAAAAAACTTATAAATTCATTTAAACAGCATACTACTTTTGATGTTAATGGTGGTATTCATTTGTCAGGTGGTAGCGATTCATCGATTATGGCTGCTTTAACTAACTTAACTAATAAAAAATTAAATACTTATACATTTGATTATGAACATAAACAGTTTAGTGAAATTGAAGAGGCTAAAAAACTGGCCTTATCAGCTAATATAAAAAATGAAAGTTCAATAATGCTAGACAGTGAACTGGAAAAAAATTTGTTTAAGGTCATTGAGACACAATACGAGCCATTTTCTTCATTAAGAATATTGTGCCAAAATCACCTGTATGAGAAATTTAAAAATGACTCAAAAGTTATTTTAGATGGATCGGGTGGAGACGAAATAGGTGCTGGATATAGATACTATTTAATACCTTGGTACTTAGATATGCTAAATGAATCTAATGCTAATCCATCAAGAAGATTATTTTCTATCTTAGGTAAGCATGAATCTCTTAATAAATCAGAATTTATACTAGGGTCTTTAGCTTATTATTTTAAAAAAGGTACCGCAACTCAAGATGGGAGCATGACTGAGACTTTAAACATATTAAATAAAGACTTTATAAATAAATTTAAAGACAATAAGCCCAATCTAACAAGACCTTTTAAAAGTCATCTTAGAAATGCACAATATGAAGATTTTACTTATGTAAAGCTACCTAGAAGCTTGAGGTACACAGATAGAAATTCTATGAGAAATAGTGTTGAAGCAAGATTGCCACTTCTAGATCATGAAGTAGTTGAGTGGTGTTACCAGATACCATCAAGATTTAAGTTTTTATATTCTCAAGATAGAATAATTTTAAAGGAACCTTTTAAGAATAATATTAATAAAAAGATTTTATTTAAAAATAAAAGAACGATTGCAGATCCACAAACATACTGGTTAAAAAAAACATTAAGACCGTTAATAGAAGATACAATAAATTCAAGTAGTTTTTTATCAAATGACTTGTTTAACCAAAAAAAATTAATAAATTATTACAATAATTTTAAAAATGAAAAAGCACATATTAATTCATCTTTTTTTATAAAAATTTTACTAACAGAGTGGTGGAGAAAAAAAGTATTAAACAGCTAATTTCAATATATGGAATCACAAATAAAAATTAAACTAGGAAAAGATCTAAATATAAATGGTATATGTGCAATGGATAGCGTCCTTGATACCAAAAGTATAAATAAAATAATTAATATAATGAATAACAAAAGTTTTTCAAAAATATTATTAGATAGTAAATTTAAATATCCAGTTACATTAAAAAGTTATATCATAAAGCTTCTTAAACTGGATTTTCAAATAATAAAAACTTCATTATTTTTAAGAAGTTTATCAAAAAGATTGGGTCTAAAAGAAATTGCTGATAAAGCATTTGATCAAGAATCTGAACTGGTTGCAACAGATTTATACTTAAGTAAAAAAAATGAAAATCAAGATTATTATTCATGGCATATGGATCTTGGTATTGGAGGAAAAAAAAACGCAACTGAAAAAGATTTTGAGAATTCAAAAAATGAAAAAATTAAATTTTTTTTCTATCTTACCCCAGTTCAGATAAATAATGGTTCTCTAGGGTATATTCCTTGTAGTAATCATATAGGTAAAATTATTTTAGATTTAATTCTCACAAAAAAAATTGGATACAAACCATACAATGAGCTAAAAGATTTTAGAAATTTAGTTGTAGATAAAGAAAATTATGAACAAATAAAAAAAGAACCAAATGGAAACTTTGTTGATAAATTTTTAGAAGACTCTGAATTTATACTTAAAAATGAAAGAACAAAAAACTATGACCATGAGTTTAATGATGCTGGTGGTATGCTTGCTTTTAAAGAGTTAGGTATGCATAGGGGTGCAATGCCTACAAAAAATGACAGGTATGTTCTAAGGTTTTTTTATAGAAGAAAGTAAAGTTATGAAACTAAATAAATTTGAAACAATAAGAGAATCTGCAAAATTAGCAAAAAAAAATACTAAAAAATCAGCATTTAATTGGTTAGAATCTGGTGTTGAAGATAATTTGACTAGAGATAAAAATATTGAAGATTTAAATAAAATAAAAATCTTACCTAAGCTTTTAAAAAAAATTGTAAAACCTGATACTACAGTGAAATTTTTTGGTTCTTCATTAGAAAGTCCAATTTTTTTAGCACCTATGGGTCATCAAACCCAATGGCATAAAAATGGAGAAATAGAAATGGCCAGAGGACTAAACTCTTCAAAAATCCTAACTTTCTTTGGGACACAAAGTCGAATTAGTTTAAAAGACATAAGAGCTTCAAATAAAAATGCTCTTTTAGGTTGGGAAATATTTCCTTTTGGAAACAAGGAATGGATTTTAGAACAAATAAGCAATGCAATTAAATACAAATGTGCTGCATTATGTCTATGTCTTGATGCCAATGTAAGATCCCATAGATATCAAGATCGTGAAGCGTATTATGATGCTCGAAAGTATGGTCGAAGAACTAACCCTATTTCACCCGATGTATCTTTTGCTTTAAAGTATAACTGGAAATTAATTTCATGGATCAAAAAAAAAACTAAGCTTCCAGTAATAGCTAAAGGTATTTTAACATCAGATGATGCAAAACTTGCAATAGAAAATGGATGTGACGCAATATGGATCTCTAATCATGGTGGTAGAATGTTTAATTCTGGTATCAGTGGTATAGAAGCTTTAGATGAAATTTCCAAAAAGATGAAAAGTAAAAAAGTAAAAATTATTGCAGACGGTGGAATAAGAAGAGGCAGTGATATTTTAAAATATTTATGTTTGGGAGCTCACTATGTTGGTGTAGGACGCCCAGCTTTATATGGCTTAATAAATGCAGGGCATGAAGGTGTAAAAAAAACATTTTTAATATTAAATAGTGAATTAAAAACATCTATGTCCAATGGTGGTTTCAAAAATATTAGAGAAATGAAAAAAGATAGATTGAAAATAAATGAAAAATTCTAAAAAAGTTATATGTATTATACCTGCTAGAGGTGGATCAAAAGGAATCAAATTAAAAAACTTAAAATTAATTTGTGGTAAACCTTTAATTAGCTACCCAATAAAGGCAGCTATAAAAAGTAATGTATGTGATAAAATTGTTGTATCAACAGATTCAAAAAAAATTGCAAATATAGCAAAAAAATTTGGTGCTGAAGTACCTTTATTAAGAAAAAAAAAATTTGCTGGAGATAGAGTTACAACTGAAATGACTTTACAAAATGCTCTGAAAGATTGTGAAAAATTTTATCAAACGAAATTTGATATTTGTGTTTTCTTAACATGCACAAATATCTTTCGACAAGCAAAATGGATTACGCAAGCAGTAAAAATACTAAAAGAAAATGAAAAAATAGATAGCGCCTTTTCTGTACATAAGTTTTATAAACATATCTGGCACAATAAAAAAAATAAGCTTAAAAAAGTTTTACCCTGGATGAATTCTTATACCTCTAGGCAAGTTGCTCCAAGTCTATATAGAGAAGATACCGGTCTTGCTTCGGCGACTTTATCAAAATTTTGGAGAAACGGAAAAAGAATAGGAAAAAAGGTAAAACTTATTATCAACGAAGACTCTTTTACTGGAATAGATATACATTCTCAAAAGGATTTGTACCTTGCAGAAATGGCAATGAAATATTTAAAAAAGAAAAAACTTATTGATCACTAAAATGAATAAAAAAAAACCAGCTCTCGTTATTTTTGCATATAATCGTCCATCACATCTCAAGCGTGTTCTAATTGCTATAGAAAATCACAAAATTGATAATGATATTTATTTAATTATTGATGGACCTAAAAATAAAATTGACGTAATAAATCAAAAAGATATTTCATTATCAGTCAAAACAAGATTTAAAAAAAACTATTATAAAGTTATCAAAAGAAAAAAAAATGTAGGCCTTTCTAAATCAATTGTTGATGGTTTAAATTATGTTACCAAAAAGTATGAATCTGTAATTGTCTTGGAAGATGATATTATTCCATATAAAAACTTTTTTGACTTTACTTTTAAAGCATTAAAAAAATTTAAGAATAACAAAAATATATCTGCCATTTGTGGTTTTCAATTTCCAAACTGGAGTAAAAACAATGATAAAATTAATTCATTAATTCTTCCAAATTTTAATTCTTGGGGTTGGGCTATATGGAGTAGAAATTGGCGTGAATATTCAAAAAATATAAAAAAAATTCCCAAAATTAAAGATAAAAAAAAATTTCCTTTATTTTTAAAAAAATACTTTGATCCTAAGTATTTTAATAAACAAAAAAGAAATATTTGGACCTTAAATTTTATGTACTATAATTATACTTTAAAGAAAGATTATATTTTTCCTAACTTTTCTCTAACAAAAAACATAGGATTTGATGGAACAGGAGTGAATAGTAAATCTACTGATAAATTTCAGGTAATAGAGAACAAAGATAAAAAAATTAGTTTTAAAAAAATTTTATATGATAAAAAGCTTATAAAAAAACAAAACAATATAATTAAAAAAAATCTAAGTTTTTTTTATTAACTATGAATGTATTAATTATTGGATTTGGTACTGCAGGCAAACACTACTTCGATCTTTTAAAAAAAAATAAAAATGTAAAAAATATCTATGTATTAGATGATGCAAAATTACCTAAAAATAAAAAGTATTTTCAGGTTTCGAAAAAAGAAATTCAAGATAAAGATTTACAAATCAGATATGCGTTTATTTGTACGCCCTCAAATCTTCATTACACATATGCAAAAATTTGTTTAAATTTAAATATGAATGTATTAATAGAAAAACCTTTTGTCCTTAAATTAAAACATGCAAGTGATCTTATAAAAATAACTAAAATAAAAAAATTAAAGTGTTGGACTGCTTTACAAAATAGGCATAACACTGCAGTAAAAAAAATGGCTAGTATGGTTAAGAGTAACAGCTTTGGTAAAGTTGCTTTAGTTGATTGCACTATGTTTTGGCATAGAAGTAAAAAATACTACGAAGGATGGAGAGGAAAATATACATCTGATGGTGGTGTTTTAAATAATCAAGCAATACATCTTCTAGATATGCTTATTTATATTTTTGGTCCAATTAAACATTTTGATGCATACGCAGGATTTGACAAAAAAAAATTACAGGCCGAAGATCTAATCCTTATAAATTTTATTCACAAAAATGGTACAGCCTCATCTTTTAAAGCTACAACAAGAGCTAACCAAGATTATAGATCAGCCCTTGATGTAGTGGGATCAAAAGGAAGAGCTTTAATTAAAGGCATCAGTTTAAATAGCTATCATTATTGGAAAAAAGCAAAATTTAAATCTTCAAAAAAATATTCAGAAAATTTTATATTAGGCCTTGGTCCAAAAAGTGGGATGGGAACAGGACATAAAAAAATCCTGGGTGAGTTTTTAAATGAAAAAATTAAAAGATCTTCTTGTAATTTAGAAATAAGTAAAAATAAGTATACTTTAAAAATAATTCATTCTATCTATAACAATATATTGAAAAAAAATAAATTAAATCCAATTAAAAATAAAGAGAGTATACTTGGAGGTATATAAAAATGAAAAATAAATTTTTTGTAAAACAGCTATCTAATAAGTTTCCAACTAAAGATATCACTAAGGATGATAAAATAAATAAACTTAAATTATCAACCTCTAAAGATAAAATAACTGTAGATATTGGGGATGGCGTTGTTTTTGGTAAAAAAGAAATTCCAATTATTGCTGGCCCAAATGGTGTCGAAAGCAAAAATCTTATGATAAATGTTTCAAAAGTATTAAAAAAAAATAATATTAAAATCTTGAGAGCGCATGCTTATAAACCCTTAACTTTTCCATATAGATCAAAACAATACAATGATACGCAGGAAATGGGTATGGATTGGATTGATGAAATAAAAAAAGAATTTAAATTAAAAATTGTAACTGAAGTTACAGAAATAAAACATCTAGAAAGAATATCCTACACTGCAGATATATTGCAAATTGGCTCACGAAATATGCAAAATTTAGAACTTCTTAAAGAAGTCGCACTTACAAAAAAACCAATAATTTTAAAAAGGCATTTTGGTGCAAGTTTAAGAGATTTTTTAGGTGCAGCAGAGCATATTTTAGTTGAAGGTAATAAAAAACTTATCCTCTGTGAAAGAGGGATATCAATACCACATACACATAGAGAAACTTCAAGATTTGCTTTAGATATACAAATAATTCCAGCTCTAAAAGAAATTTGCAAATACCCTATTATATCTGATCCAAGTCACGCATCATTTTGGGCTCCATGGGTCCCAAGTTTAGCTTTCGCATCAGTAGCTGCGGGTTGCGATGGTCTGATTATCGAAATGCATCCAAACCCAAGCAAGTCAGCGGTTGACCCTTTACAACCATTAAATTTTAAACAATTTGGAAAAATGGTTTTAAACTTAAAAAAAGTTGCTAAATCTGTAAATAGAAAAATTAATTAACTTTCTAAATTTATTAATATAATTATCTACTATAAAAATTTTTATGATTCTAGAATATTTCAAACTATTACTTAATATCAAAATAATATTTAAGCCTCCAACAAAAAACAATATACTAATTTTTGACCAACAATCTGAAAAAATAATATCAAAAATATTTAATATTAAAAAAATCAATTTTCTTAAGACTAGGAAGGAAGAGATAAACTTAATTATTTTAATAATAACTTTTCTAAAATTTCAATTTAGATATTTTGATTATTTAATTAATTATATAAATTACACTCAAGCAAAAGTTGTTATTACATCTATAGATAACGACCAAAGGTTTTATAGAATTAAATCAAAACTTTCAGTTATAACTATTTTTTTTCAAAATGGTCAAAGGACAGGAGCTGGCGATATTTTTGAAATTTTTGATAAAAAGAATAAAATAAATTCGTTTAAAAAAAAGTATTCTGTTGATCTAATGTGTGTTTTTAACACTATGACTGCTAAACTTTATAAAAAAATTATTAGAGGTGAAGCTTTTGTAGCAGGATCTATTTTAAATAATAATACTAAAATATTTAAAACTATAAATAAAAATTTAGTTTTTATATCCTTATTTAGAGCTTACGGCAAAGTGTTAAAAATAATAGAAAAAATACACACTTTAGAATATTTTAAACACAAAGCATTATTAAATATATTAAAAATTTATTGTGAAAAAAATAATTTAAATTTAACTATATTAGCAAAAAATCCCCATGGTACACCTGGATCAGAAGAGGAAAAAAAATATTATAAAAAAACTTTAAAAAAAAATTTTTTATTTTTTAAAAACTATAAAAAAAGAAATACTTATAAAATTATTGATGAAGCTAAGATTGTCGTTAGCCCTGGGTCAACTTTAGGAATAGAATCTTTAGGAAGAAGACAAAAAACCTTAATATTAAACTACCGTGCAAATCGCAAATATTATAAAAAAAAGAATTTTGGGTACTTTACAAAAAGGAGTAACCGTGGTCCTTTCTGGTATAGTGGCACTGATAAAAAAATTATATTTAAACTATTAAAACAAGTTAAAAAATATAAAAAAAATAAATGGGCAAGAACAATAAAAAAATATGAGGACGAAACGTCTCTTTATGATTTTCGTAATAGAAAGTTAAAATTAAAACTTACTAAATTCTTAGAGATAAAAAAAATTAAAATAAAAAATTATTTAAATTAATAATAAAGTAAATAAACAAATTTCATTTATTAACCATTAGATGCATTGACTGTGAACTAATTTTAAAATATCAAAATATTCATTTGGTAATATTTTTTTTGGTAATTTCCTTGATAAAGGATCTTTATAAAATTTACCTTTATACTTGTCACTTTTTGGAATAGATGAGTTTCCTTTGACTGGCTTTCCAAGAATTGTAGCCACTTTAAGTTTATTGGAATATTTTAATCCTAATTTTTTGCAGATTTTTTTTCCAGTTTCTTCAGGTTTATTTATTAAATCTTCAAATTTTACAAATATAATTTTGTTAGGATATTTTTTTTTAAGCAATAAATAATCTATTGTTTTGTGTCGCCAATGTTCCCAGAGATCATCAAGTGGTTTTTGACGTATTTGATTTGTCTTATATCGAGCTTTAACATATGAATAATAATATGTATCAAATTCTCTAATTGGGCATAGGCATACTATATTTCTTGTTCTTTCAAATAGATAAAAAAGTTCTCTCCTCATTCCTGAATAAGTATAAAGATGTTTATATTTTAAGTTATTTTTTTTTTTAACTAATTTTGTTAAAGCCTCTAAATAGATCTTAAGAAAATCTAAAAAAGTTTTTGATCTTTTAATATTAGTCAAATTTTTTTTAAGGTAACTATTATATCTTTCATAAAAAATATTTGGAACATGTTCCTGAAAATCAATCACATGACTTTTATTTACAGGCTGAGTACCTGCGTAAGTTTTTAATACTTTATTTTTTTTTTTCAACCGGTAGAGTTTATTCCATTTATTCATGTATGCACCAGACATACTGGTTATAAAATCAATATTTTTTAAATTTTTGATTTTATTTATTAATTTCCTTTCATTTTCTTTGCACTTAGACAAGAACTCTCTTAATAAAAAATCTTCACCTGGCGATTCATTAATTTGGGGATGACCATCTAGCATACTCTTTAAAAGATGGTTTCCATTTCGAGCTGGTCCTGAAATTAAAAGAACTTTTCCTAGTTTATTAAACTCTTTACTTGCGTTTAAGAAATAGTTGAATTTAAAATTAACAGTTTCATAACGTTTAAATTTTTTCTTTTCTTTTGATGCAAAAGGTTTTTTGAATAAACTTAGTTTAAACTTAACATTTTTTTCTAGAATTGATTTACTTTTTATTTTGATTACTTCAGGCATAGTAATACGTACTCTAAAAGCATAGCGATTCGCTAAACTATATTTAATCTTTTATAAAATATCTCATATTTTTAAACAAAAATTTACTGAAATTTCTTTTCAGTGCATAAATCAAGCCAATTGAGCTATTAGTACTGGTCAGCTACACGCATTACTGCGCTTCCACATCCAGCCTATCAACGTGGTGGTCTACCACGGCTCTATAGGAAGAACTAG
>Ga0114999_10005404_pt1 | contig 15076 bp, 19 predicted proteins | sample ArcticOcean_MG_C_3_FD_89820 | JGI IMG/M metagenome (GOLD analysis project Ga0114999, IMG submission 89820) | Marine microbial communities from western Arctic Ocean - ArcticOcean_MG_CB8_126 | ecosystem: Environmental > Aquatic > Marine > Oceanic | place: Arctic Ocean: Canada Basin | collected...
TTCTAATTATAAAGTATTAGAAAAGACAATATCATTCTTACCAGAATGTCATCACTATGTTTTAGTACCGAAAAAGCATACTATACCCGATAATAGACCAAATGTTACTCTTATCAAGTATCCTTTTTATAGAAATGCACTATCTAATCGTTCGGCATTCCACGATTCTGTTTTTAGGAATATATTAGACTTTAAGACCCAAGATATAGATTTTGTATTCTGCCATCAACCAGAGATGTTATATAATATCTTTGTAGCTATGAGTGATAAGAGATATGGACAAGTTGTAAGTAGATTTTTATTTTTTCACTGGGTTGATTGTCCAGGTAGTAGAGTATCTTCAGCAACACCACCACCATTTATGAGACAACTTGAATCAATAGGTATGTGTGATAACGCGTTCTTTCATACTGATATATCTAATGATTGGTTAGCTAGAAATTTTCATAAAGGTCAACCAGTTTCTATTGACATGAATTATATTAAAGATAAGACTAAAACGATGCCATTAGCGTCAGACCCGTTACCACCAGCAGAACCTATAGAGTTACCAACAGATAAGAAGATTGTTGTATTTAATCATAGATGGGGTCAAACTACTGGTGTAAATAGATTGGTAGAATATTTTGAAGGATTAGAAGATGAGTATATGTTGTGGAGTACTGATTGGCAAGCTCCACCAGAATATGTAGCTCCCTGGCCAGGTCACCGAAAATTGAATAGAGGTCAATATAGGTACTTGTTAGAAAACTCACATTGTAGTGTTGGATTTGTTGATGGTTATATGACTTGGAATTTATCGGTACAAGATGGTATACAAGTAGATAAACCAGTTTTGGTATATGATAATCCACAAATGAAAAAAGTTGTTGGTGACAATTATCCATATACATTTAAAACAAAAGAAGAGTTTCAGAATATGGTAAGAAAAATACCTGAAAATAGCTCTTGGAAATTAGATAATTTTGAGTTAACTTTCAGAGAGAATTTAAGGACTACAATGCAAGAAATAATTGCTAAAGCTAGACCTAAATTACCACAAGACGCTATGAATTGGTTATATTGTATATTAAATGGAGTGACACAAAAGAGTCATATTACAGAACAAGTTCAACCACATTTAGCTGCTAATTCAACATGGCAATATATTCGTAGGTGGTTGTTAAGTAAAGGTGTAAGAGATAATCCAAAAACACCATATACAAATTATGATTTGTCAAAGAGTAATATTGACCAAGCTTTAATTGACGAGTGTTTAAATACAGTTAAGTTAGATTTGAAAATAAATAAACGTAAAAGATTAAGTTCGATAGATAAAGATGTGGGGTGGTTTTGAACAACGTATCATATAGTCAATATAATTTATGGTCACAATGTCCATTTAGATGGAAACTATTATATATAGATGGTCTACGTGAATTTACAGATAGTATTCATACAATGTTTGGTACATCTATGCATGAAGTGTTACAATTTTATTTACATATTATGTATACTAAAAGTATAAAAGAAGCTGATTCTATTGATGTGGAAGATTTGTTACGACAAAGAATGCAACATCATTATGAACGAATAATGAAAGAAAATGGTGGAGTAGTTTTTTGTACCGAAAATGATATGGTTGAATTTTTTCAAGATGGGTGTGATATTTTGGATTGGTTTAAGAAGCGAAGAGCCCAATATTTTAGTAAGAAGGGATATGAACTTGTAGGCATTGAAACGGAATTAAATTATAAGATGAAAGGCAATGTGGTGTTTAAGGGGTATATTGACCTCGTAATCCACGATACAGTACGAGACAAGTACATAGTCTATGATATTAAGACTTCAACAAAAGGTTGGAATAAGTATCAGAAAAAGGATAGAAATAAAACAGACCAACTATTACTTTATAAACAATTCTATTCACTTCAAATGAAAGTTCCTATTGATAAGATAGAAGTAGAGTTTTTTATTGTAAAACGTAAGTTATGGGAAAACGTAGATTTTCCACAAAAGAGAGTTCAAAAAATAATACCTGCGTCTGGAACACCAAGTATTAACAGAGTATTGTCGAATTTAAATACTTTTTTAGAAGAATGTTTTGATGAGAAGGGAGAACATCGGCAGAATACTATTTATAGAAAAGAGCCTTCACAAAAACATTGTAGATATTGTGAGTTCAAGAACAAAAAAGAGTTATGCGATAGAAAGAGGTAAAATATGCAAAGTAGTTTACGAAAAATTAGTTTAAGAATGAAATTAAATGATTTTATAAATAAAAAAGTAGAAGATGAAATTTTACTTGGATTAGCAGAAATAGCAAAAATTTCTAATGGAATAGTATCATTAATACTTTGGTTTGATGAAAAAGATAGTGATATAAATTTAAAAGAAACTATAGAATCTATTGGAGACGCCCATCATTGGAAAACAACTATAGTAGCAAAATCTAAAATAAAAGAAAGTGATTTTGTTTGGTTCGATATGAGGTCTTATAATGATGAGCACGAAATACCACAAAATTTTAGATTTCAATATAAATATGGTACTCCATCTCAAATTGTAAGTGGACTAAAAGATTTTTCTGACGCCATAACATTTTTTAAAAATAAGCCAGCAAAAGAGAATAAGATAGAACGTAAACAAAAACGGAATGATAAATGAAAATAGGAATAGTTGGTTCGAGAGAATATACTAATAAGTTACGTATTAAAGAATTTATTTTTGAATTAAAACAAGAATTCGGGGAAAATGTTGAAATAGTAAGTGGTGGACAAAAAGAAGGAGCCGATGGATACGCAAAGAAATTCGCGTTAGAGTTTGATATGAAATATTCAGAGTTTCCGCCTTCACATTATCAATATAATCAACATTGTGTTAGACCACAACGTGAGTATGGAAAACAATATGCTACATGGCATTATCATAGAAGAAATAAACAAATAGCCGAATATTCGGATAAAATTGTTGCTTTTATACCAAAAGATAAGGTATCAAATGGAACTATGAGTACTATAAAAGAAGCTCAAAAAATTGGAAAGAAAGTAGTTATAATTAATTAATTATATATATATGTATATATGGAGAATAAAATGGAAGATAAAGTTAAATTAACTTCTGTAAAATTAATAAGTGATTTGTATAAATCATTTAAAAAGGAGAGTCTGGTGACAGAATTCACTTTACAGAAATTGATTAATAGATGCTTACATAGATATGTATCTGATAAAGATTTTCGGAAGAGGATACATGAGCATGAAAATTTACAGATAAGTGGAAGTCAGTTTTAGTTAAACTAATTAAAGAGGTTGTATGATGGTAAAAAGGGTTACAAAAAAGAAAATATTATTATTATCAGATGATTTACGAATGTCAAGTGGCGTTGGTACAATGTCTCGTGAATTTGTATATGGTACATTACACAAATATGATTGGGTACAAATTGGTGGAGCTATAAAACACCCCGAGGAAGGTAAAACTGCCGATATATCTAAAGAGGCTGGTGAAGTAGTTGGTGTTAAAGATGCTTATTTGAAGGTATTTCCTATAAGTGGTTATGGTAATCCTGATTTATTACGACAAATTATGGACGCAGAAAAACCAGACGCTATTATGCATTATACAGACCCAAGATTTTGGGGATGGTTATATCAAATGGAACACGAAATCAGACAACAAATACCAATATTTTATTATAATATTTGGGATGACTTGCCGTATCCAAGGTGGAATGAAAATTTTTATGAATCTTGTGATTTGATTATGAATATATCCAAACAAACCGTAAATATAGTTGACAATGTTTGTCAAAATAAACCAAGAACTGATTTAGATTCCACTTATATTCCACATGGTATTAATGAAAAATATTTTTATCCATTGAACGAAAGCGAATTAAATGATAAAAAGTTTATTCGGTATAAAGAAGCAATGTTACGTAAACAAGAAAAAGATTTTATTTTATTTTATAATGCTCGTAATATAAAAAGAAAAATGGTTGGTGATATTATATTAGCATATAATAAATTTTGTTCTTTATTACCAAAAGAAAAAGCCGATAAATGTCTTTTATTAATGCATACATCACCCGTTGACCAACATGGAACACATTTACCAAATTTAATTAAAGAATTATGTACTCATGGTGATGTAGCGTTTTCAGACCAAAAAATTTCACCAGAAGCTTTAAATATGTTATATAATATTGCAGATGTTACTATATTGATTTCATCCAATGAAGGATTTGGATTGTCTGGTGCAGAATCTCTTATGTGTGGAACACCAATTATTCTAAATGTTACTGGTGGAATGCAAGACCAATGTGGATTTAAAATTAATGATAAGCATATAACTTATAAAGATTATAGTGAAATTGGTTCACTACATGACCATAGGTTATGGGAAAATAATGAAAGTCTAACACATGGTGAGTGGGTAAAACCAGTATGGCCAAAGACTCGTTCACTAATGGGTTCAGTACCAACGCCGTATATCTTTGATGATAGATGCGATTGGGAAGAAGTTACTGAAAGAATTAGAGAATGGTATGATGTGGGTAAAGAAGAAAGAAACCGATGTGGTAAGACCGGACATGATTGGGTATGTGGAGATGAATCAATGATGAGTGCTCGTTGGATGAGTGAAAATTTTATTGACCACATGGAAGCAGTATTTGAAACGTGGACACCAAGAAAACGTTATAGTATTTATAAAGTATAGGAGTTGAAATGAAACCATTAGTATTAATTACAGCACCAGTCGCCACAAGAAGTGGATATGGTTCTCATAGTAGAGATATTGTTCATTCGTTACTTGATATGAATAAGTTTGATGTACGCGTTATGTCAGTTCGTTGGGGTAGTACTTCTATGAATGCGTTAAATAAAAACAATCCAAATGATAAACGAATTATTGATATTCTAATGTCGGATGATGCACTCGAAAGACAGCCAGACGTTCACATTCACATTGTAGTTCCAAATGAGTTTCAACAGATTGGGAAATATAACATTGGAATAACCGCTGGGATAGAAACTACTGGTTGTGTTAGTGACTGGATACAAGGTTGTAATAGAATGGATTTAACTATTGTACCATCGGAATTTACAAAGAAAGTGTTTTTAGATACAGTATTTCAATCACAAAATGATAGAACTGGAGAAAAAGGCCCCGACTTGGGAATTGAAAAGCCAATAGAAGTTCTATTTGAGGGTACTGATTTAAATATCTATAAGAAAACAAATGAGTTTAGTGAAGATTTGGTAAAGGAGTTTGAACAAATATCAGAACGATTTAATTTTTTATATACTGGACATTGGTTACAAGGTAATCTTGGTGAAGATAGAAAAGATACTGGTATGTTAGTTAAAGTATTTTTAGAAACATTTAAAAATGTAGAAAATCCACCAGGTCTTATAATGAAGACAAGTGGTGCTACTTTTTCTGTTATAGATAGAGAAGAATGTTTGTCAAAAATAAGAGATATAAAATCAACTGTAAAAGGTAGGTTACCGAACATTTATTTATTTCATGGTGATTTTACTGATGATGAAATGAATCAGTTATACAATCATCCAAAAGTAAAAGCTCATGTTTCATTAACACATGGTGAGGGATTTGGTAGACCATTGTTGGAAGCTACATTAAGTGAAAAACCAGTTATAGCTACAAATTGGAGTGGTCATGTGGATTTTTTAAATAGTTCATATACTAAATTATTACCAGGTAGTTTAAGTAATGTTCCAAGAGGTGCCTTTCATGAAAAAATGTTTTTAAATGGTAGTCAATGGTTTACCGTAAACTATCCCAATGCTGGTAAAGTTATGATGGAAATGTTTAAAAATCAACCAAAATATTTAATTAATGCTAAAAAACAATCTATAGTAAGTAAAGAATTTAGTTTTGATAACATGACTAAAAAATTCGAAGATATTTTAAATAACTATCTACCAACGTTTGAAGAACAACCACAAGCGGTTAAATTACAATTACCAAAATTAAAAAAAGTAGATTCTACAACAACTACTAAAAAATTAGATATAAAACTTCCAAATTTAAAGAAGGTTTAATTATGGCAGAAATAAAAATTAAGTGTCCACATTGTTATTCGGCAGAAAAGTGTTTTGAAGAAACAATAGAAAGAGAAAAGGAAAATAATTTTAAAAGTTATTTATGTTTTAATTGTGGTTATACTTCAAATTCATTTTATACAAGCGAGTCTAAAGAAAGAAATAAACATTTAGCTAATACAGCCGAGATAATAAAAGAATTAGAATTCTTTGATGATGAAAGACAATTATATTGGTATCCATCAGTCATTAATATGGGGTCTAAAGGTATAATATTTCCAGAGGGTAATTTAGAAAGTTGGTACTGGAGATACGCCGAAGTGATATTTATTCCAGAGGAAGAACGGAAAGATTATCCAGTTCCTGGTAAAGATGATGAGTATTATGAATCGAGATTAGATGTAGAAGGAGCTAAGAGATTTGGTCAATTTGAATTTCTTAATGCGTGTACAGCTATGGGTATTGTAAAAACAGATTTGGAGAAGAATGATGGGTCTAGCGGCCGCATATAGAACTAAATTTATAAAACAAGAACTTATAAAAAGAAATCAAATTCGTAGAGGTGATATTCTTTTAGGTAAGTATAAATCTAAACGAACTGGTGAAGTTACTAATAAAGTTTCTTTTGTGTTAGATTGGGCACCGTTTAAGGGAAATATATCCGAAAGAAAGTTATATGTTTTTGATTTAGATATGTTACATCCAAGTCTTTTAAAAAAGTTAATTAAAAAAATTGGTGGACTTGAATTTACAAATACTGGTACTTTTACTTATCATAGAGTTAAAATTGGTATGAAACCAAGAGATGGTGGTGTTATTTTCAACAAGTACATTAAAGACTTCTTACAAGAAGTTAAAGGTGTTTGGAAGACTTATAGTTTGGTAAATTATAAACAAGTAAAATTATGCGATTATGATTATAGTGGAATGTTTAGAGAGTTACCACCGAGGACGACTATTGCAGAGAAACTATCTAAGATAGATAAGGATATACCTGAATTAAAAGAAGGAATAGCAAATTTAGAACAAATGGGGGTAGAAGGTAGAATTCCAGAAAAGGATGCAGAACTTAAACAATATTATAATGAATTAAAATCAAATGAGAAACAAAGAGATAAATTAATAAGTAGAAGAGCTAAAGGTGAAATGGTTTGAAAATTAGTTATGGTGTTACAGTTCATAATGAAGCTGATGAGTTAAATAAGTTATTAGAAGTATTAGTAAAACATACAGATGTAGAAGATGAAATAATTATTTGTGATGATTACTCTAATAAAGAAACTAAAGATGTTATAGACCATTGGGAACTTCATTCAGCCGATTCAAAGTTTTTTAAAGTTTATCAGAGAAAATTGGATGGTAACTTTTCAGACCAAAAGAACTCAGTTATAGAAAATGCAACAGGTGATTATATCTTTCATATAGATGCTGATGAATATCCAAATGAAAAATTGTTACTTAATTTAAAACTGATATTGGAAGTAAATGATGTAGATTTGATTTGGATACCAAGAGTAAATACCGTAGAAGGAATTACCGATGAACATATACAGAAGTGGGGATGGAGAGTTAGTGAAAAGGGTTGGGTGAATTATCCAGATTATCAAGCACGATTATTTCGTAATGATGAAAAGATAAGATGGATAAGACCAGTTCATGAGTATATTGGTGGTTGTAAAACATATGCACATTTACCACCACATGAAGAATTAAGTTTATATCATCCAAAGACTATAGATAAACAAGAAAGAAAAAATAAGTTTTATGAAACATTTAGATAAAAAATTAAATAAAAAAATAGCAATTATTGGTCATGGTTATGTTGGAAAAGCTATGGAACAATTTTTTAAAAACCATTATAATTTGGTTATTTATGACCCATTTCTTGGATATAAAACTACCGAAGATGATGTTAATCAATGTCATGCATCTTTTATTTGTGTACCAACACCAAGAAGCGAAGATGGTTCGTGTGATGTAAGCATTGTAGAAGGGGTATTGGAATGGTTGGATACTGAAGTAATAGTTATAAAATCTACAGTTGAAGTAGGAACAACGAAAAGATTATCAAAAGAATATAATAGAAAAATTGTGTTTTCACCAGAGTACGTTGGAGAATCTACTTACTGGACACCATTCAATTTTCATACTGATATGAAAGAAACTCCATTTTATACTTTTGGTGGAGATAGAGAAGAATGTAGTAAAGTTATTGATTTGGTATTACCTATAACAGGCCCATGCAAACAATATAATATAAGTGACAGTACAACTGCCGAAATGGCAAAGTATATGGAGAATGCATTTTATGCTACCAAGGTGGCATTTTGTAATGAATTATATGATATATGTGAAGCGGTTGATGTAGATTGGAACGAGGTACGAGAGCTATGGCTGTCAGACCCAAGGTTACATAGAATGCATACTGCCGTATTTAAAGATAATAGAGGATTTGCTGGAAAGTGTTTACCTAAAGATGTAAGTGCGTTGGTATCTATGGCAGAGAAAAATAATTGTAATTCTTTGTTATTAGAGGGAGTATTATCATCAAACAATGTTATTAGAAATAAAAAATGAAAAAAAATGTTTTATTTTGGTGTGGAGTAAAAAGTAACGATTCATTAATGCAAGAAAAGCATGGTGGGTTTAAGTATCTTGATATTGGAAGAAAAAGTTGGGAATGGTGGTGTGATAAGAATGATGTAATATTTTTTCCATACGAACAAGCATCAGAATTAAATACTGGTAAACATAGGGTAACGTGGACAAGGTGGTTTGATGTATTTGACCAATTAAACGATATAGATTATAACAAAATAGCTCTCATTGATGGTAGTACAATAGTAAGATGGGATACACCAAATTTTTTCGATTTAACTGATGATAGATTGACAGCTTTTAGGTCGTTAGAAAATCTAAGATGGTTACATGAGGGAGTTAGTGGTTATAAATTATTATTCAATGATTTTGATTTCGATTTGACAAAGTATATAAGTTGCGGATTTCAGATTTTTAATAAATCACATGAAAAGTTTTTAAAAGACTTAAAACAATTTTACTTTGATAATAATGATGAGGTATTACATTTACAGAATAATGTTGTAAAGAGGGGTACAGACCAACCAGTATATAATTATTTATTACAAATAAATAACATAGATGTTAATATGGAATTACCAAAACCTTTTATGTTAACACATCTACAGAGATTTGATTGGTTTTCACATAATTGGCAAATATCTGGTGAGACAACACCATTTTTTATAAAGTATGGTTATATTTGGTTTTATAGTGGATTTCCATTACGCGGCCATCGTTATGATTTAATGAAACAAACTTGGGATTTAATTGAGAGTAATTACAAGTGAATATAATATTTACAGTTAATATAAAAAATTCAGATAAACCGCAACGTTCAATACCATATGATTTATCAATTAAGAGTTGGAAGAATTGGGCATTAAAAAATGATTGTGAAGTGTTTGTATTAGATAAGTGGATTTACGAGGAAATGAATCCCAATTGGCATAAACTACTTGTATTTGATTTATTAGAGAACAATGAAATTGATTATGACCAAATTTTAATAGTTGATTCCGATACTATTATACATCCAAATGCTCCAAATATATTTGATATAACTGATAATAAATTTTGTGCCGTAAATAATGAAGGTAGTATGGATTGGGTTATGAGAAGTATTGAAAATTATTCTAAATACGTTTTTGAAGGTTATATGTTTGATTGGTGGGAATATTTTAATTCTGGTCTTATGGTTGTTAATAAAAAACATAAAGATTTATTTGGACGGATAAGGAATTTTTATTTAAATAATACCGAGTTATTGAAAAAAGTACAAGACCATTTTGGAGTTGGAACAGACCAGCCAATTATCAACTTTTTTGTTCAGAAGAATAATGTAGATTTGAAATTGTTGCCATATGAATGGAATATGCAAGACATGATTAGAAAAGAGATACTTGGTAATGATTTTTTATTTACTAAATTTGGATGGGTATACCATTTCAATGCTATACCTGATAATCACGATTCAAGTAAAACATTGTATTGGATGAATAAAACTTATGAATATTTGGAACAAGTAGAATGATAAATTTAGATTTTTTAAATAGTCAAAAAGAAGTAACTTATAATGTTGAAGATTTTAAGGGATGGCACAAAGAAAACCAATTTACTGGTGATATTTGGAATAGTGGTAGATATAAGTGGAAAATAGAAGGTCTTAAAGCTATTATTCAACAATTACAACCAAAGGTTATTTTTGAGACTGGGTTTAATGTTGGTCATAGTGTTACTGCTATGTTGAATTATTGTGATTCTAATTGTAAAGTGTATTCAATTGATAGAAATGAAAAATGTAAACCATTCGGTGATAAATTGACAGAAGTATTTCCAAACTTTGAATTAATTATTGGAGATACAGAACGCATATTAACGGACGAGCTAAGTAAAAGAAATTTAGAAATAGATTTAGCATTTATTGATGGTAGTCATCATAAAGAACCAGCTAAAAATGATATTGGTTGTATTCAAGAATATATGAGATTCTATGGTTGTATACTTGTTGACGATAAAAGACTTTCTGGGGTGAAATTTGCTGTTATAGAGTCTAATTGGAAAGATTATGAACAAATAGAAGTGCCAAAATGGGATAATGGTGGTGCATACTTATATCAAAAGAAAATTATATAGTGGATATACAATTTATAGTAGTTGGATGGCACTATAGTTATCCAGAATGGATAAACGGACTTATTGAATTAAATAGTCAAAATGAGAATATAGATGTTTTTTGGTCTTGTCATAGAGAACCAACAGATATCGTAAAGGAAAATTTTAATTGGAAACTATTTGAGAACATAGGACTTGAAGAAGGAGCTTATACACAAGCTTTAGAATATTTAGATTTAGATGATGAGACTATTTTATTTTTAGTTCATGATGATTTAATAATTAAGGATTGGAATTTTATTAGTGTATGTGTAAATGCGTTAGGAAAATATAAAGTTTTAGGAAATGGTATCAATTATCCAGCTATGTTTGACCCACAAAAAATTGAACGAGATAAGAAAAATATTGAGTGGGTTTCTGCAGATTGGAGATATTTATTTAAAGAACCTATGATGTGTAAAACAATAAGGTCAAGTTTTTTGGTTATTAAATGGAAAGATTTAAAACGTGTAGGTGGTTTTAATCCAATATGGTTAAGTCCAGATTTAGATGAAGATGGTAATGCAATTAATTATGGTGGTATTGGTAATTTAGGACAAACTATTGTTGGTTATAAATTTACAAAGATATTTGGAAAAGATAGCATAGGTTATTTAAGTAACGAGTATCTTAACTCAAAATACGTTTATGAATGTGCTCGGGGTAAGGTTACGAAGGAGTTTCAAAATGAATAAAGTTAAAAATATGATTCCACTATTTAAAGTACATATGTCAGAAACAATACCAGACAAGGTGTCTAAAATATTAATGTCTGGTTATATTGGACAAGGACCAGTTGTTGATGAATTTGAGGAATTATTAAAGTCATATTTTGGTCACGATTGGTTGGTGACAACTAATGCGGCAACATCCGCAGAACATTTAGCCCTACATATGTTGAGAAAACCAACAAAGATAATGGAGATGAATCATTCTGGTGATGGAGCTGTAGTACATAAGTGGGATGGTATTAAAACTGGCGATGAAGTTTTATGTACACCACTAACTTGTACAGCTACTAATTGGCCAGTATTAGCTAATAAGTTGAAGATTAAGTGGGTTGATGTAGACCCAAAAACATTGAATATGGATTTGGATGATTTAGCTAGAAAAATAACTAAAGATACCAAAATAATTTATCTTGTTCATTGGGGTGGTTATCCAATTGATTTGGATGAGGTAAAAAAAATACAAGATAAAACTCAAAAGATGTTTGGGTTTAGACCTATGGTTATAGAAGATTGTGCACATTCTATTGGTTCTCAATGGAAAGGTCAACTACTTGGAAATCATGGAAATATATGTACATTCAGTTTACAAGCTATAAAACACGTTACATCAATAGATGGTGGTATTTTAACATTACCCAATCAAGATTTATATCGTAGAGCTAAACTACTTAGGTGGTATGGTATTGATAGAGAAACCAACAAGAAAGATTTTAGATGTGAAGCCGATGTAGCAGAGTGGGGATTTAAATTTCATATGAATGATGTTAATGCTTGCGTTGGTATGGAAAATTTTAAATATGTTAATGAGTTAGTTGATAGACATATTGAAAATGCAGAATACTATAGTAAAGAGTTGAATAATGTGGATGGTGTAACATTAACACAACAAGATATGAAACATAGAAAAAGTTCTTATTGGATTTATTCTATGTTGGTTGACAATAAACAACAATTTATGAATAAGATGAAAGAGTGTAATATTATGGTTACTCAAGTACACGAAAGAAATGACATCCACACCTGTGTTTCAGATTATAAAGCACATCTTCCAAATTTAGATAAAATTCAAAAACAATTAATTTGTATTCCAAATGGATGGTGGGTTACAGATGAACAAAGAGAATACATAGTCGATTGTATTAAAGAGGGTTGGTAATGGTAGATTTGGAGTCATCGGTTAAAGAACAAGGTCAATGGGTTACTCAAATAATTCATTTCGTTGGTGGTATAAAAAGAACCATTGAAGGCGTAGATACACATACAATTAGACAAGGTGAATTTACTAAATTTTTATTAAAAGATGGTAGTTATGTTATGGTTTATGATAAAAATGTTTTAATGATTGAAATTTTTAAAGAGGAACAAGATGTATAAGGAACCAAAAGTTTATTCATCATATAAAGAAAATAATATAGGCCAGACTTTATATGATGTTGTTATCAAATTGAAACCGAAGAAGATTATTGAAATTGGTGTGTTAGAAGGTTATTCAACCATTTGTATGGCTCAAGCTCTAAAGGATTTGGGTGACCGAAGTGCCAAAGTTTATGCTCATGATTTATTTGATGAGTATAAGTATAGAAATTGTTCAATGACAAAAGTTTGGGATAATTTGAATAAGTATGGAGTTCAAGATTATGTTCATCTAAAACAGAAGAGTTTTGATAGGTGGTTAAATAGTATGGAAGATTTTGATTTAATGCATATAGATATTTCAAATAATGGTGATGTTATAGAAAAAGTATACAATAGACTTTCCCAAAATAAATCCATTAAAACTGGTCCAATTTTTTTTGAAGGTGGTACACAAGAACGTGATAAAGTAGAATGGATGATTGAATATGATAAGAGAGAAATGTATCCACTCAAAGATGAATTGTCGTATGATATAGTTGATTCAAGATTCCCAGGGTTATCAGTATTGTGAATTTAAAACATAAATATGCAATAGGTTGTTTAGTTCAATGGTATGAAGTTGAAATATTAGAAGAATATCTTCAAAGTTTAAATAATGCATTAGAACTTGTATCCAATCCAAAAAATATAATTGTTGATTTTCATGTTAGTATGAATCAAGATTTGGAGAAAATTGATGATGATATAAATACACTTGAAAAAATTGAAGCAAAATTAAAATATATATTGGGAGATTCATTTTTTAATGTTGACTTCACATATGATAAAATTTATACTATAGCAGATTATCGTAGAGATTTTAATGATTATTATTGTGATAAAGTTGATGTATTAATGTGGGGCGAAACTGATTCATTAATTCCAAAACAAACTTTTTTAATTTTAGATGGTGTACATGAACAAGTAAAAGATAAAACACCAAAGTATATTACTACTTTTGGTATTTGTAAAATGTGGGATGAAAGTTGGAAACAAATAGAACATACAGAATTTACTGATAAACCATTTATTGAAAATGATTATGATAATTGGTGGAGTTTAAAATATACTATGAATATAGATGAAATGAATAATTTTAATGATAAGATTACTGAATTGGATGTTCAAGTTTCGAATTCATTTAAATTTAATGGTTGTGGTTTAGCGTTCTCATCCGAGTTGGTAAAGTGTGGAGCAAATATACCAAGGTCTGTTTTCTTTGTACATGAAGATACATCTTTTATGTTATCAGTACAAAAACTGTTTGGGGATACTATTCCGCAATATATAATAAAAAATATTTTAATCGTACATAATAGAAATCATCCAAAGAAAAGAATGTATGTAAAAGGAGAAACTGGTGAAACTATGAATTTGAAAAGAAGAAGTAATGATTGGTATGTGAAAGCTAGTAAAATGTCCGAAGAAAATTGTTATAATACTTTTAACCAAATTAAATCTTATTCGTGGGGGGATGTATTTGATGATTAGAGAATTTAATAAAGATTTAATGTTATTGGGTATACCAGATAAAGATGTACACGGTACAACAACTTCACATAAAATGAAAAAAGATATTATTGATTTTTTTTCTGATAGTAAATTTAGTGATACTACGGCATTAGAAATCGGTACACACATGGGGCATACTACAAGAATTTTGGGCGAATTATTTAAAAATGTTATTACTATAAATAAGAATCCAGTAGATGAAAATTATATTTGTAGTGATATAGATAATATTGAATATATTCAAATGAATTCTTATCAACAACAAGGATGGCCAGTGTGGGATGATGGTTGGATTGACGCGTCTGTTGTTATGATTGACGCGGGACATTCATATGATGCAGTAAAAATGGATATTGGTAATACATTAAGATTATTATATGATGGAGAAAAATACGTTATTTTTGATGATTATGGTCAAGATAAAATAGGTGGAGTAAAACAGGCTGTTGATGAAACCATATGGTTGGGAAATATGGAAATAGTAAAATATATAGGAGTTGAACCAAACATAACATTTGGAAATTTAACATTTGATGATTATGAAGGAGTAATATGTCGGATAAAGTAATAATTGGCGTAGATGTAGATGGGGTACTAAGAGATTTCTGTAATACGTTAGTTAATGTCATTAAAACATATCATCCAGAATATCTTAAA
>Ga0114999_10005408_pt1 | contig 15072 bp, 12 predicted proteins | sample ArcticOcean_MG_C_3_FD_89820 | JGI IMG/M metagenome (GOLD analysis project Ga0114999, IMG submission 89820) | Marine microbial communities from western Arctic Ocean - ArcticOcean_MG_CB8_126 | ecosystem: Environmental > Aquatic > Marine > Oceanic | place: Arctic Ocean: Canada Basin | collected...
ATGGGTCTGCTGACCTATCTTCGTCAGCACTTTTCAGATCACCTGTACCGGCTTCTGGATCGTCGTCGACCTTTTTGCCGGCGGCAGCGGAAATCGCGTTCCCGTGTTCCATCATCACTATTAGGCTGCCTTGAACAAACCGCCGACCGACCTTCCTGCCCCGTCACCGAGTGCAGCCGAGGACTCACCCGGCGGTTGGCTGGGGCGAATAACCATCCGCTCGGTGGTCGCCGGGGTGCTGCTGTCCCTCGTCATCAGTGTCGGTTTCACCTACACCCGTGTGGCACTGGGTCAAGGCAGTATGTCTGCCGACTACATCACGGCGGGGGCCATCTGCATTCTCTTCGTGGTCATGGCCCTGGTCAATCCCTGCTTAAAGCTGGTGCGTCGTGACTGGGGGTTCACTCAGGCTGAGCTCGTCGTCATCTACATCATGCTCATCGTCGCCTCGACCATTCCCACATGGGGTTTTTCGGGGCTGTTCGTCAGCATGCTGCCGGGACTCTACTACTTCGCGACGCCGGAGAACAATTGGGCCGAGTTGCTGCATCCGCTGGTCAAGAGCTGGATGGTGCCGCAGGACACCCAGGCGATCACGGATTTTTATGAGGGGCTGCCCGCAGGTGGGTCCGTGCCCTGGGGTGCGTGGCTTGGGCCCTTAGCTATTTGGTGCAGCTTCATTATCGCCATCTACCTGATGATGATCGCGGCCATGGTACTGGTGCGCCGTCAGTGGGTCGAACATGAGCGCCTCGCCTTTCCACTGGTGCAGCTGCCGATGGAAATGACCGAGACCGGGAACGTCCGCGATCGGGTTGGTCCGTTTCTGAAGAACCCGGTGATGTGGGCCGGTTTTCTGGTGCCCTTCTGCCTGCTCAGCGCCCGCGGGTTGCACCAGTACTTTCCCGTGGTGCCCGAGCCTGACTTCTACTCGGTGGCGTCGCTGTTTCGCAACACCACAGGGTTGGTGTTCAATGTCAGCTTCACCGTCATCGGCTTCGCCTACCTGCTCAGTCTGCACGTCGCCGTCGGCTTCTGGTTTTTCCACCTGCTGACCAAGTGTCTGATGGGTTGGCAGATGATGACCGGATACCGGCTCCAGGGCGACATCGAGCGCTACATGGAGGGCACCCTACTGGTCGCCTTTCTGACCACCGGCGCCATGTTCGCACTGGTCGCCTTCGGGGTGTGGACGGCCCGCAGTCATCTGCGGGAGGTCTGGCGCAAGGTGGTAACGGGTAAGGGAGTGGACGACACCGATGAGGTCCTCTCCTACCGGGCAGCGGTGGCGATCCTGATTGTGTGCGGGGGCTACACGACGGTTTGGTTGCACTTGTCGGGTCTGCCGATGGCGATCACCGTCGCCTTCCTGCTGGTGGCCTTCGCCATCTTCGTCTTCATGGCTCGTCTGGTCGCCGAGGGCGGACTGGGTTTCATGATGCCGCCGATGCCGGCACAGCCGCTGCTCATCAACTTCGCCGGGACCTCGGCCGTCACTGAAACGGGTGTCTTCAGCCTGGCCTTGTCGTTCTCGTGGGCCGGCAACATCCGCGTCCTGCTCATGGCCTCAGCCATCAACGCGATGAAGATGGCTCAGGGGGTGGGCGTACTGCGGCGACCCCTGTTCTGGATCATTTTGCTGGCCATCGTTGTCAGCCTGGTGAGTTCGCTGACGCTGCTCATCTGGGCTGCGTACGAACACGGAGGGGTTAATCTCGAACGCCCGCTCTTCACCTGGAACCCGCAAAGCACCTACGAGTTCGCTCGTTACAAGATCGCCAACCCGGTGTCGTTCTCGACCACGCCGGACATCATCTGGCCGCGGGCCCTATGGACGGCCATAGGCGGAGTTATGATGGCTGGATTGATTCTGTTGCGCCACCACTTTCTGTGGTGGCCGCTGCATCCGCTCGGTTTCGCCGTGAGTGCCAGCAACATCAGCAGCCAGGCTTGGTTCAGCATCTTTATCGGCTCCCTGATCAAAGCTGTCGTGCTCAAGTACGGCGGAGCCAGGCTCTACCATGCGCTGCGGCCGTTCTTCCTGGGACTGATTCTTGGCCAGATCGTCTGCGCCGGCGTCTGGCTCATCATCGACCTGATCGCCGGGGGCACTGGTAACCGAGTGACCGTGTTCATGCAACGATAGTTGCAGCAGGGCGCTTGAAACGGAAACCATGAAGGCGGGGCAAGCAGCGGGATGAACTGGTGCCCGTGGCGTCGGTAGACGCGGCAGGCGCCAGTCCAGGTGAATACGATGAACCGAGTATGCATGGCCGTCCGCGTGATCTCGACAGTTGCCTGACTTGAAGCCACATTACCCCAGCACCCGTACCTTCCCTCTCGTTCCCGAGAAATTGCGATGCCGAAGCGACGCACCATCTACTACGACGATGCCCGCCACTTCTACCTGTGGAACTTTGAGCCACCGATGGATCTGCGCGATGCCTGGTTACCGATCGACCAGGTTGCCGGTACCGGGATTGACACCTTCATCTATGGCGTCTCCCGTGATGACGGCTTGTTCTACGATACCAAGGCGAGCACGATGTTCGGGTCTAACCGCGACTCGTTCGACGGCAACTACGAATGGAGGGCGTTCCACTGTCTGAGTAGCCTTGTCGAGCGTGGCTTGAGTCCGCTCAAGGTGCTCATCGATCGCGCCCACGCCAAGCAGATGGAGTTCATCGCCAGCTTGCGACTGGGCGCCTATGCCAGCATGCCCAAGGACTGGAGCACGAGAGACGGCGGGCGTGGCTGGGTGCACGAGGAGGTTCGTGCCCACCTCATGGGCATCGTCCGCGAGTTGGCCCTCGACTACCCAACGGACGGAGTCGAGTTGGATTTCGCAGCGCCTCCTGGTGGCTCATCACACTGCCTGCTGCCAGAAGATCACAAAGAGCACGGACACCTCATACCTGAATTTCTGGACAAAGCCGCCGACATCATCCGCAACCGACCCGGCGAGGCGGGGGTCATCGGTGCCCGGGTGTACCCGACGGAGCAGATAAACAAGGATGCCGGCTACGACGTGCGCGCCTGGCTGAAGAATGGTCTTGTCGACTATGTCGCGCCGCTGGTCTATGGCCACAATCTGCTCGACGCCGACATGCCGATCGAGTGGTTGATCGAGGCGGCTCATGATGCTGGTGCCGCCGTCTACCCGATTCTGATGCCCTACTACAACAATGAGCAGCGGCACTATTATGTGCGTGAGTTTGCTATCCCGGCGATGACACGGGCGGCGGTGGCCAACTACTGGGACAAGGGCTGCGACGGCATGTACGCCTGGTTCATGCGCTGGCCTCTGGGGGATGCCGAACGCAGTACCCTGTCAGAGCTTGGCGATCCGGACATGGTGGCCGAGGGCGACAAGCACTATGTCGTCAACCGGGCTACCAACTACACGAAGTTGCTGGGATTCGAGCGTCCGCTGCCGCAGGTGATCCCGGCGGCGAATCCCGACACACGCTACACGGTGCCCTTTTACATCGCCGACGATCCGTCTAGCGGTCGCATCACCAAACTCATCCTGCGGATTCATATGGGGGGCTTGGTTAGCGCCGACAAACTCACGCTGACACTCAACGGTCAATCGCTGGCCGGAGAGACCTGCTATCGCTCCCGGGCTCACACGTTCTTTCCCTACAACCAGTGGTTGGATGTACACCTGCAGGGTGTGCTGCCGCGCAAGGGAGCGAACACCTTGGACGTATCGCTGGACGAACGCCCGCCGAAGCTGGCCAGCGTGGTGACGATCGAAGACGTGGAGCTCATCGTCGAACACGGCGCCTATCCGACTGGGCTATAAACTGAACAACAGAGGACCGACTACTCGAAGGCAGTGAACCGTTCCAGCCGGTTGAAGTCGGGCTTTACGCACTCACGAGTCTGAACGATAAATGGAGCCATGATGATCGTCGATTACCTCAGCAACGCCCACAACTACTACGGCCTCGGACCTCGCATAGAGGCCGCGCTGCGCTACCTGCAGGATGACGACTTCGGCGATCTGGAAGAAGGCAGTTTTGTCTTCGACCTGGAGCAGGAAGGGCTGCGCGCGGTCCGCAGCAACTTCGAATCGCGACCGATCGAAGGCGCCAAGTACGAGTTCCATCGCAAATCCATCGACGTGCAGCACTTCATCGAAGGTGAAACGCTGTGTGGTTGGGCCCACATCAGTCAACTGAAGCTGGAAGAGTACAACGCCGAAGAGGATTACGTCTTCGGCACGGGCCAGGGCGATCTGATCCGCGCCCGACCAGGGACGTTCTTCATCTTCGCCCCCCAGGACGGCCACATGGCCAACCTGCAACCGCCAGAGGCGAGCGGACCTGTGAAGATGAAGAAGTGCACGGTGAAGGTCGAACTCGACAATTCGAGCGCCTACTGCCAGTTGCCGTAGTCGCCGCGCCTCACTCGGCATGGCCTACAGGCCGATACGCACCCACTCGATCCCGGTTTGGTCGGCCTCCGGACCGGCGTAGTAAACGGCGATGATGTCGCCGGTCGCCGTCTCCGCCAGGGTCGGCAGGCCGACGGCGAATTCGTACATCTCGCTCCAGGCCTCTTTGAGTTCACGCCCAGCGCTGGTCGATGGCGGCGCTTCAGATCTATACAGTGTTAACTCAGAGCTCTGCGGCCAACTCGCACCGTCGTCGCCGCTGACGCGGATTTTGATTGCAGGCGCGCCCGTTCGGTCCACGTACACCAGGGCGATTCGGTTGTCGCGCAGGCATAGCGGCGGGCCGGCCTGCCCCGGCAAGCCGGTGTCCCAGATCGGCGACCAGGTGCGGCCGTGATCGCCCGAGCGGCTGGCGTGCATGTTGAGGTAGACGCCCTCCTGGGTGTCGAAGGTCCAAAACAGCTCCAACACATTCCCATTCGATAGCACCACGGGCCGGTGATCCCAGTAGAATATTCGACGGGTAGGGTCATGCGCGACGATGGCGTGTTCGGGCCAGGATCGACCCTCGTCTGGCGAGTACATGAAAGCGGCGAAATGACGCGACGGGGAGTCGTCGCCTTGCGGTTTGCTCAGCTCGATCGGAAACGCCAGGTCGCCATTGGCCAGGCGCAACAATGGCGCCGTCGGACCGGTCACCGACTCGTCGAACTCGAACGGCGGTAGTTGTCCCGGCTTTGACCAGGACTCCCCACCATCGAATGATCGGCTCAAGAAGAAGCGGCCCCCCTGGACACCGCTATCGCTGGCGGAAAACAGCTTCCGCTTGGGCTCGGAGCGGTCGACCCACTTGATGGCCGCGAGCAGACTCCCATCCTCTAGAAGAGTCATCTTGAGGCCGCGAAAATCGCCCCGGCAACCCTCAATCTCCGGTGTGATGAGCGGTCGTGCCGGCTCACTCCAGGACCGCCCTTCATCATCGGACCAGGTCAACGACAGGTGGCCGTCACCGTCGCTCTTTTTTTTGGTCGTGCGCAAAGAGCACAACCAGCGGCCGTCCGGCATGACCACGATGATCGGCGCCGTGGCACATTGATGGTCGCCACCGGCGCCCCCAGAAAAAGCAGTGCCTCGGTCTACGATCGGCATGGACATTCACCTACACTATTGGAGGGTGGTTGGGGATCGAAGATTAAATGAGCCCTAAAGGACCGACTTACACCAGGAAAACTTGATGACTGACGGAAAACACCGAGTGGCACAGATAGGCTGTGGCCAGAAGGCTACATCCCACGCGCGCAGTCATGTCCTCGTCGGTCGCTCAGAGATCGTTGCGGCCGCTGACCCGGACGAGGAGAACCTGGCGTTGTTCTGCGAGCGCTTCGGCGTGCCCGGGTACATTGACCACCGGGAGTTGCTCGCAAAGGAAGAGTTCGACATTGCTTCAGCCATCCTGAACCCACGCAACAACCCCGGCATCGTCATCGATTGCGCCCAGGCACCGGGAATCAAGGCGATTCAGAGCGAAAAGCCGATCGCCGAGCGGCTTTCGGATGCCGACGCCATGGTTGCAGCCTGCAAAGCCAACGGCGTGTGGTACGCATGCGGGGATGTCGAGCGCAACTGGTCCGACTACTGGAAGGCGCGCGAAATAATTGACAGTGGTGAATTGGGCGAAGTGCTGAGTGTCACCTGCTTTTCGGTAAGTGCCAGCCGCTGGGATGTACAAGGTCTCAGCCTGATGCGGATGTTCGCCTTTGATGCCGACGTCGCCTGGGTGATCGGTTGGGTCCACGAAGACCCGGTCAGCGACTACGACACTGGCGGATACTCCGGCCACCTCCGTTTCACCAACGGCATCGACGGCTACATCCATCGCCGGCCAGGCGCCCGCAGCGGCATCGAAGTCATCTGTACGGAAGGCGTCTTCGAGAGCGACAACCGTCATATGCGGGTACGCAAGGCCGATCAGGGCAAGCCGCACTGGTCCAGACTTTCTGACATGGACGGCCTGTTCCCACAAGAGTCATTCCAGGGAATCACCGTTGGTGAGTACGACGACGAAGGCTGGCGTCACCCGGGCACGCGCTGTCTGCACACCGTTAACTCTTTGATAGACGCTGTCGAAAACGGCACCGAACCCCGAGGCAACGGCGACAATGGCCGCAAGACGCTGGAGATGACTATTGCGCTGAGGGAGTCACACCGGCGCGGTCACATCCCGGTGCGGCTTCCGCTCGAGGACCGCGATCAGACGGTGATTCTTGGACGTGGAGTGCCGCTGGATAAGAAGGAGTCCGAGGGGCGGGCCTGTTACATGGAGAAACTGCGGAGCTATACAAGGTGATCTAGCCGCTCGAACCAGCGCTTGCCCATGCCACGCTACCGAACTCACCCTAGAGCGCCGCTGTCCCGCAACTGACCGATCTCCACTTCTGAGTACCCGAACTCACCCAGAATCTCATCCGTGTGCTGGCCCAAGGTCGGCGCTGACCTGCGAATGGACCCCGGAGTCTCTGACAGCTTCACCGGAATGCCGATGTTGCGGACGCGGCCGGCCGTCGCATGGTCTGTTTCGACTACCATATCTCGTGCTTGCACGTGCGGGTCGTCGTAGACTTCGGAAAAACTGTATATGGGACCACATGGCACGGCAGCTGGCTCGAGGATCTCGAGCCAGCGCGTGGTCGTCTTCTGCGAAAACGTCTCGTCCAAGGTGGCGGAGAGGGCCGGCAGGTTGACCATGCGATCGGGGTTGCTGGCGAAGCGAGGATCATCCAGCAGGTCCTGGCGTTCGATGGCCGCGCATAGTCGCTCCCAGTTGGCCTGGTTGGCGGCGCCGATGTTGAGGTGGCCGTCCGCGGTGCGGAATGCCTGGTACGGCGCTGACAGTCGATGCGCCGATCCCATGGGTCCGGTGTTCTGGCCGGTGGCGAAGTACATGGCCGATTCCCACACCGAGTAGGCGATGCCGCCTTCCAGCAGGGAGGTGTCGACGAACTGACCACGGCCGCTCTTGAGTCTGCTGATGTAGGCACACAGGGTTCCGTAGGCGCCGTAAAAGCCGGCGTTCAGATCCGTGATCGGCACACCGACTTTGACCGGCGCCTGATCCGGGTGGCCGGTCGCCGCCATCATCCCGCTCATACCCTGAGTCACGAGATCGAAGCCGGGGCGGTCGCAATAGGGTCCTGTCGCTCCGAAGCCGGTGATGTGGCAATAGATGAGGGCCGGGTTCAGCTCACGGGCATCTTCGTAACCCAGCCCGAACTTCTCCAGCGTACCGCGACGGAAATTCTGCACGAGGACATCCGACTCGGCAACCATTCGGTGCAGGGCCTGACGAGCGCCGTCCACTTTCAGATCGAGGACGATGCCACGTTTGTTGCGGTTGATGGCGAGGAAGGCGGCTGACTCGTCCCCAATGAAGGGTGGGGCCATGCGCCTAGAGTCATCACCTCCGGGTTTTTCGACCTTGATGACATCGGCACCCATGTCGGCGAGCAACATGCTGCAAAAGGGTCCGGCCATGATCTGGGTGTAGTCGAGGACTTTGACGCCGGCGAGCGGCAGTTCCGCTGCCCCCGGGGTCTGAGGCTCGTGCCGGGGTTCAGGCATTGCCACCTACTTCCCCCTGAACTGGGCGGTGCGGCGTTCGACGAAGGCGCTGCGGCCCTCCTGGAAATCCTCACTGTCGAAGATGGCGTAGGGAATCTCCGCCTCTTCCGCTGTCAGGTCCTTCAGTCCAGGGTTTCGCAGAATGATCTGCATCAGCTCCTTCGTGCTCTTTTGTGACAACGGAGCCAGCGCGGCCATCTCGCTGGCCAACTGATCGGTGTAGGTCTGCAGATCGGCCAAGGGCACGACCTGCGTGACCAGCCCGATGCGCAGCGCCTCTTCGGCGTCGATGAGTCGGGCACTCAACAGCAGGTAGGAAGCCGGCCCGGCCCCGACCAGGTTGATGAGGCGACGCATTTCGATGTACCCGGCCAGCAAGCTCAGGCGCGCAACCGGAATGCCGAAGCGGCTGTTGTCAGCGGCGATACGGATATCAGTGGCGGTGGAAAACTCACAGCCGCCGCCGACACAAAACCCGTGGATACGAGAGATGGTCGGTTTGGGGATTTCGCCAATCGCGTCGAGGGCACCCTCGAACGCCTCGGCGTAGCGCCGGGCATTGGCTGTGTTGTTGCGGTGTTCCTCAAAGTCCTTGATGTCGGCGCCGGCGGAGAAGGCTTTTTCCCCTGACCCGGCGAAGACGATGACGCGGACTGAGTTGTCGCTGCCCAACTCAGCGGCCAGGCGCTGCAGCGTCAACCAGCCGTCGTAGTTGATGGCGTTGCGTTGATCAGGCCGATTGAAGGTGACGGTGGCGATGCCGTCTTGTCGTTCCAGCAGGATGTCGTCGGACATGTACAGTCTCCGTTATGCAGGATGGAAGGCGCAATCAGTATGCGGCACAGCGAAGGGGATGTCGAGGTTCGCATTCTGAGGTCCGCATCCTGTTCATCCGGTCACCGGTCGCCACAAACACGATGCTGAAATATGTTTGCCCGAGCATTGCCCGAACAATAGAGCTGGCCCCACTACACTGGAATGGATGCATGCCCCAACTACTTCGCACATTCGCCTTCTGCCACATCATCACATTCGCCATCGCCTTGGTACACCTCCCCGGCGCCACCGCGGCGCAGTGTCTGCGCTACGCTGGTGTCGAAACCGGTGGGGAGCTGCTGAACCTGGACCCCATCCTCCAGAACGCGACCCAGAACTCGATCATGGTAGGGGTGGTCTTCAACCGGCTGATGGATCTCGACAGCGATTTCGAAGTGTCTCCCGAACTTGCCAAATCATGGAGCTCGAACACCGACGCGACCCAGTGGACCTTTCATCTGCGTGACGATGTGCGCTGGCACGACGGCACACTTTTCACAGCGGCCGACGTCGTCTACACCTACCGCCGACTGATCGATCCGACGTTAGGCTCCGAGGCGGCCGCAACCCTGGCGTTCCTCAATCCCGACGGCATCATCGCCGTTGACGACACCACCCTTCGCTTCGACCTCGATGCGCCAGTGAGCGAACTGCCGTTGCTGATCACGACGAAGAACACGTGGATCGTCCAGAATGGAGCCGGCCCCGAGCAACTGCGTCTCACCCCAATAGGCACCGGCCCCTTCACACCGGTCGACTTCAACCCGGCGCAGGAGCCGTTCCTTTTTGAGCGCAATCCAGATTACTGGGAAGCGGGCTTGCCGTTGTCGCCATGCATCGAGTTTGTCGCCATCCAGGAGGCCACGACGATGGCAGCAGCGCTGATGTCGGGGGAGGTCGACATTGCACAGCAGGTCGATTTTTCGATTCTGCCCGCCCTCGAGCACAATCGACAGGTCGAGCTCACGGCCACGGGTCCGGCAACGTCGGTGGTGCTGGCAGCCTGGGTCGACACGCCGCCCTTCGATGATGTGCGCGTGCGCCAGGCGTTGAAGAAGGTCATCGACCGTCAGGTGATGGTGGAGACGGCTCTGCTCGGTTACGGTGTCATCGGCGACGACAACCCGATGCCGCCCGGTTCGAGGTACAGCTGGCGCGACACAGTACCAGGCCCCGATGTCGAGGGCGCAAAAGCGCTGTTGGCGCAGGCTGGTTACAACGAGGCCAACCCGCTGGCCATTGAGCTCTATACCAGCGAGTACATCCCCGGAGCGACGCTGCTGGCGCAGATCTTTAAGGAACAGGCCGCTGCCGCCGGCATTCGCGTCACCCTCATCATCGGTCCCGCCAGCGACTACTGGGATAACGTCTGGCTCAAGCACCCGTTCGTCGGTTCCGGGTGGTTGATGCGCTCACCAGGTGAGGCGCTCACCATCGCCTATCGCTCTAATGCCCAAGCGCCGGAGACGCACTGGTTTCGGGAGGATTTCGACGCCCTCGTCGAGGCCGCCATACGTGAGCCTGACGTCGCTACCCGCCGCGCGCTGTACCAGAAAGCGGCGCGCATACTCAGCCAAGAAGGTGGAGCCATCATCCCCGTCTTTCAGCAGATCGTCGCCGCCGTGCGCAGCGGCTGTAGCGGCTACGAGCCGCACGTGCAGCTGTCGCGAGCCGATCTTCGCAAGGCCGTATGCGACTAGTCCGATTGCGACTAGCCTGTTTGCGATTAGCTCAGGGCCGGCACACGTGGCCTCGCAGCTGATCCTCCAGCGCCTGGGGTTGGCGCTACTGACCTTGCTCGGGGTCTCCATGTTCATCTTCTGGACGACGGAGGTGTTGCCGGGTGATATCGCCTCCCGCGTCCTCGGTCGCCAGGCCACGGAGGAGGCCAAGCAGGCTTTCCGGGATGAGCTCAATCTTGAGCGGCCGGTGTACGAGCGCTACGGTCTCTGGCTTACGGACGCGCTGCGAGGTGACTTCGGCAAGTCACTGGTCAGCGGCCGGCCGGTCGTCGACGCTGTTCTGCCGCGGCTGCACAACACCCTGATCCTGGCGGGGTACGCCTTCATCATCTACGTGCCGGTGAGTTTGCTGCTGGCCATCATCGCGGCGCTGTACCGAGACCGCACTCCCGACATCGTCGTCTCCCTGTTCAACCTGCTGGGCCTGGCCTTGCCCGAGTTCGTTCTGGGGACGCTGCTCATTTACGTCTTTGCTGTGCAGTACCCGCTTTTTCCGGTGATGTCGATGATTCACAAGGCCGAGACCCTGGCACAGATCCTGCACGTGACAACGCTGCCGGCGCTGACGTTGATGACGGCGATGGCCGTGTACTCGATTCGCATGCTGCGCGACAACCTGATCGAGGTGCTGCAATCTGACTACATCCTCATGTGTACGATGAAAGGCCTGGGTCGTGTCCGCATTGTCATCCTGCACGCCTTGCCCAACGCTGCCATCCCGGCGTTGAACACGATGGCCCTGAACCTGACTTACCTGATCGGCGGGGTCGTCGTCGTCGAACAGGTGTTCGCCTACCAGGGATTGGGGAGCCTGTTGGTTGAGTCGGTTTTTCTCCGCGATGCACCAGTGATCGAAGCGGTTGCGCTGCTGTCGTCGGCCCTGTACATCATCGCCAATCTGGTGGCCGACCTGCTGGCCATCGTCCTCAATCCTCGTCTGCGCAGCCGATGACGAGTCCTGGTTTCCGCTATCGCATGCGAAAGCGCAACCGATGAAGACTCCCGGCTCCGGCTATTGGTCGCGTCTGCGACGTCTGCCACCGACTCTGCTGGTCGGCCTCGCTCTACTGGTACCCTACCTCATTGTCGCTCTCACGGGCCAACTCTGGGCTCCGTACGACTTTGCTCAGATCGGTACCGGCAGGCCGTTCTCACCTTCGGGTGGCGAGCATTGGTTCGGCACCGACCAACTGGGACGCGACGTTTTCAGCCGGGTCGTCCACGGAGCGGACGATGTGCTCTTCCTTGCCCTTAGCAGCACCCTGGTGGCGACGCTATTGGGCGGCGTCCTCGGTCTGGCCTGCGGGTTGCTCAGTGGCTGGTTTGACCTGGTCGTGATGCGGATCGTCGATGCCCTCATCGGCATTCCCTTCCTGATCATGGCGCTGCTGATCGTCGCTTCCTCAGGGCCCGAATCGAGTGGGGACTTTTCTCTCCTGATCGTCGTCGTCACCGTCATCTACGCCCCTCGCATCGCGCGCATGGCGCGCGCCGTTGCCGTCGATCTGGCTGCCCGTGACTTCGTCATCATGGCGCGCATGCGCGGTGAGTCGACCTGGTCGATCATCTGGCGCGAACTGACGCCGAGCGCCGCCGGTGTCCTGCTGGTCGAGTTTGGAGTGCGCGCCGGGTACGCGCCGTTGCTGATCGGATCGCTGAGTTTTCTCGGCTTCGGCGTACAGCCGCCGACACCGGAGTGGGGTCTGATGATCAGCGAGAACCGATCGGCCATCTTCACCGCACCGATGGCGATCTTTGCGCCGGCCGCTGCCCTGGCAGGCATCGTCATCGCGCTCAACCTGGTAAGCGACGGGGTTGCTCGTTTGATTGGGCGGGCGAAGGCCGATTCATGACGGACATAGCACGCGAGGATCCTTCGCATCCCCCAGAGACGGCCATAACGGTCGAAGGCCTGACCATCGATTTCTGGAATCGTGACCGCTGGCACAATGTCGTCAGCGATGTCGGCTTCTCGGTGCTGCCGGGAGAGGCATTCGGCCTTGTAGGGGAATCCGGCTGCGGCAAGACGACGACGGCTTACGCCCTGCTCGGTTACGAGCGGCCCGGCAGCTGTATCCGCGCCGGCCGCGTCTCTTTCGGCGGCAGCGATCTGCTTGGGATGACGCCGCCTGCGTTGCGCGCTCTGCGCGGGGGTCCCATCAGTTTCGTGCCACAGAACCCGATCGCCAGTCTGAGTCCGGGCATGCGCATCGGCGACCAGATCGACGAGGCGCAGAAGGTACATCTCGACGGCGAGTCGTCGGCACAACGACGCGAACGCACCTGGGCGCTGCTAACACAGGTAGGACTGCCGGCTCCCGCCGCAACCAGCCGCAAGTACCCCCATCAGCTAAGCGGTGGCCAACAACAACGGGTCGTGATCGCGATGGCCCTGGCCTGCAGTCCGCGGCTGATCGTCCTCGATGAGCCGACTACGGGGTTGGATGTGACGACGCAGGCGCAGATTCTGCAGCTGCTTTCGAGGCTGCGCCGTGAGCGCGACATGGCGATCGTCTACGTCACTCACGATTTGAGTGTGGTGGCGCAGGTCTGCGATCGAGTAGGTGTGATGTACGCCGGAGAGCTGGTTGAATCGGCGACCGCCGAAAACCTGTTTCCCGACCCGCGTTCGCGCGACCTGCGTTTAGGCGAGCCGCGTCATCCGTACACGCGGGGCTTGCTGGCATCGGTGCCGAGCGTGCGTACCAGTGTGGAGCAGGGCTCGGCGCTGAACGGTCTGTTGCAGCGCCAGGAGTTGCCGCCGGGTTGCCGCTTCGCTCAACGGTGCGCCGCGGCCGAGGATGCCTGTTTTTCCGAGAGACAGCATCTTGAGCAGGTAAATTCGGATCACAGTGTCGCTTGTCGACGCTGGCGTGATCTAGATGCGGTGAACGTCGATCACAGCAGGCTCAGTGGAGTTGCCGCAGCGCCGACGGGTCTGCCGCTGCTTCGGGTCGAAAACCTCGAGTGCTCGTACCCGGTAAACGGCGGTTTCTCAATGATGCGCAAGAAAGTCACGGCCGTTGTCCGCAACGTCTCTCTGGACCTGGCGCCGCAGGAGACCTTGGCCCTGGTAGGGGAGTCGGGCAGTGGCAAGTCGACGATCGCCAAAACGATCGCCGGGCTGCTGCCCCAGACCGCTGGTCGCATCACCTTTGCCGACACGCAGCTGCCCCCCACCACGGCTGCCCGTACTCAGGATCAGCGCCGCGACATCCAGCTGGTGATGCAGAATCCGGATGGTTCGCTGAACCCGCGGCAGCGTGTCCGTCAGATCATCGGAGCTCCCCTGCGGGTGTTCTTCCGGTTGCGGGGTTCCCGGTTGCGCCTGCGCATAGAGGAGCTGCTGGCGGATGTCCGCCTCGATGTTTCCTACATCGATCGCTACACCGACGAACTCTCCGGTGGTGAGCGCCAGCGCATCGCCATCGCCCGTGCTCTGGCGGCCGAGCCCAAGCTGATTCTGTGCGATGAGGTTCTCTCCGCCCTTGATGTGTCCGTGCAGGCGAGCATTCTGGAGCTGTTGCGAGAACTGCGCAGCCGGCACCGGGTCGCCTACCTGTTCATCTCCCACGACCTGGCGGTCGTCCGTTCCCTGGCGCATCGCGTCGGGGTGCTGTATCGCGGCGAGCTGTGCGAAGTCGGCGATGCGGAGGAGGTCTACTCGCCGCCGTACCACCCGTACACCCATCTGTTACTTTGTGCGGCGCCACAGATCGGCGAGGAGTTGCCGGCGGTTTCTGACGGGTCTGATTCGCCGGCTGGGGACATGACGACTTCGACGGGATGTGTTTTTGCCGATCGGTGTCCCTGGAAAGTCGGTGCGATCTGCGACGAAACCCCGCCGCCGGTCCAGGCTGTCAGCCGCACTCACTCATTGCGTTGTCACATCCCGCTCGAAGAATTGCGGCAGCGGGAGACGTGGTCGAAAGGCTCGTAGCCCGCCGCTAGGGGCGCACCTCGGTGGTCAGAGAAAAACGCCAGACTGGCTGTTTCGTCTGCACGACCAGGCAGGTGTGGGTGGCGTCGCCCGTCTCGGTCCGGTCAGGCCGCCACAAGGTTACGTCCGGAAGCTGAATCTGAGTCACCTCGATGGGGCAGTCGGCGCTCAGCTCGAGGGTCGCACACTCCCAGCGGGCGGTTATGGAATCCGCCCCGGTCTCGAGAACGACCTCCTCCTCGGTGCCCAGATGCCAGCGGAAGAGGATGATATCCTTCTCACGTTCTCCCTCCAACAGCGTCACCTCATCCTCAACTACCAGTTTGCGAGCCGACCAGGTGACCGTGCGCCGCCAGCTGTCGAGGCGCTCGTACTGCGGCGCCGGGTCGAAGCTGACGCAACCACCGCCGGGATTGAGGGCGTTGACGGCCATGGGAACTGATCTGCCTTCGCCCTTGGGAAAGGCCAACTGCCATCCCGGCACCGGCTCCATTCCCGCTCCAGAAGGCGGCGTCGGCGGCATGGTTGTGCCGCTCTGCAACACATTGTGGCCA
>Ga0114999_10005410_pt1 | contig 15070 bp, 14 predicted proteins | sample ArcticOcean_MG_C_3_FD_89820 | JGI IMG/M metagenome (GOLD analysis project Ga0114999, IMG submission 89820) | Marine microbial communities from western Arctic Ocean - ArcticOcean_MG_CB8_126 | ecosystem: Environmental > Aquatic > Marine > Oceanic | place: Arctic Ocean: Canada Basin | collected...
AGGGGGATCTCGTCGAACTTGTGGACGACGGAAATGCGCACACCCATGTCACGGGATAGCAGGGTCAACGTACTGTCGAGTCCCTCCCGCAGGTCAGCCTTCTGAAACGGTGCCTCGTCGAGGCGGGCGAAGTTCTTGAGGCTGCGAACGACTTCAGCGACACGGTTACCGGCGACGATGACGTTCTGGTTGTTACCCTCCAGCAACTCGAGAATCTTGGTGACCTTGGCATCCTGCACCCCCGTACCGTCGATGTCCAGCAGCTCGCGTAACCGTAGCAAACCACGACCGACGATGTCGGCAGCACTGCTCATTGCGCCCACGGGGTTGTTGATTTCGTGGGCGATGCCGGCGACGAGGTTGCCCAGAGCAGCCATCTTCTCCGATTGCACCAAATGCGCCTGACTGTCTTCCAATGCCCGGGTGCGCTCGCGCACCCGCTGTTCGAGCTCATCGATCTGTTCGTCGCGGGCATCGGCGGTCACGCTCAAGGAAAGCTCAGCGGCCCCTTGTGAGTGGACGAGGTCGCGATCGATGGCCACCACCTCGAACGTGTAGGTGCCCGGTGGCAAGTCCTGGTACTCGAGGCGACCGTCACGAACCGAACGCCAATCGTCATCGAAGCCATTCAGTCGACAACGGTAGAGTAGCGACTCCGGCCTGGTCTTGAAACTCATGCCGTGAAACTCAAAGGCCACAAGGCCGACGGTGGACTCGATCTCGATTTCCGACTCAGATTCATAGCGCCGTCCGGCGACGACGGCGTCGATGAACACGGGGGGCGGAAAAGCCGTCGGTGGGCGATAGCGCGTTAGGCCACCGTTGGTGCCGATCCACAAGTCGCCGCCGCTACAGGCACAAAACGACTGCACCATGTTTCCGGCCAGACCGTCGGACGCGTTCATGGTCTGAATGACGCTGCCATCGATGCGGCCGACTCCGGCCCCGCTGGTACCGATCCAGATGACGCCGGCCTGATCTTCGCATATCGACCAGATGTCGTTTGACGGTAGGCCGTGTTGTTTTGTGAAGGACTCACATGACTCACCGTCATAGCGGTAGACGCCGCCGCCGCTGGTTCCGATCCAAAGGTGTCCGTGCCGGTCCTCGGTCAGGGCCCATATGCTGTCGGTCGGCACACCACAGCCACCGTCAATGGTTTCAATCGAAGTGCCGTCGTAACGACTTAAACCTGCGATGGTGGCAAACCAGATCACGCCCTGGCGATCCTCGACAATATCACGAACACGATCATGAGCCAGTCCATCGTCGGTGGTAAAGCCGCGGAACGATTCGCCGTCGAAGCGGGTGACGCCACCTCGGGTGCCCGCCGCCTGCGGGGCGGTACAGAACCAAATGTTACCGGCGCTGTCGGCCAGCATGTCCCACACGCGATTGTTGATCAGGCCGTCGCTGGTGCTGTAGTACTGAAAGGTGTTTCCGTCGTAGCGCACGGCGCCACTGTCCCTGGTGCCGAACTACAAGTTGCCGTCGCCATCCTCGATCGCCGAAAAGATGACGTCCTCGGTGAGGCCGTCCTCAGCGGTGAAGGTCGTGAAGTGGTCGCCGTCGTAGCGGGTGACACCTCCTCCCCACGGGCCGAACCACATGTGACCCTCGCGGTCTTGCGTAACAGTGAGGACGCTGTTCTCTTTTGACGTATCCTGTGGCTTGAAACTGGCGAAGGTGTGGCCGGCATAGCAGTTGAGTCCGCTGAGGGTGGCAATCCAGTACTGGCCCTCACGGTCCTGCATCGCCTTCCAGGTGCGGTTGTTGGCGAGGCCGTCTTCCTCGGCGAGGGTGTCCGTGACTCGCTGTCCGTCGTACAGGGCGACGCCTCTGAAGGTGCAGAACCAGTAGTCACCATGAGCATCCTGCATGATGTCGAGGACGCCCGCGTGAGGCAGGCCGTCGCTTTCGCTGATGACGGTGAAGCCGCCGTCGTCCAGGCGACAGGCACCGCCCCCCTGGGTGCCGGCCCAGATCGCGCCGTCGCGATCCTCGTACACGCAACGGACCCAGTTGTCGGCAAGTCCCTCGCGGCGCGTGTAGGCTGTGAAGGTATCGCCATCGTAGCGGTTGAGGCCGGTCTCGGTGCCAAACCAGTAGTGGCCATTGCGGTCCTGCAATCCACAGGTGACCTGGTTGTCAACGAGTCCGTCGGTGACATTGAGCGTGTGGAAGCTCCTGCCGTCGTAGCGACTGGCCCCGTTCTCCGTACACAGCCAGATGTCGCCGTTGCGGTCCTGAAAGATGTCAGAGACCTCGTCGTGTGGCAGTCCGTGCCCGGTACCCAGGGTTTCGAATTTCTCGCCGTCGAAAACGCTGATGCCCTTTTCCGTCCCGAACCAGAGCCGACCGTCCGCGGCTTCGAAAACGGACGACACCTCGTTGTGAGCGAGCCCGTCGTTGGTGGTGAAATTCTTGAACGTATGGCCGTCGAAACGGGCCACGCCGCCACCGTAACAGGCGCACCATATGTAGCCGTCGCGGTCTTGAATCACATCCTGAACGAAAGCGCCGCCCATGCCATCGGTGGCGTCGTAGGTGCGCCAGGTGCCGGTTTGCCGCGTCGGCTGTGTCGTGCCCGGGCCTGCCGGAGCCGAGTACAGCTCGATCCGGTACTCCATGGTGTCGTCCGAGCCGGCGCGATCGAAACACTCACCCCAGTCCCGCAGCAGTTGACTCCACGCCTCATCGTTGCGCAGCGCCTCACGCTGATCGGCGAGTTCAGAGACTCGGTCGATCGAAAACAGGCATGTAAGAACATCCGGCAGGATCGGCCGCCCCGTTTCGGCAATCGGCGTGAAACCATGCTGGCCCAATAGCGGCAGGGCGAGCCCCTGCAACAGCGATTCGAGCTCTGAGTGCCGCTGGGGATCCAGTTCGAAGGCCAGTCTGACGATGGGTTGAGTCATGGATACTGAATATCATTCACCTGTGGGGCTGTCAAGCCATCCCGGGGTACGCTGATTGTCTGCACGGCCATTTCGGCTGATATTGACAACCGATTTTTGCCTTCCACCGCCAAACGGTTTTTCGACTAAGACGCCATGAGTGAACTGTCTGACATGATTCCCCAGTACGCAGGATCCGAACACTTTCTGCTTCTGGACGCCGACTTGAAGGAAAACGCTGAAGTCATGTTGGCCCATTGGTGCGAAGCGGCAGGCGGCGATTTTTCGCTGGCCTCCGTCGAGGGTGCGCTCAAAACCGTGGCTCAACTGGATGCTCCCCTGGAACAACGCCGCACCTTTCCGGGGTTGCTCAAAGCGTATCTAGGATACCTGGACGATACGGCCAACTTCGCAGCCGCGCCGCAGTGGCTGCGCGCCGTCGAGCATGCCGAACAGCGTTACCACCAGGGTTTTCGCGCCGATGGCAGCTTCCGCGGAGAAACGGTGCGCAAACCGGTTGCGGCGATGGGTCGCAACGAGCCCTGTCCATGCGGCAGTGGCAGGAAATTCAAAAAATGTTGTATGACCTCATAGGGGCATGAGCACATGAAGATCATCGACACGCACACCCACTTTTACGATCCCTCGCGGCCACAAGGGGTACCATGGCCCGGGACGAAGGACTCACTCATCTATCGCACGGTCTTGCCGGAACATCATCGCGAAGTGGCGGCGCCAACTGGTGTGGTCGGCACCGTGGTCTCGGCAGCAAGCGTCTGGCTGGAGGACAACCAGTGGGTCCTGGACCTGGTGACACCGGAAGATCCCTGGATCGTTGGCGTTACCGGCTGTATTGCCAGTGACGCTGACTTCGGTGCGAACGTTGATCGCTTTGCCGCGAACCCATATTACCGCGGCATTCGTGCCGGCGCCGACTTCGTCGATAACACGGATGGCCGCTCTCTGGAGCGCGTTGAGAAGCTGGCCGAGCATGACCTGCAGGTGGATATCTGTGGGACCAGGGACAGCGTTGACGCCATGAGCGATCTCGCACGCCAGGTACCAAAGCTGCGATGGGTCCTCAACCATTTAGGCGAACCAAGCATAGACGGTAAGGAGCCGGACCCGGCCTGGGTCGACTATGTACAGGCCGCGGCTGAGGTGCCACAGATTTTTTGCAAGGTTTCCGGGTTGGTGGAGTACAGTCAGATCAAACCGGCACCACCAGAGCTCGACTATTACCTGCTGGTACTGGAAGTACTGTGGGATGCCTTCGGCGAGGATCGACTTATTTACGGTAGCAACTGGCCGGTATGTGATCTGAACTCGGATCACGAGACCGTGCAGGCGATCGTGCGCAGTTTCTTCGAGCCCAAAGGGGAAGTGGCGCTCGAGAAGTACTGGTGGAAGAACGCGAAGGCGGCCTACAAGTACGTAGACCGTGGGCTCAATGCATGAAGCCCAACAATGAACGCATACGGATAGCAAAGGAAAGCAGATGATGCGCATAGCGGTAGGGCACCCGAAGGACCTGACCGACTCATACCTGCGATTCGTAACGCAGCTAGGCGTCGACTGCATCGATTTCGGCGAAGGCTCGTGGATGCCTGGAGTGGCCGAGCAGGGCTATCCGGATCTGGACGAGGTGATCAAGCTCAGACGCCGGCTGCAATCGTGGGGCCTGGACTTCAACCGGGTCACATTGCCTGATATGACCGAAGATTTCATCCTGGATCGGGATGGCGCACAACGCGAGCTCGAGAACACGGAGAACGCCATGCGCGTATTCGCTGAGGCTGGCGCTCCGATCGCCCGGCAGCGGCTACAGGGGGATACCTTCAATCACTTGCTGCAAGGCTATCGCTCGGTCCATCGAGGCGGCTACCTGGGCTCCGGCCATCGCAAGCTCAATGGCCGGCCGAATCCCGCATCAGCGGAGGAGTTGCGCGCCTACCGCGTGCATGTCTGGGATGCTCAGAGCACGGCAGCACCTGGTGTCGAAGAGCTCGAGAGTTGGTGGAATCATTTTACTCAGGTGTACGAGCGCCTTGTACCGATAGCCGACGAATACGGAATCAAACTGGTCATGCACCCGACCGACGTGCCATTGCCGGACACCCCGTTCGGTGGGCTCGGCTTCCACCGTATCATCGACGCCTTTCCCAGCCGCAACGTCGGCTACCTGTACTGTTGCGGCACTCGCGCCGAGGCTGGCGGTCTGCCGCTTGTTCTCGACGAAATCCATAACTACGGTCGCAAGGGACGCATCTTCATGGTCCACTTCCGCAACGTCCGTGGCAGCCTGGCGACGGCGGGTGGCTACGAAGAGACGGCTCTGGATGACGGCGACATGAACATGTTCAAGATCGTCCAGGCGCTGGATCGTGTCGGCTTCGACGGCTGTATCAACCCCGATCACATTCCAACGATCGAGGGTGATTACGCCAACGGCATGACGGGGGATCCGGTTTCACACCAGGGACTGGCCTACGCGGTCGGCTACATCAAGGCGCTGTTGGCCGCCTTGGCGGTCACGCGTTAACGCCGCCGAGAACGGATTCGCAACAATCTTGAGCTGGGCCTCAAGGCAGCGGCCTTGAGCGCAAACTGAAGGCGATTTCCTTCTCTAATCTCACAGGAACAGGTCTATGTCACAGGACAGGCCTAAAACTACACGACCTGCCGAGGTCTACCTCAAGAGAACATCAGCAACGCTCAGGGAGTACAGATGAGGGCGAAATCGATTGCCGCAGCCAGTCTTGCCGTCACTATCCTTACGCTCGTTCGATGTACCCCAGCGCCACAACTCTCCCCGGCAGTCGACCAAGTGGCCACTCAGGTTCACTGCGATAGGCAAAATGACAACCCGTGTGCCACGGGATCAGGTGCCAACGATGCAGTGTAGCCTGCGTCGCTCAGGCTGCCGTTACCCTTGGCCGATGGTGCGCAACTGCGGCACTCTTTATTCAACGGTACTGGGCAATAGAGGAGACAACGACTATGTGTAGGAACATCTAAACTATGTGTAGGAACATCAAAATTCTGTTCAACTTCGAACCATCGGCGACGGCTGATGAAATTCAGGCGGCGAGCCTACAATTCATCAGAAAGGTCAGCGGCTATCGGCAACCATCGAAGGCAAACGAAGTCGCCTTTGGCACAGCGGTCGCAGAGGTCTCGACGATCGTCGAGTCACTCATGAATAGACTGGTCACTGAGCGCCCCAGCCTCGACCGGGAGGTCGAGGCGACCAAAGTGAAAGGCACGCACGGCGAAGCGTTTCGCCGAGCGCGCCTGAGTATCAGATGGCATTCAGCACTGTACCAACAGCGGTCGCGCGTTGCCCGGCGCTGCTATCTGTTTTGCTGCTCTGCGCTGTGGCCGTGGGCGCTCAGGATCTTCGTTCACGTGAACTCAGGCAGGTTTTTACCGCGAGCAGCTTCTCGCAGCCTCTGTTTCTGACTCATGCTGGTGATGGCAGCAATCGCATTTTCGTCGTCGAGAAAGGCGGTCGCATCAAGGTCATGCCCAATCAGGACGACGCAATCGCCAGCGTTTTCCTTGACCTCTCAAACGTCGTGAACACGACTTCGGAGGGGGGTCTGCTCGGTTTGGCTTTCCACCCCGAGTATGCCTCCAACGGACGGTTGTACGTCTCTTACACGCACGGCAACCTGATCTCGCGTGTTTCCGAGCTTCACATCTCCGGCGATCCGAACGTCGTTGACGCAGGCAGTGAACGAGTAATCTGGGAAGTGCCCCAGCCGGCGCCGAACCACAACGGTGGGCAGGTCAGCTTCGGTCCCGACGACATGCTCTACATCGGCCTGGGTGATGGAGGCGCGGCCAACGATCGTTTTAACAACGGCCAAGCTCCCGACACCTGGCTGGCGGCGATTCTACGCATCGATGTCGACGAACGCACGGGGGGGTTGGCCTACGGCATCCCCTCGGACAATCCCTTTGTGGATAATGACGATGGCTGGCGCCAGGAGATCTGGGCGTACGGTCTGCGCAATCCGTGGCGTTTCAGCTTCGATCGTACTACCAGTCAGCTGTGGGCAGGGGATGTTGGCCAAAACAGCCTGGAAAAGATCGACCTGATCGTAAAGGGGGGTAACTACGGTTGGAGCATCATGGAGGGATTCAGTTGTTTCTCACCGTCGTCAGGCTGTGACCAGCAGGGGTTGATTGTGCCGATCGTCGACTACGGCCGCAGCGAGGGCGCGTCGGTGACCGGCGGTTACGTGTATCGCGGCGGCAAACTGGGAGCCCTGCATGGTGTCTACGTGTACGGCGATTTCGTTTCTCGCAGGATCTGGGGATTGCGCTACAGCGAGGGTGAGGTTGTCAGCCACGGGCAGATCGCGACCTGTGAGTGCTCGATTGCCAGTTTCGGCGAAGATGAAAGCGGCGAGTTGCACATCGTCGGCCTCGACGGCTCCATACATGTCTTCGAACCGCTGCCAAATGAAGCGCCGACGAACATCGAGGTCGCCCAGCCACCGTTGCCGGCCGCAAGTGTGTTGCAGCAGAATTCCCCGAACCCCTTCAATTCGTCGACGACGATCGAGTTCACGCTGGCGCAACCGGGAGCATTCGAGCTAGCTATTTTCGACTTGCTGGGGCGCCGAATCAGGTCGTTGGGGCTTGGCCGTCTTATGGCGGGCAGCCATTCCGTCACCTGGGACGGTGTCGATGAGAACGGTCGCAGCGTCGGTACCGGGACGTACTTGTACCGCTTGCGCACCGGCACACAACAGCACACCCGTAAGATGCTGCTCGTCAAATAACTTCTAAGGCTGGAGCATTACGCATGAAGAAGGTTATCTGCATAGGTGATTCCATTCAAATGGGGTACGAACCGACCGTCGTCAGCGAGCTCGGTGGCTGGGCTCATGTAGTAGAGCTTAGGGACCTGCAATGCGGCAATACTCGTGTACATCTCGATGAGTGGCTGCAGGACGATCTCGATATCGTCCACATGAACGCCGGTCTGCACGACATGGCGCAGGATCCCGGCAAAGACCCCGAGGTGCCACCAGACGGCGAGCGCCGCGTGCCTCTGGACGAATACCGCACGAACCTGGCCACAATCTTTAAGACCATCGCATCGAGGGCGAACGCCGTCACCATTTTCGGTCTCACGACACCGGTCAATCTGCAACGGCAGCATTCGTCGGGTAAGGGCCTGCATCGAACCAACGAGGACGTTGCCGCCTACAACGAAGTGGCCTGTGAGGTCGCCGCCCTGCACGGTGTCATCATCGACGATCTGCATCAGGTAATCGTTGATCATAGTCCTGGGCAGATGCTGAAGGAAGATGGCGTGCACTTTACCGACGAAGGCAGTGCGGTCCTGGGCCGCACGGTCGCCGCTGCCATTCACGCGGCCGTCGCATGAGTGCATGCGAGAGCGACAGCGGCCTGGCGGCGCCCCGGGTGCCATGAACATGCAGTTATCAACATTGCTGTGGGTCGGTCTGGGTGGGTTCGTCGGCTCCATCTGCCGCTTCCTGCTCGGTGGAGCCGTGCACCATATGCTCAAAAGCAGCGCCTTTCCCTACGGAACCATGGTGGTGAATCTCCTCGGCTGTTTCGCCATTGGTGTCGGTGGTGGGCTGGTGGAGCAGCGGCAGCTGTTTGCTCCCGAAGTGCGGCTGTTCCTGCTGGTAGGGTTGCTAGGCGGCTTCACCACGTTCTCGACGTTTGGTTACGAGTCGGTCTCTCTGGCCAGAGAAGGTGAGCTGCTTGCTTTCCTGGCTAACGTCACCATTCAAGTCGTCGCCGGAATGTTTCTGGTATGGTTCGGATACGGCCTCACCAAATCCCTGTGACAACCGTTCACCCTATGTGCTGCCGGCATGGTACCTTGTCGAGGACTACCATGCCAACGGTGCGCTACGCCCCACTGATCACCTACCCCGGGGCGATGCACTCATTCACCGATTGAACGGGAGCCTGATGGAGCTATCGATAAGTCAGAATACGCTGTGGATCATCGTGGCGGTCACGGCGCTCGCTTTTGTGTACCTGCTGATCAAGTACATCGGACTGCGCTGGAACATCGACCGCTCGGTCGAGAGACGCTTCGAGCAGTGGCGTGACGCTGATCGCTACCGCGAAGTGGAGAAGGCGGCGCATCAAGAATCCATGGCCTGGCGCCAGCAACATGAGAAACGGATCAGGGAGGATGCGATCAAGCGCAGCGAGGCGGTGATCAAGGGCAAAGCGACCGAGCACATGATGCCCTATCTCCCCGATTTTCATTACGACCCCAGTGACGCCCGCTTTATCGGAGCACCGATCGACTTCATCGTCTTTGACGGCCTGTCCGAGGGCCAGCTGCGCAGCATCGTCTTCGTAGAGGTCAAAACCGGGCACCGACCGACATTGAATCAGCGGGAGAAGCAAGTGGAGGAAGCGGTATTGGCCGGTCGTGTCGAGCACGATATCATGCATGTAAAGGACGAGTAAGACAGGACTTAAAAAATGGACACGCTGACACCTCGGAACCTCGAGTTTTTTCGGCAACACGGGTACGTGACCCTACCGGATCTGTTGAGCCTGAAAGAAACAACCAGTTTTCTCAAGCTCTTCGACGATGACCGGGAACACCATCGCTACCGTTGGCACCAGTACGGCCACCATCAAAGCGCCAACTATGACGCCCTGGTAACGACACCGGCGTTCGATCGGGTTGTGCGGCATCCGCTCATCCTGGAGACGATCGTCGAACTCATGGGCGGGCCGGTATGTTTTGGTGAGATTGGCGCCCGCTACATGGGGCCGTACGAGGGCGAAGGCGTGCACCAGGGCTGGCACCGCGACCGACCGCAGGCTCAGGATCATCCGCTGCGGATGGACTACATCCAGCTAATGGTCTATTTGACCGACGTCGACGAATCGACGCATTGCTTCTCAATCTCTCCAGAGGCGATCGCGGATCCTCTAATCCAAGACAACCCAGCGCAACTGGAGCGCGGTGGCTGCCACGACATACACGGACCTGCCGGCACGGTCTGTCTCTTCAATGTTTCCGTCCTGCACACCGCCACGACGCGGCCCACTCAAGCCGACCGCAAAACGTTGCAGATCTACTACGGGCATCTCGGTGGCGCGCCGCTTGCCAACGATTCAGTGATTCCGGCGGCCTTCTGGAAGGATCATCCAGACGCGGATGTGCGTGCCATGTACGGGAATCTCAACGAAGTCACCCGCCTCTACGCGCGGGCATTCGGTATCAACGACGATGCCGGATCGCACATTGCCCAGGAGAAGTGACAGCACAAGTCATCTCGCGGTCAACGCGGTGCATCAACTCAGTACGATTATCGATGGAGTTCCACAATGAATCCGAACCATGCTTCTGCTACCACAACGGCGATCGCCATGGGCCTGGTGTTGGTGGCCGGGATCACGGTCCTTGCACAGCAGGAGGACGTGCGAGAATGACCTTCTTCATCACCAGTGACGGTCCAGGCAACGGCGCCGACCTCGGCGGGCTTGCTGGTGCCGACGCCTATTGCCAGTCGCTGGCTGAACCCGTGGGTGGAGGCGACCTCACCTGGCGTGCTTACCTAAGTGCGAGGGGGGCCGGCGGCATCGTGCACGCCCGCGATCGCATCGGTACTGGTCCCTGGCACAATGCAGCAGGAGTCCTGATTGCTGAGAGCGTCGAACACCTGCATGGCGACGGCAACAACCTGACCAAGGAGACGGGACTGACTGAATTGGGTGGTATCGTCAACGGCCGCGGTGACAGTCCTAACCGCCACGACATCCTCACTGGTTCTCAGCTGGATGGCACGGTCTTCAGCGGCGACGATGACCTGACCTGCGGCGATTGGACGAGCCGTTCCGCGGGCAGCGCGCAACTCGGTCACCACGACCGCAGCGGGGGAGGGGCCAACCCGACGTCGTGGAGCTCAGCGCACGCGTCCCGTAATTGCAGTCAGTCCGGTCTGGTGAGTACCGGCGGCGACGGCCTGTTCTACTGCTTCGCCATCGCTCCCGCGACGGCGGTTGAGGAGCTGAGTTGGGGGGAAATGAAAGCCGCCGCGGATCGGTGACCCTGCGGCTGATATTGTCCTTCTAGCGCTGCACCACTGGCAAAGTCAGGTGGGTCGGATAGTCACCATTGTGATAGACCTTGTTCTTTGCCGTGCGCATCTGCGTATCGACGCCGAGGTCGTGACCGGTATTGGGATTGCGATCGAAGCGCGGGAAGTTGCTGCTGGACAACTCCAGCCGAATGCGGTGGCCCGCTTTGAACACCATGCTGGTGTGCCACAGGGAGACTGAGTACTTGCTGATCAGATCGGGGACAGCGAGTTTCGGGTTCTCGAGACTGGCGATTGGATCCTGGCGCTCCTGGTTAAATCGCGTCCGCGCCAGACCCTCGCAGACGATGATGGAGCGACCGTCCGGATGCACATCACACACCGTCGCCGTGAAATCGGTGTCGGGGGCATCACTCGATGCCCACAGCGTAACCAGTGGTGAGCCGGTAATCTCAAGATCCTCTTGCAGCACATCGGTGTTGTAGACGAGCACGTCGTCGCGGCGTTCGACACAGCGGCGATCGATGGCTCCTGCCGCCGTCCATGGCAATGGCGCAATGTTCCCTCCCAAAGTCGGGACGGGGTTTGCCGGGTCGTAGATGAACGCGTCCGCCGGTTCCTCCGCCTCGCAGCGTTCAAAGTCCATGCGGCCGTCACCGAACATGGAGTTGGCGCGGCCTTCTCCGTGCAGGAAGAATTTGTTGTAGTTCATGCTGGCGGGTGGCCACTCGTTCTCGAAGCGCCAGACGTTTTCACCCATGGTAAAGATGCGAACCGGCGGCTCATCATCGATACCGGTATCGATTCCTCGTAAGCGCTGATCGTACCAGCGAAGATGTTCGCCGGCCAAATCCAGGTCGGAGTGCGGACCAAAATCGACGTCGCCGCCAACAGCAGACCCGATATGGCCATGGTGCCACGGGCCGATGATGAGCTTGGTCTTGGTGCGCGCCTCTTCGGTCCGGGCATTGGTCACCCAGCCCTGGAACATCTGTACCGTCTCGTGCAGGAAGACATCGTACCAGCCGGTGATAAAGAGAGCGGGCACATCCATCTCGCCATAGCGCTCGACCAGACTGCCTCGCTTCCAGAAGTCGTCGTAGCTGTTGTGCTTCAGCGCCTCTTTGAAAAACGACATCTCGGCGACATCATCGAAGGCCGTTGCCAACGGCAGTCTCCATTGCAGCAGCTCGCGGTTCACCAGGGCCAGGGCACCGGTCTGCGTCGTTCTGCCGGCCGTCTCGAGGAAGTTCAAGGCGGTGTGCCACTGAAAGCCGCCCTTGGCGAACCAGTGGCCGAAGTTGTCCTGCTGGGAAGAGGAGGGGGCGATCGCCTTGAGACATGGGCTATCGCCGAGGGCCGCCTGCGTCTGCGCGTAACCCATGTCAGCGGCGCCAAACATGCCGACGTTGCCGTCACACCACGGCTGCATGGTGAGCCATTGCATCAGGTCATGACCATCAGCGGCCTCGTGGACGTACGGATCCCAGTCTCCGGACGAATCGAAACGCCCGCGGCAGTCCTGGGAAACGACGGCGTAGCCCGCCGCGACAAAGCGGGGCACCCACTGAATGGCTGCTGTCGCCTGGTTGTCGTGAATCGTGCGCACGGCCAGTACCGGAAACGGTCCCTCACCGGGCGGTAGGTAGATATCCGCTGACAGGCGCACGCCGTCGCGGGTTCTCACAGCCTGGTCGAGTTTTACATCCATTGTCGAGCTCATGTTGGGGCTCCCACCTAGTAGTCGGACACTGAGCCGTCGCGTAGCCGGTGGTCCGGCCACTTGAAGGCGTTAGCCGGGTTTTTGCCGTGTGCGATCGCCTTGGCCTCGTCAATCTCGACGCCCAGTCCCGGTCCCTCAGGCAGACTGGTATAACCCTCGTCGTCCATCTCCCAGTTCTTGTTGGCGATGCCGTCGGGCAGAACGCCATCGTAGCCCTCGTGAATGAGGAAGTAGGGGACGCAGGCGGAGGCGTGAAGGCTGGCGGTAAGCCCCAGGTAGGACATCGTGCAGTGCGGCGCCACCGGCACGTGATGCGCTTCGCACAGGGTGGCGATCTTGCGAAACTGCGTCAGTCCGCCGGTGTGGCCGACATCCGGCTGCAGGATGTCGATGACCTGGGCCTCGAGAATCTCGCGAACCTCCCAGATCGTGCGGTCGCGCTCGCCGGTAGCCAGCGGTACTGGCACGGCTTCGCGCACTCGGCGCATGACCTCGATGTTGCCCGGTACCCAGGCTTCTTCCAGAAACAGCAGGTCGTCTGGTTTCAGCTGTGCCGCAAACTGTTTGACGAAGGCGGCCGGCATCTGGCTGTGGGCGTCGAACATGACGGCGCCGCCGGCACCAACCTTCTTGCGCGCTTCGTGCACGGCGGCGATGCATGGCTCGATCTCAGCCGGCGTGCCGGCATGGTAATGTGGACCTCCAGGGGGCCCGATTTTGATCGCCTTTGGGGACGGGTACTTCCAGATCTTGTCGCGCACCGGACCGCCCATGAGCCGGTAGACGGGGACTCCCCAGAGTTTGCCGGTGATGTCCCACAACGCCATGTCGATGCCGGAGATCGTGTGCACCATGAGGCCACCGCCACGGATGTTGCGATGGGAGCGAAACATGCGCTGCCACAGATGCTCGATGCGTGTCGGATTCTCGCCTATGAGAATTTCTGCAAGCGACTCGGCCAGGGCGCAGGCGACCTTCGTGTCCATGTTGTTGATCTCGCCCCAACCGACGACATCCATGTTGGTCTCGATCTTGACGTAGCCCTTGCCGCCCACATTGATCGCCCGCAGGGCGGTGATGCGGACACTGGAGCCGCGATCTTCCGTGCTTTGTGCTGTCATTTCAATCCTTTCGTCACTGTTACCGATACAAAACCTAGGCGCCGTCCGGCAGGAAGGGCTCGATGATTTTAACCTCGCGGTGAGCATGGTGCGCCCGCAAACGATCGACGTTTGCCGCCCACCAGTCGGTTCCGTACAGGGCAGCCTCTTTGATCTCGATATTCTCGACGCTATCACAGGTGCGAATCCAGATGAACTGTGTGCGGTCCTCGTTCACCCAGGCCGTGTGCACACCCATGCCGGCTTCCTTGAGGCGCGGGACGATGTCTTCCTCGAAGGCCTTGAGCCAGCTGTCCATCATGCCGGCGTTGATGGTGTATATGCGTAGCTGTCCGATCATGGTCTTTGCTCCTTTGGTTGGGGATGAGTTTAGCAGGGAGTCACGCGGGGATCAATGGATCGGGTTTCCACAGCTGGACGCATGGCATAACGGACGCTACACTGGGAATCATCACCACAGTACGGTGTTGATTCGCCGTTCGCTTCAATACGAGAACTCTAATCTTCCATGCGGACCAACGTCGCCAAACCGGATGACTCCATACACCTGTATCATTGAGGCATGACCCATGGGTACCTATGACTGGCTGATCAAGGGCGGCCGTGTAATTGACACGGCCAACGACATCGACGGGATCATGGATGTCGCTCTCACTGCGGGCAAGATCGTCGCCGTCGAAGCGGACCTCAATGTGGACGACGCACACCAGGTCTATGACGCGTCGGACAAGCTGGTCGTCCCCGGCCTCATCGACATACACGTCCATGGCTACAACCACGTAACGCCCCTGGGTATCGACGCCGACCACTACTGTCTGGGGCGTGGCGTCACGACCGCCGTGGATGCTGGTAGCGCCGGAGCCTGTACCTTTCCCGGGTTCCGGGTCTACGCGGTCGAACCAGCGACCACCAGATTGCTTGGTTTTCTTAACATCTCGCTCGCGGGCTTGGCTGTAGGCGGAAAAAGCGATGGCACTACAGCCGGTGAGCTCGATGGGCGCGCCTTCATCAACGCACCCGCATGTATCGAAACGATCGAGGCCAATCGCGACATCCTTGTCGGCGTCAAAGTGCGCCTCTCCCGCTCCATCGCCGAAGACGGTAAGAATGAGCCTGAGGCTTATCGAGCTGCGCTCGAGGCGGCTGCCGCGGTGAAGCTGCCGCTGATGGTGCATCGGGCCTTCTCGGTTGTTCCCTACGAGGAATGTCCGGGTAAGATGATGGCCGGCGACATCTACACCCACTGCTTCCACGGTTTTGAGAACA
>Ga0114999_10005412_pt1 | contig 15069 bp, 9 predicted proteins | sample ArcticOcean_MG_C_3_FD_89820 | JGI IMG/M metagenome (GOLD analysis project Ga0114999, IMG submission 89820) | Marine microbial communities from western Arctic Ocean - ArcticOcean_MG_CB8_126 | ecosystem: Environmental > Aquatic > Marine > Oceanic | place: Arctic Ocean: Canada Basin | collected...
GACTACTTTTTCGGCAACGGTGGAACGGACTGTGGCCCCATCGTAGAAGCTTACGCCAAACGCATCAGCCAGGAAGAGATGCTTCCCAAGCCCATTGCAGTACCCCATGAAATCACCGCAGTAGCCATGTCTCACGGGTACACCATGGTGACTGGCAAACCCCAGGTGGTTATGGTGCATACCCTTCCGGGGACGGCTAACTCCGTAAGCGGACTACTGAACGCAGCTCGGGCAAACATACCAATCCTGTTCACCGCTGGTAGGACACCCATAACGGAAGGCGATTTGCCTGGTTCCCGTGACGGTGGCATCCACTACGCCCAGGAGTCTTTTGACCAGGGCTCCATGGTTAGGGAGTGGGTGAAGTGGGACTATGAACTTCGAGAAGCTGCAGACCTTGAGGGCGTTGTGGACCGCGCGCTGGCCATTTCCCAGTCGGAGCCGGCCGGCCCTGTGTATATCACCCTTCCACGAGAGGTCTTGGCTGCGAAGAAAGAGAATTTCACCTACAGTGAGGCCCCTCGGATGGTTGCAGCCAAGGACACCATGCCTTCACCCGAGTTGATAGAACAGACGGCAAACATTCTTGCCACTGCCAAATCCCCAATGTTGATTACCCGTGATGCTGGCCGAGACCCTGGTTGCCAGCAGCCTTTGATTGAACTAGCAGAGCTTCTGGGCATGCCAGTGTTTGAGGGGGCTGCCGCGTATGTGAACTTCCCCCAGAGCCATGTGTTGCATGCCGGCGCAAACACCGCATCCCTTGTCCCCACTGCCGATGCTATTTTGTTGCTGGAGACGGACGTTCCTTGGACGCAGAAGGTGACCTCACCAGATGAGAATGCAACCATCATCGCCATTGGCCAGGACCCCCTTTACTCCAGAATTCCCATTCGCAGCTTTAGGACAGACATTGCCCTTGCTGGTTCGCCACGGCTGACCATTACCGCCCTTGTGGCCGCAATCAAGAAGATTGGCGTTGATGCCGGTGCAGTCAAGGAGCGAACGGCCAAGTGGGCGAAAGCACGGGAAGAGCGCAAAGAGGCCAACGACGCGCGTGCCGAGGCGGGCAAAAATCAGACACCAATCAGCAAGCCTTACTTCAGCCGTGAACTGTCCAGGCAACTGAACGAGAATTCCATATTCATATCGGAGCTTGGCGCGGACGTCAGCCAATTCACCTTTGACACACCAGGAGACGCGTACTCCCACTCTCCTGCCGGTAGCCTTGGCTGGGCTCTTGGCGCCGCCCTTGGGGCAAAGCTGGCCGCCCCGGACAAGACCGTGGTGTGCGCCGTAGGGGATGGCTCCTACACCTTTGGCGTCCCAACTGCCGCACACATCACGTCACATATGCAGAAATTGCCAGTGCTGTTCATCGTCTGGAACAACGGCATCTGGAACGCAGTCAAGAACTCTGCGAAGAACCTGGTCCCGGACGGTGTTGCCGCAAAGACGGATACCTGGACGTTTACTGCCCTTGATCAGGACTTCGCATACGAAAAAATCTGTGAGGCATCGGGCGGCTATGGCGAGCGCGTGGACGACCCGGCAGAAATTCCGGCGGCTATTGCGCGCGCACTCCACGCAGTTCAGGTGGAGAAGCGACAGGCGCTGCTAAACATCATCGGCAGCTAAGAAGCTGCTGCCCAGGGTTCGCTATGGAATTGCGAAACACCTGCACCACCTAGGTGGTGCAGGTGTTTCATTGTCACTGCGCATAAATAACCAGGGGAGATAACCGTACATGTTCCATGCCTTGGCCAACCTGTCTACATTTCGTTCTTTGGGCAACCGAGATTGGAGAATCCTTTGGATGGCCGGGCACCTTTGGCACCTTGCCTTCTGGATGGATCTTATCGTCCTTGGTTGGTTGATGCTGGAACTTACGGACTCCCCCTTCTTGGTTGCCCTAGTGGGTACGTGTCGACTCATACCTATGGGGGTTCTCGGTGTCCTTGCGGGCTCTTTGGGCGACCGTCTGCCAAAACGGAAATTGCTGATAATTGCCCAACTACTGAACCTGACCGTCACTGTTGGGTTCACTGTGGTTCTCCTGTTAGACCTTGAGAGAGTCTGGCTGATTTACGTAGTTGCTCTCTTGACCGGGTCGGCATGGTCCATAGATTTTCCGATTAGACGTGCATTCATTCGAGACCTGCTTCCTGCCAGTACAATCGTGAACGCTATGGCTATTGATGCTGCGTCCCTCTTCGGCATGGCCTTGGTAGGGCGAGTGATTGGTGGTGGACTCCTCGCGGCTTCTGGCCCGCCATTGGCGTATGGTTTCCTGGTGGTGTGCTATGCTCTGGGGTTGATTCTCTTGTTGAGAGTACCAGAGCAAACGATAGAACCATCGCAGTCTGAAAGCTCACCATCGGTACTGAACGATATCGTTGCGGGACTTTCTTACGTCTGGCGAAATCCTGCACTGCGCGGGATTCTCCTTGTCACGGTAATTATCAATTTCCTTGTTGCTCCCTACTTCCAACTGACTCCAGTGTTCGCCAGGGACATCTTTGGAGTAGGCCCCGGATTATTAGGCCTTATCAGCGGCATGGATGGTTTGGGCGCCCTGATAGGGGCACTCGTTCTGGCTTCTCTAACTGGATTGGTCAGGCTTGGCATGGTGTTCGCCGTTGGCTCACTGATCTTTGCCGTAGGGGTGTTGTTCTTCAGCCAAGCACCAACATACCAATTGGCTATGCCTTTCTTGGTACTCGTTGGGTTAGGGACATCGGGGTTCGCGGCAATGCAGACCACCATCACGGTGACACAGGCAGACCCGGAGATGCGTGGCAGAGCAATGGGTGCTGTGGCGCTGGGAATTGGTGTGCTGCCTCTGGGGATGGCCTTTGTAGGTGGTTTAGCAGAGTTAATGGGGGCTGCGGAAGCTCTAGGACTCACGTCTCTTATTGGCTTGGGATTCATTGTGATGGTGCTGATTGTTCAGCCCGCTGTCCGAAGGGCTAGGCAGTAGTCTTTGTCTGTAGCAGCTACCGATAGTAGATGATGCTATCAGTGGGCATTGTGGCTGGACAGGTGCCCTCGCCATGAGCGGCGGCTATCTCCAGATCCGATAATATCCTCACATAGGCCCACGATGTTGGATTGCTATAATGCTGGTAGCAGTGCTCCGTGGTCATGATGGTTGGGTCGACAAACGTTGAATTATCGGAGTCGGTTCGTACACCCCAGCTAGGCCCTGCAAGATATACCGAGCCGTCTGCCTCGATTTTTGAGACGAATCCCCAATCAGCAGGCGGAAACGAGTCATCGGGCTCAATCACGTCAACGGATGCTCCACATGCAGTTGGGCCTTGAGCGCTGCCGTTCCACCAGCCGAACTTCGCCATAAACGCTGCTCGCACTTCTGCGCTGTAGTAATCGTACGGACATACAGCGTGAAGTAGGCTGCTCAACTCTCCTGTCTTCTCATACCGCTCTTGATTGGCAAAGGGCTCTGCCAGTGTTGATACGTGGTCAAACCAGTACTTGACGTCGCAGGACGCCTGAAGCCGGATGTCGAACTGCGATGCCACGTAGGGATCCGAATTCCGGGGCTGCATGGTTGCCAGGTAGTGGGTGATTTCAACCGCTACAGCATTCGTTGGCGCGTAGACCGGAACCGCCACGGCCACGTTATTGGAGTCACTAGGCATCGTGTGGTACTGGCGATTCTTCAGCCAGCTGCTGTTGGTCACAATGATGGGGTTGATCATCGCAACCTGGTCCATGTCCGTGTAGAAGTGGGTGTAGGTCAGGTCCGGGTTCTCCAGTCACCCTGCGTTTGGTTGCAGGGGTTCCGGTGACCCTATTACCTCGACCTAGGCGATGCGTGTCGAGGTCGAGGTTGGCCTCTGAAACGGCGTAGTCCCGCCTGCTACAGGCACAGATGTTGTGGCCGTAGGCTGTACAGGTGCCGCGGCCCCGCTGGTCGCAGCCACAGATGAATCATCTGCTGTTCCCGGAATTGGGGGAATGGGCACCTCGCTTGCACACGCAGCTAATGCTGCCATTGCTGCCAAAACGAGGAATAATTTCGCTCTTCCCATATACCCATTGTAGTGGACGGTGCAAGACTTCCCCTCTTCCTGCTCCGTGTGGGGTGTCTGCCTGAAATACTCACTAAACGCCACGCCTTCATCGCCCTAGCTGCGCCTACCGTGCTATTCTGTGCAACGACTTGGCGTCGTTCGGAAAAAAGCGCACTCATCCCGAGCATATCGAAGGAATCATTAAAGGGTGGGCAGTGTGAATCAAAAAAACGAATGACAAAATACGATAGTTATGGCAACTATGAAAGCTAAAATTTGATTCGTTTCCTCAAATTTGATTTGTTTTCTCTTCGACAAGGAAAGGACGCAAGAGTGCCTGTTCCCACCACGATAGCCCCTCAGGTTACTGAACAGCTTCCTTCGCCTATGCAGACTTTCTTGCGCTCTGCCGGAGAATATGCTGCCAGTAATGGCTTCAGGCTCTTCCTTGTCGGAGGCATGGTGCGTGACTTGCTTTTAGCTCGCCCCACGCTAGACCCAGACCTGCTTGTGCAGGCAGCTACCCCTACGATGAACGATGCTCCTGACCATGCTGATGCCCTGGCAACGGCTCTTGGTGGGCAGGTGGTATCGCGCTCGCAGTTTGGCACCGTCAAGCTTCAGATCAGTGGGTTCCAGGCGGATTTGGTCACTGCTCGGCAGGAGACCTATGCCTTCCCTGGCACGTTGCCGGATGTCCACCCCGCTACCATAGAGGATGACATGGCGCGACGTGACTTTACGGTCAACACCCTGGCCGCGGATTTATCTCCTAACAACTTTGGTTCACTGCTTGACCTCCACGGCGGTGGCGCCGACTTACATCAGCGCGTGTTGCGCGTGCTCCATGACCGCAGCTTCCAGGATGACCCCACACGGTTGCTTCGCGCTGTCCGCTATGAGACTCGTCTTGGTCTGCGGATGTCTTCAGAGACAGAAGCAGCAGCTCGCCGTGATGTCGAATATTTAAAGTCTGTTAGCGGCGACCGAATCAGGCATGAATTCGATAGAATGTTCGATGAGCCTCAGCCAGAGCTTGGGCTTGCCAGGGCAGACGATATCGTGTTGTTTCAGACCCTGGTTCCGTCCCTGGAATGGACTCCTGAATTGACCAGAGCCGCCCAGGCCCTCCGTGAATCAGGTTATGAAACCACGCCCTTAATCTTCCTTGCATTGCTCTCCTTGCCACTGTCGCAGAGCAATGCTGAAACGCTTGTAAGTAGGCTTAATGTTCCGGCTTCCTGGGCCAAGGTGATTAGGGATACCTACACGCTGCGGGTGAGGTTGCCATCATTGTCCGGGACTAACATTCTGCCAAGTGCGGTGTATGCAAGGTTGTCAGGGTTGGCGCCGGAATCAATACTCGCGTGGAGCGCCCTTGCGCCTAATCAGGCTACCAGACGGCTCCTGCTCAGCTTCCAGATGAAATGGCAATCAGTGGAACCCTATTTGACTGGCGATGACCTGCTCGCCTTGGGTGTGCCCCAAGGGCCATTGATTGGCAAGTTACTACAGGACCTGTTGAATGGCCGACTCGATGACATCATAGTCAGCCGTGACGCGGAAGAAGAGTTCGTTCGGAGTCGCATCTCCACTTGAGGAGATGCGCTAAAGATGGTCGTTTGAGGAAGGGCACGATAGGTGCCCGTTGGTATTCCAACCTCTGAGAAACGAGGAACCCAATGGCAAAAAAAATACAACTCTATTGGTGGAAGAAGTGATCCACCTGTCGAAAAATGAGAGAGTTTCTCTCACAAGCAGGAGTGACAACGATAGACTGCGATTTCTTTGCAGAGCCTTTCACAGAGGAAAGCCTGCGCACCCTGCTGGGCGGTACTCTGGCCAGAGACGCCTTTGCTGCGCAGAGCCCTACCGTGAAGAAACTGGGCTTGGACCTCGATACCCTCAGTGATGATGAGTTGTTGAGGTTGATGGTTGAAGAACCTCGCCTCATCCGACGACCTATCGTCGTGATTAATGGACAGCTCATCCCAGGCGCAACAGAGAAGTCCTTAGCAGGCTTGCTAGGTTAAGTCATCCCCATCGGTACACGTAGGAACGTGAATCCCGGGCTTAGATCTGACTAGTCCTTGACCTGGCGACGGCGGAAGAACAGGTACTGCTGAGCGTACCCTGCGTTTGAGCCAAAAGTCTGGAGTGCCCACGCTAGAAGCTTATCGTAGGGCAGCTCCTCCCCATCCAAGTACCATTCCTCGAAGGCCCGCCGTACCCATCGGTCTATGGGCACCGCCTCCAACTTGTCCAAAGCAAAGAGCAGGACGCAATCAGCAACCTTGGCACCTACCCCTGGTAATGCCATCAGTTCAGCCTTCGCCTCGTCATAAGAAACCTCGCGTAGTGCGTCGAGATCAAGACCGCCAGAAGCCACTATTTCAGCCGTCTTTACCAGGTACTTGGCTCTATATCCAAGGGCCAGCTTCCGAAGTGTGTCTTCGCCTGCGGATGCCAGCGCTTCACGCGATGGGAAACCCTGTCGTTGGATGTCTCCCATCGAGTAGGTCTCTCCCAGGGTGTTTGCCATGGACTCCTGCATTGATGCGATGCGCGGGATGTTGGAGTTTTGAGAGCAGATGAAAGCGACGAGGCACTCCCAGGGATCCTGTCGGAGAATGCGCAGTCCCCAGTTCAGATGAATGGCCTCGGATAGACGCTCATCTTTGCAGAGTTGGTCGTAAATGGCAGAGAGGTCATCGTCCAAGCGGAAGTACCGGTGTACGGCATCGCTAATGCCTGCGGATGCCTCAACGTTGCATTCAACGGCCAGCACGTTATCCAGCCGTTCCAGCGTCACCAGTTCCCCGGCAATGAAGCCACTCCAAACACCCTTCACCTCATGCCAACGAAACGCCTGTCCGCTTGTAAGGGTGAGAGCAAGGTTAAGAGGTTGGTCTATGGGAAGTTCTACTCTGACGGTGTTAGTTGGTGTGTTCATAATGTGCTCTGAAGTATAAGCCAACGACGCCTTCATTGCGGGAATAACGGTGTAAGCCTCTATACGCTTAGACGCAGATGCTGGGGTTGCGATGCAGGTGTTGCTAGTCAGTCGGCGGCGCGGCCAACCAACCAGTGACCAGCCCAGGGAGTTCGTTGAGTTGCGGTCGCTCAACGGCGCAGTCTGGCAGCGATTTGAGGAACAAAGAGCCGTAGGAACGAGCTGTGAGCCTGCGATCCAGGACTGCTACAACACCACGGTCGGTGCCCGTGCGGATAAGTCGACCAAACCCCTGTCGGAACCTGAGGACGGCTTGCGGTACGGCGTAGTCTCGGAAAGGGTCTTCGTAGCCCTCAGATCGTGCTGCAAAAACCGGGTCTGTTGGCACATCAAAGGGGAGTCGCGCCAGAACCAGAACGGTCAGGGCATCGCCCGCTAGGTCTACCCCTTCCCAGAAGCTGGAAGTGCCAAGCAGCAGTGAGCGAGGGTTGGACAGGAAATCGTCCATCAGCGCTCTGGGCGCGCCATCAACCCCTTGGGCCAGCACTCGGATGTCATCGGCCTCCAAAGCGGCTCGAGCAACTTCTGCGGCGGCACGAAGGGCAGCATGGGAGGTGAAAAGGGCCAGCGTATGCCCATCGGCGGCTCGGGCAAGTTCCGCCACGGTCTTGGCTATTGTAGCGGCGTAGCCAGTGCTGTTGGGCTCCGGCATATCTTGCGGAATGCAGATGAGCGCCGCCCTCGGGTAGTTAAAGGGAGAGCCCAGAAGCAGTTCTTCTATCTCTTCTACTCCCAAGCGTTCCCGCAGCGGAGCAAAGCTCCCAGCAACAGCCAAAGTAGCGCTGGTCAACACAACACTCTTCTTTGTATCAAAGAGTTTCTGCTTTAGGATTTCTCCAACGTGGAGGGGCGCGGTACAAAGGATGTGGTTGCTTTGCTGATTGCCTTCAACCCAATAAATGTTGGATGCGTCTGGCCGGAGCATGAAGCCGTCTGCCTGCCCTCGGTTTTCTTCCAACGCCTCTTCCTGGGCGGATAGATCGGAACGAAGACCGTCGTAGTTCAGCAGGTCGAGTTTTTCTAGGCCGTCGAGCGAACTACGAAGGCCAGAGATAGCGCGGACCACGTCAGCGAGTGCCGCGCTGGGGTTTTCCCAGACGACTTCTAACTCAGACCAATCAGGCTGTGTCCTGACTGCGGAGGTGACTCGCATCTGGTTCTGCTGGCCTCCGTTACCCCCGTCCCGGTTCCGTATAAACCGGTTCAACGCTGCAAACATCTCGTCAAGACGTTGACGCGCCCTGGTCACAGCTTCTGTTAGGTGTGTAGATGCCTGTTCCGTGGCTTGTCTGCGTGATTCCCCTGCTTTGGACGTCCTGTAGGCGTTCACCGCCTCTGTTGCCAGTCCTCGTGGGCCTGAGAGGGCGTCAAGGTGCTCCGTGAACTGGGCGTAAGCAACTTTGGATCCCAGTTGATTGGTAGCCTCTGATTCCAGGTGCTGCGCCTCATCGACAATGAGGTAGTCGTAGTCCGGGATCAGCCCGCCGCCCCGGGCAAGGTCTGAGAGCAGTAACGAGTGGTTTACAACAATCACGTCAGCGGCATCAGCTCGCTCCCTGGAGGAACGGAGGAAACATGCTCCCTCTGAAAGCGGGCACTCTCGGCTACCCTGGGCGGAGAGTTTTTCCCACACCCCGTTGTCCTGCCTGCTCATCCGTAAGTCGGCCCTGTCGCCGGAATCAGTCTCTTGAAGCCAGCACGTCAGCTTCCCCATAAAGCGGGCCTCGTCAACGCTGAGGTCTGCCGATGAGCGCAGGTGGGACCACCGCCGGAGACAGAGGTAATTCGCCCGCCCTTTTAGCGAGGTGAACCGCAGGTCTGCTGCGTTTGCTACGTCAGCTTCTGCAAGCGTGTCCGTCACGGAGGGAAGGTCTTTGCGGATGAGTTGCTCTTGGAGGCTGATGGTGTTGGTTGAAACCACCACTCTTGTCTTGTTACGTAGCGCAAAGTCAGCGGCAGGCAGCAGGTATGCCATGCTCTTGCCAACCCCTGTGCCTGCTTCAACAACCAGGTGTTCTTCGTTTGCAAATGCTTGGGCAACTGCCACAAGCATCCTTTCCTGTTCGGCCCGGTGCTCAAAACCTGGTATGACGCGCTCTAATGCGCCGCCTGCGCCGACGAGGGCGCTAGCCACTTCCTCTGGCGATGCAGCAGCTTCGCTAGAAGCTTCACGTGGCCTCGCGGATGATTTTGATCTCACTGGATGGATCCGTCGTTCAACCGTGGTGAGGTCTACGCCCCCCATGGCCATTGCTGACTGCTTTCCCTGCGCATCCTGTTCCTTTGTGATGGCGCGCAGGAGATGTCGGAGTGGCCAGTTGGCCACGGTTGCAAGTCGGTCGAGTTCTGCGATGACACCCGGGTCCATATCGAGGGCTCGATGGATGAGGCTGTCCAGAACCAGGTGTGTAGCCTGCGCATCCCCCAGAGCCCGGTGTGCCCCCCATTCAGGTACGCCAAGAGCCTTGGCAAGAATGCCAAGGGTGTAATTCCCATTCGGGAGCAACATGGCAGCTAGCTCACGGGTATCGAAAACGGGGCTTGTGAACCGAACCCCTGCCTTTGAGAGGAAGTTGATATCAAACCAAACGTTATGTCCAACGACAGGTGATTCACCAACAAAATTGGTGAACAGGGGCGCCACAGTGGAGAAGGGTGGAGCCTCCTTCACTTCCTGCGGATTGATACCCGTCAGTCTCTGGATGAAGGGGGTAAGCGTGCGTTTGGTGTTTACCAAGCTGGAAAAAGTATCCAGCACTTCAGAGCCTCGGAATTTGACGGCACCTACCTCGATAATCTGATCCTGGTCAGAATCAAGGCCTGTGGTTTCAAGATCAAGCGCCACGAAAACGCTCTGTAGTGAGGTGGACTCCATGGCGGCGAAGAGCGTCACAGTAAGCTCTGAGGGCTCGTCAAAGGGACGATGATGCGTTTAGGTTGTGAGGCTGAAATGTGCTTTCTATCCACTGTAAAAATAGTCTAGCTATACGGAATAATGCAGTCAACAGGATTTGGAGTGGATACTTGCGGAGTTAATGAGAGGGTGCGCTTGCCCTGATGCGCTATGTAGGTTCAGAAGTAGGGGTAGGTCTGGTTGCTCTGGGGTGGGCCGCAACATACGTGCGACGGGCGCTGGCCTGGGTGACATGGGTGTATATCTCCGTTGTGGTGGGAGTGGAATGACCAAGGAGTTCCTGCACCACCCGCAAATCCGCGCCCCCGTCCAGCAGGTGTGTTGCGAAGGAGTGCCGCAGCGTATGGGGATGGACTGGGGCTTCAATGCCGGATGCGGCTGCGTAGGCGCGTACCAACTTCTGCACACTTCGTGGGGTCAATCGTCCTCCGCCACGGTTGAGAAACAACGCTCCGCTGTCCCTGCGGGCTTGCAGGTGCGGTCGCCCGTTCCGAAGGTACTCTTCAACAGCGTTGATGGCGTGGATGCCCATCATGACGATGCGTTGCTTGGAGCCCTTTCCAGTCACGCGTGCTTGGTGTTGGGGTAGTTCCAGGTCTGCAACGTCAAGGCCGGTCAACTCACTGACGCGGAGGCCTGCGGCGTACAACACTTCCAGCAGGGCACGGTCTCGAAGTCCGGCAGGCGTTGTTGGTGTCGGAGCGCTCATCAACCCATTTGCCTCTTCCACATCGAGGAAGGTCGGTAGGCGTCGTGCTGCGCGGGCAGTGGAGAGCATGGTGGTTGGGTCGGACGTGATATCGCCTTCATGGGCCAAGAACCCGAAGAGCACCCGCAACGCGCTCAGCTTGCGTGCCACACTCCGCGCCACATAGCCTAACGCGACTTTGCGTGGTGAAGGGGCATTTCCGCGCCCGCCGGTCATTGGCCGAGCGTCTGTCATTAGCCAATGGAGGTACGTTCTTAAGAACGTACGGTCAATATTCCCAAGCTCCTGAGTTTGATGGTCATCCAAGAAATGCCAGAACGGAAGCAAGTCCGTCATGTAATTGCGAACCGTGTAAGGAGTCAATCCTCGCTGCGCTTGGAGGTGCACCCTCAAGCGATTGAACAGCGGTTGTGCCCAGTGCCCGTCACCGGGATCGCCAGGAAGACCTGATGACCCCGATGGAACGTGATTCACCACGCTACGCCTCCACCGGCTCCTGTTCCTGTTCTTGCTCCTGACCAGTTTGTTCTGATGCGCCCATAGGTTCAGAGTAAGCGCACTTGGTGCACTTTGCCGTGTTTCTGCCACGTTGAACCATCATTCCTGAGCATTCTGGACAAGGGTCAGGTAGAGGCTTCTGGTTGACTGCAAAATTGCATGTGGGGTAATTGGAGCAGCCGTAGAACGTCGAACGGCGCTTCCCCTTCTTGGCTTTCCGCTCCATGAGGTCCCCACCGCAGTCCGGGCATGAAACGCCCGTCTTCACCTGTGTGGATTTCGCATTTCGGCATTCGGGGAACGCGCTGCAGGATAGGAAGGTAGAACCCCATCGGTTCTTCTTCAAGTTCATGGGCTTCCCACAGAGATCGCAAATCTCACCCGTTGGGATGTCCATCCTGGGAACCTTTTCAGCTGCCTCTTGAATGCTGGCGGAGAAGGGGCCGTAGAACGTGCTGAGCATCTCGCGCCAGCTGCGTTCCCCTTGGGCTACCTCGTCAAGCTCTTCTTCTAGCTTGGCCGTGAAGTTCAAATCTGATATTTGGGTGAAATAGTTGCTGAGCAAGTCGCTCACAACCGTCCCAAGCAACGATGGAGTCAGTCGTCCACGGTCGGCCTGGACGTAGCCCCTGTCCTGAATGGTGGAGACAATGGCAGCGTATGTGCTTGGCCTTCCAATTCCCTTGTCCTCCAAAGACCTGACCAGAGACGCCTCTGAGTACCGAGGTGGCGGCTCTGTGAAGTGCTGCTTGGATTCCAGTCCAAGGTTTTGCAACGGGTCTCCTGCGGCAACGGAGGGGAGGAGCTTCGCAGCCTCGTCTTCGTCCCCATCGTCTTGCCCTTCAAGATACAGCGCACGGAAACCAGGGAACTTAAGGACAGACCCCGTGGCACGGAAGAGATACGCCTGTTTGGACTTGGCGCTGATTGCGTGGATGTCTATGGTGGTTCTGTCCACCTTGGCGTCTTCCATTTGCGAGGCCACGAATCGCTTCCAGATAAGGTCGTAGAGCCTATGTTGCTCTGAGTTCAGGAAGGTGCGTAGTCGATCCGGCGTACGCAAAGCCGATGAAGGCCGAATGGCTTCATGGGCCTCCTGTGCGCCTTTTACTTTTTTCGCGTAAGACCGAATTTGTGCAGGGACGTAGTCTGCCCCAAAAGCCTTCTTAATATGTTCTCGCGCTTCTTCTATTGCCGAAGCCGCAACGTTTGTTGAGTCTGTTCTCATGTAGGTAATCAGGCCAACAGATCCTTGGTCACCCAGGGTCACACCCTCATAGAGTTGCTGGGCAACGGACATTGTTTTCCGTGCTCCGAAACGCAGCTTCCGCCAGGCTTCCTGTTGAAGCGTGCTGGTGATAAACGGCGCAGATGGCCGCTGTTTCACACCTCGCACCTGGACTTTCTCAACCGCGAACGTGGCACCTTCAATGTCACTATTAAGCAGCTTGGCCGCGTCTTCGTCAGGGATGACGAGCGCCTGTTTCTCACCTACCCGTGAATGGAGATGGGAGGTGAAGGCATTGCTGACCTTCTTGGCGTCTGATGTGCCCTCTTTCTGGAGTTGGGCGTCAATTGACCAGTGCTCTACGGGGATGAATGCTTCAACCTCTCGCTCTCTGTCAACAACAATACGCAGCGCCGCTGATTGCACCCGCCCTGCGGAAAGTCCCCACCAGCGAAGTTTTTTACTCACCAATGGGCTTAATTCATACCCTACCAATCGGTCTAGGACGCGGCGGGCCTGTTGAGCGTCCACCAAATCCATATCAAGGGCGCGCGGGTGCTCAAACGCCTCTTTTACAGCCGACTCTGTAATTTCGTGGAAGACCACTCGTTGAACAAGTTTGGGGTCTACCCCTGCGGCTTCAATGAGGTGCCAGGAAATGGCTTCCCCTTCACGGTCAGGGTCTGTGGCCAAGTAGATAGCAGTCGCATCCTTTGCCAGGGCTTTGATTTCAGCTACCAAAGCGCGTTTATCCTGGGGGATGACGTACTCCGGGCTGAAATCATTGGCTACGTCCACACCAATCCTTGTCTTTGGCAGGTCTCTAACGTGGCCAAGTGATGCTATTACGGTATGTCCAGAACCTAGGATTCTCCCAATGGTCCTGGCCTTTGTTGGTGACTCTACGATAACAAGTTCTGTTGGCATAACCCCTCTAATTTGCTGGTTCGTAGCTTGCTGCGGTCTCCCGCACACGCACATAGTGCATTGCGCCTACCTGCTTTACCAGCCCTTTAATCTCTAATAATGATAGCGTGCTGCTCACATTGGCTACAGGCATTCCTGTCTGTCTTCTGAGTTCATCGATATGAATCGGCTCTACACCAATGTGTTCCAACAACCCTGCTTCTTCGCCTTCAGCTTCCTCTATTGGGCTGAAACCAGGAAGCGATGGTTGTTGCTCCAGCCTGGCAATGTTGAGTTCCTCCCATGGCCAGAAGCGTCCGTAACTAGTTTAGCTCTATCTTGTATCAAGCGGTTTGATCCCAGGCTGGTAGGGGAGAAAATGCTTCCTGGAATCGCAAATACATCTCTCCCTTGCTCCAGCGCAAACCTTACGGTGTGCATCACCCCACTATCAAGGGGTGCTTCAACCACCAGAACGCCAAGCGAGAGCCCTCTCAGCATCCGGTTTCGCCGCGGGAAATTCCGGGCGTCCGGTTTGGTTCCCAAGAGGTATTCGCTCAGCAATACCCCGGTCTTGCTGATTCTTTGTGCTAGTGCACGGTGATCGGACGGGTAAACCACATCAATGCCGGAGCCCATAACAGCTATGGTACGTCCTCCGGCCTCTAACGTCGTTCTATGGGCAATGCCGTCAATGCCTTTGGCTAGTCCGCTAATGATGGTTATTCCTGCGGAGGCCAAGTCTTTGACCAGCGCTGCACATGCCTCTCGACCGTATGCCGTGGCACGTCGAGTACCAATGACCGCTACCCCGTGGGCATCGTGCTCCATGAATGTTCCTTTAAGGTAGAGCACCGGCGGAGGATCGTATAGCTCTTTTAACGCGGAAGGATATTCAGAGTCATTCCAGGTTAGCGCTCTAACCACTGCTTTTTCCATCCGCTCCATCTTCGCATCCGGGTCAATGAGTGGGCGGTGTTCAGTTATCTGACGTAGTGCGCTTCCCTCTATCCCAACGGCCTTAAGGCTGGAGGACGTGGCTTTCCATGCAGCTTGAATGCTCTCAAATCCGCTTTCGAGCATACGCATGCGTACTGTCTCAATAGAGGGGATACGGGAGAAAGCTACCCAGTACTTCAGGTCGTCCATTCATTCACTATACAACGACGGGCAATACGAGGGAATTGCTTCCGAAGCATGGGTTGAAGGAAAAATTAGAAGGAAGGACTACCCGTGGACTCATCGTGGCGGAGAGGGCGGGATTCGAACCCGCGAGAACCCTTCCAGGCTCTATACGCTTTCCAGGCGTACCTGTTCAACCGCTCCAGCACCTCTCCACGATGACACCAAAGAGCTTCGCCGCAGGGACAACTCGTCGTAGCGGGGTAGCTAAGCCAATCTAGTATGGCTTCGTACGGGGCGCAGTGTCAACGAATAGGGACAGCATTGAATAGGGACAGCATTGAAAAATGATATTATGTGGCGGAGAGAGTGGGATTCGAACCCACGATGAGTTGCCCCATACCGCATTTCGAGTTGTAGGATCAACGTGCCATCCAGTCCCATTAAATACGATGTAGTTCGCTCTTCAGTTCTCTTTGCGCGAGCCATTATATCTGGCAATAACAACGTGTCCCGGCGAGTGTTAGCTTATCCGTTAGCAAATTGTTAGCAAATCTTGGGTCGTGGAAAGGGCTCTTACCGCACTCCCAACCACGCCCCCTCTAGCGTGCTCCCGCAATGGAAGCGTTGACCGTTATTGAC
>Ga0114999_10005418_pt1 | contig 15063 bp, 15 predicted proteins | sample ArcticOcean_MG_C_3_FD_89820 | JGI IMG/M metagenome (GOLD analysis project Ga0114999, IMG submission 89820) | Marine microbial communities from western Arctic Ocean - ArcticOcean_MG_CB8_126 | ecosystem: Environmental > Aquatic > Marine > Oceanic | place: Arctic Ocean: Canada Basin | collected...
AGAAACGTTGTCCGTGACCATTGCTGGTGTTCCTGGAGGTGCGACCTTGTCCGCCGGGACCGACAATGGTGACGGCTCATGGACCCTTGACGGAGCTGATGTCGCCGGGCTGACAATCACGCCGCCCGAAAATTCCAATGTCGATTTCGACCTCACCGTGACGGCAACGTCTACCGAGAGCGCCAGCGGTGACACGGCCAGTACGACGGCTACCGTCTCTGTTGGTGTAACCGGTGTTGCCGATACGCCGACGGTATTTACCCAGATCGACCCCGATACGGCGAGCTACCAAGACGCGGTTGAAGCGCGCGAACCTATTTCCTATTTCCGGATGGACCAATCTGGCAAAGATACGGTAGTGGATTCTGCCGGAGACCTTAATGCCAAATTCAAAAAGGGAGCGGATTCAGAAGATGACGAGGGCGGCATCGGTGATTTCACCGGCGATTTCGACGGCAAGGACGATCATATTAAGGTCGATCATGACGAGTCACTTGAACTCCCCAGTGGCTCGATCACTCTGTGGTTCAATTCCGGCGACGTGGACGATAAGCAAAGCCTGTTCTCCAAGGATTCGTCCGGCTTTGACGACGGCGGACATCTGACAGCCTTTGTCGATGACGGCGAGGTTGAGATTCGTCTGCAGAGCGGCGAAGACAGCTTCTGGGTCGATGGCGGTAATTTGTCAGACAATACCTGGCATCAGGTGACGTTCAACTGGGGCGAAGGCGGTATGGAGCTTTATGTGGATGGAGAGCTAGTTGATACCAACGATTATACAGGCGGTATCGAAAACAATACCGAACCGTTGGTTATCGGCGCTAATACATGGTCCAGCCAGGATGGAAAAGCCGACCATTTGAAGGATTATTTCGACGGCCAGATCGTCGAAGTGGCGATCATGGACCATCCATTGACCGATGACGATATTTCCAGCCTGTACATGACCGGCGGTCATGCCATCCAGGACAACGGCGGTACGGTCGGCCGCACCTTGACCGATAGCACCACATTCAATCTTGAAATCACCGGCGCGTTGGGTGACCTCGACGGATCTGAAACTTTGGCCATAGTCATCGATAATGTGCCCGATGGCGCAAGCCTGTCGGCGGGTGTCGACAATGGTGACGGTACCTGGACTTTGCAGCCTGATGATCTCGGCGATCTAACCCTGAACACAGGCCATACTGTGATTGAGAACTTCGAGTTGACGGTGACGGCGGTTTCCACCGAAGACGATGGCGATACTGCTACAGCAATTACCACCGTTCCGGTGATCGTTGACGCGACCGTTGACGCCGACAAGTTGATCCAAGGCAGCAGCGGCGATGATGATGATGTGTTAATTGGCGGCACTGGCGACGACATCCTCAAGGGCCGGGGTGGTGACGACGAACTGCTCGGCGGCGGCAGCGACGATACCCTGTTCGGGTCCAGCGGTGATAACACCCTGGACGGCGGCAGCGGGGCCGATACTTTGTTCGGGTCCAGCGGTAAGGACGAGTTGAAAGGCGGCGAGGGCGCTGATACCTTCATGTTTGACAGCCAGAGCGGCCATGACATCGTTACCGATATTCTGGAACAGGACGTGCTGGTCTTCGAAGGAGAGGAATTCCACATGGACGACCTGATCCTCAGCGAAAATAACGACGGCGATGTGGTTGTGACCTTCGGCGGCGTCGAGGAAACATCGGTAACCATTGATGGGGTTAGTTTGGGTGACCTTGACAAAGATCACGATGGCGATCCCAGCGATGGGTACACGGTTGCCGACGACGGCAGCGGCGTGTCCATTACCATCGACAACGTCGGCTAATATTTCTAGCAATCACAAAAGACGCGGCGGTCCCTTCGGGGGCCGCCTTTTTTTGTGCCCAATAATTCTCCGAATTCCGGTTTTTAGGATATTCTCGGCAGTGAAATGAAAAAAACCAGGCCGACCAAAAAAACAACTGTTCCGGAAAAAGGGAAGCAGGAGGGGGGTAAGCCCTTTGTGCCGTCTGCCAAAGGACGGGCGATGCTTTCCATCATTCACCAGTACGGTTTGATTGAAAGGTGGCCACCGGAAAGAATTCTCGCAGCCCAATTTGAGAAAATGGGAAAGTTGCTGGCTCACGCGTCAAAGACCGTCCATTATTATAAGACCTTGCTTAAGGACGGAGGGATTTCGGATCCTGCCAAATTGACGCCCGATGAATGGGAAACTTTGCCGTTACTCAACCGCCAGGCCATCCAAACGGCGGGGACGGACTTGCACAGCATATTCATCCCGCATGGACACGGTCGGGTTAACGACATTTATACGTCCGGTACCACGGGCCGCCCGGTTCGGGTTTTGAGGACGGAATTAAGTAATCTGTATTGGGCCGCAACAACTTTGCGCGACCACCTATGGCACCGCCGTGATTTCAAGGGCAAGTTGGCCGTGATGCGCAATTCGGATAAATGAAAGGATCCGTACCCAAATGGCTCCCGGTCCCGTATCTGGGGCGCTACCAACCATGTTTTCAAAACCGGCCCCGGGGTTAGCCTCAATCTTAATTGCACCCCCGCCGAACAAGTTGACTGGTTGCGGCGGGAAAACCCGGACTACTTGTTGACCCACCCGACCAATTTGTACCTGCTGGCAAAATACTGTTTGGACAACGCTATCCGACTGGAAAATCTCAGCCAGGCATCGACGTTGTCTGAAATACTCCGCCCGGAGGTCCGAGATGCTTGCCGGACGGCCTGGGGGGTGGAGGTGTCAGATATCTATTCCGGGCGGGACGTCGGCTACATAGCCCTGCAGTGTCCGGAACACGAACATTATCATGTTCAGGCGGAAGGAATTTATATGGAAATTCTTGATGAGAATGGCAAACCCTGCGAGCCCGGAGAATTAGGCCGTGTGGTCGTTACACCGCTGGACAATTTTGCCATGCCGCTAATCCGTTATGACATTGGAGATTATGCCGAAGTGGGGAAACACTGTCCTTGCGGTCGTGGGTTACCGGTGCTGAAACGAATTGTTGGACGGGTTCAGGATTTGGTGGTCCTGCCTAGTGGGGAAAGGCGCTGGACATTGTTAAGCGCCGGCAACATCGAATCATTTCTCGAAATTGCGCCTATCCGTCAATACCAGTTCGTTCAAAAGGACCTGCAAACCATTTAAGTCCGTCTGGTTGCGGATAGGGACCTGACGGACTCAGAAGAAGATGCCATCCGGAACTGGATTATTACTAAACTGGATTATCCTTTTTCGGTGATGTTTACCTTTGTCGATAACATCCCAAGGACGTTGTCGGGCAAGTACCAGGATTTCATTTCAGAAGTTGACGCCCCGCCGGAACAGATTAACCCCTCAGAGACTAATCTCCAGGCCTAAGCATTCGTAGAGATGGTTTATTCCTGGATTTCAACCGGTGCTTCGCCAAAATGCGCCCAGCATCTATTTCCGCCACGGTTTTCCAGAAAATTCACCAACGCCGTAACAGCTTTGCGGTCATAGCGGATACCGGTTTCCTCCATCAGGATGTCGGCAACCTTTTGAAACGGCATGGCGGCTCGGTAGGCGCGCGGCGTGACCATGCCGACAAAGGCGTTGGCTACGAACAAAACACGGGCTGTGACCAGAATTTCTTCTTCCTTTAATCCCAATGGACCGCCACCGTCCCAGGTTTCTCCCAGTTGGCGAATGGTATCGACCACGGGGCCTTCGAAGGTGACGTTTTTTAGAAGATCAACGGTAACCAAATAAGCGTTGGTGAGGGCATCGCGTTCTTCGGGCGCAAGGTCGCCGGTTTTCGTTAAAAGCTCGGTTGAAATGAATATCTTGCCAAGGTTCATCAGGCTGCCGGCGATATCGGTGGTTTTGCAGTCGCCTTCGTCAAGGCCCATTTCGGAGGCAATCGCAAAGGCGACTTCGGCGACACGTGAGGAATGATTAACGGAAAAGGGGTCGCGCCGGTCAACGACGCCAACCAGGGTATTGATCAGTCCGCGCAGCATTTTTTCACTGCGCCGCCTTTCGTAAGTTAAATCGGTGATGTCATTTAGAACCATCAAAACGGCGGGAGGGAAATCCCGGTCTCCTTTCAATGGAACGAAGTCACCCTGGACCATCTGGAAGGCATCCGCGCCATCCGTGTCCTCGGCATCTTCGTCCCCGAAGACGAGAGTATGAGATTCCCGTTCGAAGTCTGTCAAAATCCCCTTGTTAACAGAGGCATAGGCTTGCGCTCTGATGGGTCCAAGGACCGAAGACATAGTCTTGCCCATCATATCCTCGACTGGAATTCCGGCCTCCTTCGCCGCCGTTTCATTGGCAAAGGTGTATTTAGTTTCACCATCGACGGCAACGATGACATTGCGTTGGCTGTTGGTAACCACGCGCATGAACTTTGACAGATTTTCGAATCTTTCAAGTGCCACCTTCATGTTGGCGGCGGCCTGGGTTGCGCGCACGGAACTTCCGTGGCGCCAGACGGCGACAATGGTCACCGTTATGCCGACGATCAACAAAATGAACACCACCAACATTGTGTTCAGCCGCGTGTCGGTGGCGCTCAGCGCCTCCTTACGGGAAATTTTGCGGATCAACACCCATGGGACGCCAGCGACGGACCGCGATGCGGCAAGGACTTCGTCGCCTGCATAGTCGGAATTGATGGCGAACCCGCCCGGCTTTTTCAGCGCATGGGCGCCGGCCAGGTCAGGGGTGTCCGCCGACATTGTGCGTTTTAAAGGGGATGTGCCGTCGGCCAAGGGCGTCAGGTATTCCACAACCGCTTCGCGGACCCGGACCATATAGGTTTCTGTCGTCTCGGCGATTTCTCCAGGCTGTTTAAGTCGGTCATATAAATCCTTGCCGATAGTACGGACACCGACAGCGGCCCCAATGCCTTTAGCGCCATCAGAGTCTTGTTGAATACCGAAAATGGGTAATACAAACCCCATTGTCGGTAGGCTGCTAGCTCCTATATAAACGTCAATAACAGCCGGTTCTCCGTCCAAAGCCTTGGCTACGGCGGTACGAATTTTCGCCGTCAGGGGCGGCATGTCCGGAGTGCCGACCAGGGATTTACCTTCCTTGTCGACAAGGCCGATCCCAGCGATCCCGGGCCGTTCAACATTGGCCGATACTTCACCGACCGGGGGTGGGGCTTTGAATCCCGTACGTTCCGCCGTCGCTATCAGCAGATTCCTGAGATAGCTGGCAGAGGCGGATTCTTCTTCAGCATCAACCTGTCCGGTGGAATTTTTGTCTTTGTCGTCGAGCCCGATCTCTTCACCGCCGTCGGCCAATTCGGACATATACAATTGCAAGGAAGCATTTTCCGACAATTCTCGCATATAGGAAAAATTTTGTTCGATCCATTCGCCAACAGCGGCGGTACGGCTGTCGGCAACGATTCCTAATCGAACCTGCCATTGTTGAATCTCGCGCTGGCGTTCACTTTCGATAAAATGGAAGCTGCCCCAAATAGCCGCTATAACCGCCACAGCCATGCCGGCACCGATCATCAGCGCCGTTCGGCTGACTTGGCGTTTGGCTTTCTTTGGTGGAACGTCGTCAATGTCCCCGCCGTTTGGCGGTTCTTCAACTGTTTCCGCTCCGGATTCCGGGCCCCCTGCCTCGGCCATGACCTGCCCCTGCAAAAGCAATAGGTTTTAAAGTATCCTAGAGTCTTGGAAAGGGGACGCAAGAAAGAATTGCAAGGACCCTGTCACAACCTTTTGATTGATGACCGGGTTGTCTTCAAGTGACTGGAAACATTATTATTGAGCCAGAAGTTCGGGAATTTGTGTGATCCCAATCATAGTTTGTAGTTAGCCGAATGCTTTAAGATTGTTGTTATTATGAAAACAGGCCTGATGACTTCAATCGTGCGGTTCGCTTTTTTGGTAATTGTGCTTGGGGTGTCCTTTGGGATTTTGATGCCGGCCACGGCTTCCGCCAAAAAGAAATCCAAGCCAAGTTTTTTCAACAGTGTCGAAGTCCGGTCCTCCAGACTAAAGCCCTTCAAAAAATGGCGCTCAGCGTTGAAGCGGTATTCCATTGAAAAAAACAAGAAGCAAAAGAAGAAATCCTGCACTTCGAAGCGTCTCAATATTTGTAATTATGGGCAGTGGGGAAAATTCCTGAAATCCCTTCAAGGCAAGGACAAGCTAACTCAAATCCGGGCCGTAAATTACCGCATGAACAAGGCCAAATACATCACCGACAAAAACAACTGGGGCCGCAAAGACTACTGGGCGACTCCGGCGGAATTCATGGCCAATTTTGGCGATTGCGAGGATTACGCGATCATCAAATACCTTTCGCTGAAATTGCTGGGCTTTAAGGAATCTGAAGTGAGGGTCGTGGCGGTCAAGGACCTGAACCTAAAAGTCGGGCACGCTGTCACGGTGGTGTTCTGGAAGGATCCGAAAACAGGCAAGAAACGCACGCTGTTGCTGGACAATCAAATCAAGAAGGTAGTCGATGCCAGGGCGGTGCGGCATTACCAGCCAGTTTTTTCCATCAACAGCAAATATTGGTGGCGCCACCGTACGTAATTAAACCGTGATTATTATTTTTCGGATAGTTGCGCGCAGTCGATGCAGGTCGGTGTCATTGGGTCGTTATCCAGCCGCTTAGGCTCAATTTCGATTCCACAGCTGACACAATAACCAAATTCGCCTTCGTCCATGCGCTGGAGCGCGGAATCGATGCGCTGGATCTCCATTGTCCGCCGACGCTCTGTTTCCAATTGCATGGCTTGGGACTGAAGGGCGTCCATGCGCGATAACCTGCCGACCGCAGTTTGATCCAATTTAACGGGCTGGCGCGCTTCTTCGGTGGTCTCGGACAGTTCTTCGACTTCCTTGCGTATTTTCACAAGTCGTTTTTTAAACGTCTTTTTGTCGACCTTAGGTTTTTTAACCATGCGTATCTTAAACCCCGTTCAGGCAATAACAGTGACAGCCACCGGTGTACGGGGTCAAGCCCTGCCCAATTTGGTTTAGAATGATACGCGTGGGTTGATTGAGGCTTGGCTCTCAAGTATCAACGGCCCGGAAAGGGGACGCGCTTCCCCGATTATTCTTGGTCGGTTCTAAATTCAATGAATCTGTTTCAACACTTCCGGGACAAAGTCGTCGGCATCGTCAATCAACTGGCCGATGAAGGTCACTTGCCCGACAATTTGGATACTTCGCGTGTTTCCGTTGAACCGCCACGCGAGGCAACCCATGGCGACATTACCACCAATGCAGCGATGGTTCTGGCCAAGTCAGCGGGGATGCCACCCCGGGACTTGGCGGAGTTGTTGACGGAACGGTTGGATAGCGTTGAATGGATTTCTGATACCAATATTGCCGGACCGGGTTTTGTAAACTTACGTCTCAATCCTGAATTCTGGCAAGGTCGATTGAAGGAGATTCTTCTCGCAGGAATTGCCTATGGAGGCTCCACCCTTGGTAGCGGAAATCAGATCAATGTTGAGTATGTCTCGGCTAATCCTACCGGGCCTTTACATGTGGCCCACGCCAGGGGGGCAGTGGTCGGCGATGCTTTGGCGGCGTTGCTGGAGAAAGCCGGTTTCGAAGTCACTCGAGAATATTACATCAATGATGCGGGCGCCCAGGTCGATACCCTGGCGCGATCGGCATATCTGCGCTACCGCGAGGCCTTAGGCGAAGACATCGGCGACATTCCAGAAGGCCTTTACCCGGGGGACTACCTTAAGGTCGTGGGCGAGGCCTTGGCCAAACAAATGGGGGATAAGTGGCTTGATGCCGGCGAAGATGTCTGGCTCGGGGAAATAAGAACCTTGGCTACCTCCATGATGATGGACGGTGTCCGCCAAGACTTGGAAGCTCTGGGAGTTCATTTCGATGTTTTTACCTCTGAAAAATCTCTTATCGAAGTGGGCGCCGTGGATCAGGCCCTCGATCATCTGGAAAAAATGGGTCTGATCTATACCGGCGTCCTGGAACCACCCAAGGGTAAACCCCCCGACGATTGGGAGCCTCGCGAACAAACACTTTTCAAAGCCAGCCAGTTCGGCGACGAAGTGGACCGGGCGGTGAAAAAGTCCGACGGGTCCTGGACCTATTTCGCTACCGACGTGGCCTATCATCAGGACAAATTTCGGCGCGGTTTTAATACCATGGTCGATGTGTGGGGCGCGGATCACGGAGGATATGTTATGCGCATGACTGCGGCTGTGCAGGCGGTGAGCGGTGGCGAGGGCCATCTGGACGTTAAAATTTGTCAAATGGTGCATCTGAAAAAGGGCGGTGAGGCACTCCGGATGTCCAAGCGCGCCGGGACTTTTGTAACTCTGAGCGATCTGATCGGCGAAGTTGGCCGGGATGCCGTCCGTTTCATGATGCTGACCCGCAAGAATGACAGCCAGATGGAATTCGATCTGGATAAGGCGCTGGAACAGTCCCGTGACAACCCTGTGTTTTATGTTCATTACGCCCATGCCCGCTGCCGTTCGGTGCTACGGAACGCCACGGAACAATGGGGCGGCGACTGGGTAACACTCGAGGCTTTGGCCGAAGCCGATCTCAGCCTGCTTGCCGATCAGGCTGAACTGGACGTTATTAAAGTCATGGCCTCCTGGCCTCGGTTGGTTGAAAACGCCGCCGAGACCCATGAACCTCACCGGGTCGCCTATTATCTCAACGATTTGGCGACCCAGTTCCATGCCTTGTGGAACAAGGGCAACGATGACGCCAGCCTGAGGTTTATTGTCGCCGAAGAAGTGTCCCTGACACAGGCGCGTCTCGCTCTGGTCCAGGGTGTCGTAACGGTAATCGCGTCGGGACTTCAAGTGATGGGCGTGGATCCGGTCGAGGAACTTTGAGGTTCGCCATGGGCGGATTTGATTCAGGGCTCAAGGCATTGATTGATATAGATGCCGATCTGGCCAGTGCCTACAAAGCGGCAGGCGCGCCGGCTTCGCGTAAACGCTCACCGGGGTTTGCCAGCCTGCTCAGGATCATTATCAATCAGCAAGTATCGGTGCAAGCGGGCCAGGCTATCTGGCAGGGTTTGGAAAACGGCATTAAAGCGCCTACTCCTGAGGTCACTCTGGAAGTCTCTATTGAAGATCTTCGGGGCTGTGGGCTGAGTAGGGCCAAGGCGGGGTGTGCAAAAGAACTGGCCGGCGCTATTTTGGATGGAAGTCTCGACCTGGATGGCCTGAAACGGCTGGATGATGACGGGGTTTTGGAACAACTGACCCGGATTAAGGGAATCGGACGGTGGACCGCGGAAATCTATTTGATGTTTGCCCTCGGCCGTCCGGATATCTGGCCGTCGGGGGACCTGGCATTGGCCGTAGCGGCGGAAAGACTGCTGGACCTGGCGGAGCGGCCCGATCCGAAAAAACTGGAAGTCATCGCGGAAGCTTGGCGGCCATGGCGGACTTCTGCCGCGGTCATGTTGTGGCATTACTACAAACACACGGGACCAATGGGGAAAGCGCAACGATGATCTACAAAAGCGGCGTGGATTTTTCTCACAAAAACGTACATAAACAGTTATAACTAGGTTGCTTTTGAAAAAATAAAATACCCCGGAGGACTACTCGATGTTTCGTTGTGCCAAAATTTGTGCAAGCGGTCGGCTGGTTTTGTCGCTCGGATTGGCCTTTATTTTCATTGCCGGGTCATCCTTTGCCGATGAAAAGACACCACCGCCGCCGGGTGAGAAAAAACCTATCAACGACCCGCTTGAGCCCCTTAACAGGGTAACTTCGGGGTTCAATTCCGTTGTGCGTGGTTTGATCATTGACCCCATCGTCGATGGTTATCAGGCGGTAACACCGGAGCCGGTGCAGGAGGCTGTTTCCAATGCGGCGTCCAATCTCGGCGAGCCGATCACCGCGGTCAGCAGCCTTCTTCAGGGAGATACGGAAAACGCGGGGACGGCGACCAGGCGTTTTTTAATTAATACCACGGTTGGCCTGGGCGGGACGTCGGACCCTGCGACGGACATGGGTCTGGAGCAACGCGAAGAGGATTTGGGCCAAGCCTTTGGCGCCAATGGAATGGCGCCCGGCCCGCATATCGTTATTCCTATCTTCGGCCCGTCAAATATGCGGGACCTGACCGGCGATGTGCTGACCGCATTGACCAATCCTCTTCCCCTGGCGGTCAAGGCGGCCAGCGGAGGCGTCAACTATTCAGACAATCAGGACGAAATCCAAAGTATGACGGCTGGCGCGCTTGATCCTTATGTTGTGGAACGTGATAGTTACGATCAAAATCGCGTATACGAAGTCAATAATGGTGTCGTTCCATTGTTTGATTTGCCGGCATTCGCCGAACATGAAAATGATAAGGCGTTGAGATAATTACACCCTTCTGATTCTTGATTAAAACCGTGTCATTTCAAGAAAGGTAAATGGTGGATGACGGACTTGGAATCTTTGGATGGTGACGACAAGCGAAGCAATCAACGTTTCAATATGGAACGGACGATGCGGGCCGTCGCCAATGGGGAGTTACGGCTGGGCCGGTTGACCGAAGTATCCGCCCCGGGCTGCGCCCTTCATTTGGATAAGGATCTCGACGAAGGCACCGAAATTACCATCGATATCGAGGAACTGGGATCGTTTTCCGGCCACGTTGCCGGGCCGGCTCGGGATGGCCTGGTGCCGGTCAAATTCGACCTCGATGATAAGGGCGAAGACTAACTCATCGCGGAAATCATGCGAATTTATAATAATGTGGACCTGACTGAGGACGATTAATCAGTTTTTAGCCTTACGTTTGCCTGGGCTCCGTCTATCGGCGGAGCTTTTTCATTTCCCGGCTTAGAATTTCCACGATTACGTCATTGACGCTTTTTTTACGGGCGTCTTTCAGACTCTGGGGAACCGCCGCCTTGCGCAATTTCGTGAGCAATTTCTTGGGTAAGGTAACGTAAGCCCTCTCAAAGCCCTTAGCGTCGGCCTTTTTTTGTGGAGGCCGAGCGGTGGGCATATCCTTATCCGGTGTCCCCGCGGCAGTGGTAAAGTTCTTCATTCCCATGGCGTCCTCGTGTTCCGCCAGACAGCCTACAATCGACAAGCGTTGTGAAGAGATTTTGTGGTACTTGCCCAACTGTTTGCCTTTAAGCCTAACTTTTCGCCCTTGGCGTTTAATAATGGCGCCTGTTCCCCGGTCCTGAATATTGGCCAGGGTTTCGTATTGGCGTTGCAACTGGTTGAGGTAGTCAACCCAGTTCCCGGCGTGGGTTTTCTTGACATATTGCCGGACGGACTGATGTGTCAGTTCTCCCCAGAATTCCACCTTGGGAAAAGCGGGACAATTTCGTGCGCTGGATTGAGCAAGGCCAAGGGTAGGCAGGGCTATCGAAAGCGCCGCAACGGCGCCTATCAAGGACAAGCCTCTTCTGAATACTGTAGAAGTTTGGGCCAAAATAGCCTCGTCCTCTTTCAAGAGTACCAGAGTGGCTAACCACCCCTCGTAACAATGAAAGTTTGCCGTTTGTAATCTTAATAGAGAATTACATAGAACGAATTAAATAAGGCGATCAGCCCCTTAAAGTATTCGTCACCGTTTGTCGTGGTTGTCGTAACTCCCAGTACGCAACCTCATAACCTAGCTCGGGATTCGATTGGGACCAGTATTATTTAAAATCCTTGGAGAAATGTACGCAAACATCTACTTTTGTCAGCATTTGTCTACTTTTTCTAGAATTCAGCATTCTTTTCAGACCTTTGTGCAGCTACAACCAGCCTGGCCTCGAAGCAGGCCACAAGTGATGTATTTCCAGTTTGGCCCAACCTGATCGGATCGGTTCCAAACCCAATTCACAATGTCAAAGAGCGTATTTGAGTCATCAGAATAATAGGATATAATTCTTTAATAGTCAAGAAAAATAGGAATTACAGACAATGTAATAGCCGTCATCGGCGGCACCGTCACCGTTTGCAGGGGCAGGCAAGGCAATAAATTTCTGGAACTAGTCGTAGATGAAGACGCGGTATGTGAATTAGATAGTTTCTAGTTTTGTACGCACTTGGTATCTTGCAAACCCGCCAACATATTTGCGGAATTATCGCATGCAATTGAACGACGAAATTCATATCGAAGCGTCTCGAGAAGACGTTTACGCGGCCCTTAACGATCCGGAAATCTTGCGGAAGTCCATTCCGGGCTGCGAGACCATTGAGCGGATTTCCGAGACCGAACTGGTCGCGACCGTGGTTACCAAAATCGGACCCATTAAGGCCAAGTTCAAGGGCCAGGTAACGCTGTCGGACCTTAACCCGCCGGTGAGCTATACCATTTCGGGTGAGGGCAAGGGCGGCCCGGCCGGTTTCGCCAAGGGGGGCGCCAAGGTGTCGCTTGAAGAGAGCGGCTCGGCGACAGTTCTACGCTATGAAGTCCAGGTCGAAGTTGGTGGAAAGCTGGCCCAGTTGGGAGGCCGCTTGATCGAGGGCACGGCGAAGAAATTGGCCGGAGAATTCTTCAATAACTTCCGCAAAGCCGTAGCCGGTCCTGTCGATGACGCGGCTGAAGAAACCGTTTCCGCCGAAGTCCGGGAGATAGGCGGAATTGACGCAGTCCATCCTATGGTGTTGTTGGTCTGCGGGGCGGTTTCCCTTGTTGTTTTGTATTTATTGTTTGCTTAGCAATAGGGGCCCCTTGGCCTAGACGGATTTTAAATCACCGTACTTGTCGAAATCCAAATGGATGCCAGAGTCATCGACGTCTACATCTGTCACCTGCCCGGAATACCGTTCGATCAAACCCTTTGCGCCCATATCGCCCTTAAGGTCCAGAATTTCAGGGAAAATCGCCCGTGGCCAAAGGACGGGATTACCCGCCAAGCCGTCGAAGGTCGGCCGGCAAATGGTTTTGTCCCCTTCGGCATGAAAGTGCTCGATTAAGGCGTTTACGGTTGCCGCCGCCACCCTTGGCATGTCGCCGAGCAGCACCACGGCCCCGGTGAGGTTTTCCGATACAGCGCCGATGCCGGCCCTGAGCGATGTACTTAGGCCTTGCCGGTAATCTGGGTTGTGAACAAAGCGCACGTTGAATTCCGACAAGGCCCCACGCACCAAATCGGCTTCGTGCCCGGTCACCACAATCACCTCCGCGGCATCCGAGCCTATCGATGTCTGCACGGCCTGATGGATCAAGGGCGTCCGATTGACCTCGGCAAGCAGCTTGTTTGTCTTGCCCATACGCTTCGATGAACCGCCGGCCAGCACCACAGCCGAAATCTTTAAATTTTTCTTGTTCGTCGCCATCACTTCCTTCTCCACTCCCACGGCGGCTCAAACGTCCCACGCCACAACCCCTCACGTCGTGATTTAGCGAAGGTCTCCGCCCTAACGTAATCCGTGCTGTATTTACGATACGCCATAGCCCAACCGTCCACCACCATCTGCTCGTTGATGTTGAGTGGTCCGACATAGCAGACGGCTAAGAGGCGCTTGTAGCGGTCTTGGTTGTCGCCCTTGCAGACTACGTCTTGGTTATTGATGACGCTCTTATCGGATAAATTGTTTCGCGTAATCTGCACCAAGGCCGATATTCTCAAAATGCTCGCGAGTGGACCGAATGCGGTCAAAAACGTCTGTAGCCCCGGTGGTGACGCCGTCTTCGTCGCAATACAGCACCGCGCCGGTGTTATGGAACAGAGTGATCATTTCGTCGCAATCGTCATCGACCACGAGAGTGTGAGTTTCTCCCGGCGGTTCAAATACGTAAGACCCTGCTTGGGCCACCCAGTCGTGTTCCAGATACCTCCATGACCCCTTGATAACAAACCCGTGCACTGGCCCAGGATGGCGATGACGAGAGAGAAACCCCCCACCACGCACTCGCACTAAATGAACCCAGTAACCCTGCGACGCATTCAGACACAAAGGCCGAGACCAGCGGTCGGGAGCCAGCGGCACCCACAGACGTTCGTCATCTTCAGCAAAGCTATCGGCAATGAATATTTCAGGTAGCATATCTATGGGCTGTGGTCCTCCATAGGCACTAAGGTCGCTAAAGTCAGAGGTTGGAGGCAAAGTATTCATGGGTATCTCCTTTCACAAAGCGACAAGGGCGGTGATGATGAGGCGGGTCATTTGGCCCGAGCCTTCTTCTTACGATATATGCAGACAACAGTATCCTGATGCGCCAATTGCTCGGTCCAAACCTCATGGCGAAGGTCACATAACTGCCCAATAATTGGGCCGGGTCCAACTTGTTTGGAAATCTGGAGGATGAGCGTATCTCCCGGCTGACACCCTGGGGCCAAATCTTTAACAAAAGCGGTTTTGATAAGTCGATGGCAGTAATGCTCATTAGCGGCATCATCTTCCACTGCCATCGCCGGCCCACTGACCAGCACCCCAACCAGCGCCGCGAGTATGATGCGTTTCATGGTGTGCTCCTATTTCTTGCAGGGGAAGGCATTTCGTACGGATAAAATAACTAACGACTCTGCATTGTAATGTCGGTTCTCTGGATGGTCGGTGAGGTATTTTCTAACAATGTCCGTCAATTGGGCCGTGGTGGCTCCTTTAGGCAAACAAATCTTTGGGACAAAGTCTTTAAACACCCCCCTCTTTAAAGTTCCATACGAACCCACCCACAACGGCTTGAATAAATCCTATGCAAGCACATTTAGAGAAAGTCTCCCTTTCAGCGTTACATTCCCTGAATAAATCATTGCCCCTTTTAAACGTGGCTTCGGCTGTGGATGTTACCAGCACCCCAACCAGCGCCGCTAATATGATGCGTTTCATGGTTTCCCGTCCTTATTTTCAGAACGCTTTGCGGGTCGCTTCGGAAAATAATACGGATACTCTTTCGTGGCGTTTCTCAGGATGATCACGCAGGAATTTTACCAAAATATCCTTGAGTTGACCGAGATTTAAACCGTCTGGCATGCAATAAGAACTAACCTTTTCATAACTATCACCTACCTTTATATACGTGCCCTCAAAAACCATCAGGCCTTCAGAAAGTCCATAAACAAAACCAAGGCAGTGCTCCATGACCTTCTCCACAGTGCTTGTACAAGTCTTAAGCCAGAAATTACCTGATAACGGATCGACATCCTTTGACCAC
>Ga0114999_10005419_pt1 | contig 15062 bp, 10 predicted proteins | sample ArcticOcean_MG_C_3_FD_89820 | JGI IMG/M metagenome (GOLD analysis project Ga0114999, IMG submission 89820) | Marine microbial communities from western Arctic Ocean - ArcticOcean_MG_CB8_126 | ecosystem: Environmental > Aquatic > Marine > Oceanic | place: Arctic Ocean: Canada Basin | collected...
TGGTGATCTGAACCTGGAAACTGGCGAAGTCACAAACTTGGATTGGGCCGTGCGCTTTTTTAACACCGCACTTTTCTCGCTTGTTCGTGTCAACCCCAAGTTCCCTGATGTGCCTATCCAGTTTCCTGGTATGTATGGATCGGCCTGGGCCAAATTTGAGCAACGCAACGACGGCAAACTGGATTTTTTATTTTATGGTACCACTTTTGTGCCACTGGGCATGGTGCCTGGCCTTGACGATCCCATTCGGTTTCCGTTGCCATTTTGCAGTCCCACACAGCAATATGCGCACATTCCGGCACGTGGCACTTCGCTGCATCCTCATTTGCATTTGAGCACCAAGGCACCCGAACTGCTGGAAGACCTAGATTTGTTACCTGAACTGCCTGAAAATACTTTGCAAGAGTATACGATTCACTCACATAATACCAGCTTTGGTGACCTTTTTACTCTCGATCTACCTGAACTGGGTGGCACAGGAAAAGGCCGCTCTCATTTGGTGGGGCGCATTATGGTACAATTTGGCCAGCGCTGTGGTGACTCCGTGCCCATTGCCATCACAACGCTTAATCCTGGGGGGTTCTTGGGGCACGCGCTCAAAGACAACCCACTCAGTGAAAAACTGCCTGGTTCTGAAGCCAATATGCCGTTGTTGCCAGGGCCACATGGGCATAGCGAGTTCTTACGTTTTCCACAGCAAACTTATTTTCTCAACAATGTGTTTTCCATCGATGACCCGTTCGATCTATCGGTTGGCATGGTCAATCTTAAAACTGGCAAAGTACTCGCCAACGTCTTGCAGCGCGGCCTGATTAGCCAGAACCTGTTCTTTGCGCTTATCCGCGTTGAACCACGCACGCCCAAATCGTCGTTTTTCTTTCGAGGTCCTGCCTGTTTTGAAAAAGGACCCCAAGGAGAAACAGTCTTTCGTTTTGATGGCGAGGTTCGTGTGGTCTATCCTGGCGAATTCTACTTCCCTTCACCTAATCTTGGCTCTGGCTTCAAAGTGCTCTCCGACTCCACGTTGGATCCTTTTATGTGGCTACAGGCCATGCACAATGACGCGCCAACCGATTTTGTTAAAAAAGGCGAGGTCGAAGACATCGTTGCTTCGACGGGAGAACACTTCTCATACAGCTTTGAAATTCCATCCGAGCCAGAAAACCGGGCCGCATCTTTTGTTTACACCAACCACAGTCAAGATGGCAAGTTCAAATTAAACACCCTGACCTGGGTGAGTTTCACCAACTCGCGTCAATCAACACTAAAAGAGGGCAACTTCGACACGGTTAGTTTTTCGGGTTATGGCACCTGGGAAAAAGCCGGACAGGAAAGCGTGCAATTGGTTACTGCACAAATCTCAACGTCGCGCACAACGCCTTATGTCAGCATTCAGATCAACGGAGGATTTGTTTCGAATGTAAATACCAAACCCACCGATGAAGAAAAAGTACGTCCGTAATGTGATACACTTTTAAACGCGCAGTGAGCATCAATTAAACTGATTTGGGGAGGCACGATGTCAGAACAAGAGGAACCACAGGAAATCAAAGAACCCCTGTTTGATGGAACGATGCTCAACCATGTTATTACGCTCTATCTGTATGGGGTTTACACATTTAAAAAAGGTCGGTTGACGCCACCTGAAGCTATGCAAAAAGTCATGCAGTTGGCTCAAATGATGGAAAAGGCAGGAGACATTGGCAACGAAGTGAAAAAGCGTTTGGCCGGGTTTCACCAAAAAGACAAATAGATGCGCATAGATAAAAATGCGCAGCAAATAATAGAAGGGTGTTTAGACAATGGCGACCGAAACACCAATTATAGATCGTATGACGGAAGAAGATCGGCAAATACTCAAGACCGTGGATGGATTTTTGTCTGATGGGCGCGCGTTCAAATCTTGGTGGGATGACGCATATACCAGCGATGGATTTTCCGAGCGGTTTGATTTGGTACACACCTTACATCGTCCAGAAAAAAGTTTCGGTTTTTTTGGCAAAGCCAAACTGGAAAGTGGCAAAATGATGCCCGTTATGGGTGTGCGTGACGAATTGTTTTACGATCAGCCCAAAGCATCAGGAGATGCAAAAGCCCGATCGGCCGAATGGATCTGTGAACAAGTTAAAGAATTTGTGCTTCATTACTTTTTGCGCGTCAGCGATTTTCGCCTGCCAGAGAAAATTGTTGGACCCAGTAATTTGCCCAAATTTCTGCAGACTTTTATGAAACCCAAAGAAAGCATTCAGCGCAAGGGCATGGGATTTTCTCAGGTTTATTACAAATTGGCCGATACCGGGCAAATTGGCAAATTCGAAGAAGAAACCGCACAGCAGATCATTGACCTGAGGGAAATAGGCAAAACGTATGAATGGATCGCGCTCAATCTCCAAGTCTTCGATTTCAGTGTGACCATGCGACCCTTGGGTGCTGATGCCCCATCTGTTACCATGCCGCTCAAAGAATCGACCTACCTGATCTTAACGCCCGAGTTCATTACCAATATAGACAACCCTCAGCCCGGCGTGCTGGGAGAATACGGCTTTGGTTACGCTTTTGTCAAAAACCCACATCGAGGCCCCTTTGCCTATGGGCCCGGTGAGTTTGAGGCCGCGTTCCAAACCATCAATTTCAAGGTTATGGACACAGGTGAAGTGCGGTTGATCATGACCTTTGTGTCTGATCAGCCCGAAAAAATCATGAATTTGAGTTTCGATCCGGTCAATTGGAGTTTTGACTTGGCCGATTTTATGTCGTTTGGCATGACGTCTCGTGTGTTTAAACCCATCAAGCACATACTCGATGACATGCCATTCAAAGCTGAAAATGTTGACCCTACTATTCCCGCTTTGGACTTTTTGAACGCCGTGACGGGTGGCCAGATTGGCGAAAAACTGGATGTGCGAAAAGAACGGCTTTACAAAGGGTTTTTGACGCAGCATTCGATGCAGCACTACCAAACACTGTTAGGTTCGCTGCGCACCTGGCGGCAGATTTCCAATTGGCTCGATACCGATGCGTTGCCAGATTGGGTAATAGAAGGAAAGAGTTCGTAATTGAGTCCTATGAATGGACTCCGACAAGAGCATATCAACCGTTCACCTTTTAGAAACAGAGACCATGCAAAACACTGTAGATTATGACGTCATCATCATTGGTGCGGGTCTGGCCGGCCTCACATTGTCGCACCAGTTGCTTTTGGAAACAGACAAGCGGATCTTGCTCATTGATCGCCGAGAAGAAATTCCTCCTAAGTTACAGAAGGTCGGCGAATCACTGGTACAGGTCGGCGGATATTATTTTGGCAAAGTGTTGGATATGGAGGAATACCTTTTTCGTGAGCATTTCATGAAATATAACCTCCGTTTCTATTGGCCGAGCGCAGGTCGCGAAAATCGCAATTTCGAGGATTTCTCGCATGCCTACATTCGAACCTTTTCCAATATTCCTTGTTACCAGCTCGACCGAAATAAAATCGAAGACGAATTGTTGCGCCGCAATCGCGCATACGACAACTTCACGTTGATGACACCCACATCAAACCTCGATGTAGATTTGTCGGAAGAGGGCCCACATGGCGTTACTTTTACATACCAGGGTCGGCAAGAAAGCCTCTCAACTGCCTGGGTTGTCGATACGTCGGGTCGCATCAGGGTGCTGGCACGTCAGATGGCATTACAAGAAACAAATCCCATCGATCATGGTTCGACATTCTTTTGGGTGGATGGGTTGGTCGATATTGACAGACTGACCGACCAATCGCGCAAAGAACGTCGTTTAACACGGGATAGAATGCATCTTGGCCATCTCCCATGTTGGCAGGCCACCAATCATTTCATGGGGGAAGGATTCTGGTTTTGGGTTATTCCACTTCAAGGGCTCACCAGTTTGGGATTGGTCTATGACAACAAACTTGTGGATCATCAGGAAGTTAATACGGCCGAAAAATTGATCAAATGGATTTGTGCGCGATTTCCGCTTTTTGAACGTGACCTGCCCAATCGCAAAATTCTTGCTAAGAGTTCTTATAAGTCTTTTTCTTATGGGTGCCGACAAACAATTAGCAAGGCGCGCTGGGCCATGACGGGCGAAGCTGGCCGGTTTACTGACCCGCTTTATAGCCCCGGAAGTGATTTTATAGCGTTCCACAATACCTTAATTGTCGATGCCATCAAAATTGACGATGCACAAGAATTGGAAAATAAATGCACCTTCTATGAGTTGATGGTGCGATCTATCTACGAGTCTTTGTTACCCACCTATGCAATCAGTTACGATGCACTGGGTGATCAGGAAGCTTTCTCCATCAAATATACCTGGGAACTCGCTGTCTATTTCAGCTTCTTTGTATTTCCCTTCATTAATGATTTGTGCGCAGATCGCCGATTTGTCCTGTCGTTTTTCAAGCACTTCTCCGTGTTGGGGCCCATCAACAAAAATCTGCAGCACTTTATCAGTGGTTTCTACCAATGGAAAAAACAGCATCGAGAACCTTTAGCCGATCCCATTTTTCACGACTTCACCCAAGTAGAACCCCTCAAGACCGCAGAAAAAACGTTCTATCAAGTTGGCCTCACTGTTGAAGAAGCTCGCCAGGTCCTGGAAAATCAGGTCGAAAGTCTTTCTGAATTGGCACGTTATTTTTTGGCCTATATGTGTTCTATCGTGCTCGAAGACAAATCAGTATTGACCAATCACGCATTTATTAATGCCATCGATCTTGGCGATTTTGCATTTGATGTCGAAGCCATCCGACAACACTATGAAACCCACAGAGAATCTGGCGTGCCCTATCAATGGTCTTTTTGCCCTGATGGTCTGGAAATATTTCGTGACGCCACGACACACACACCCGAAAACTTATCGGTGACTTAATCAAAACAACACAGCAAATCATGAGACTGTGTTTTCAAATGTAGCAACCTACGAGAATCAATGATGGAAAATCACGCTTCCATGCTGGAACGTGTCTTTATGCTTGATGTGCATGAAGACAGTTACAAAATTGGCACGATCACGGGTGAAATTCCAGAATTTATCCGAGGTACCTACTATCTAAACGGTCCGGCGCGTTTTGTGCATGGCGACTTGAGATATCGACATTGGTTAGATGGTGATGGTATGGTCTGTTCCCTCCGTTTTTTAGAAGACGAGGTTCAGGTTACACACCGCTTTGTCCGCAGCCAGAAATTTGTTGACGAAACCGAGGCAGGTCGCCCGCTCTACCGTGCATTTGGCACGGCCTTTGATGGCGACCAACTCGTCCGTGGCATCGCGCTGGCTTCGCCGGTTAATGTCAGTGTCTATCCGTTTGCCAACACCCTTTTGGCATTTGGCGAACAGGGGGTGCCCTATGAACTTGATCCCATCACCCTTGAAACACGGGGTCTCTACACTTTTGGGAAGCGCCTCAATATGGTCAGCCCCTTTTCTGCACATCCCAAATTTGATCCTAACACCGGCGAAATGTTCAACTTCGGCATCGCTTTTTCACCCACCCATCCCACGCTAAATTTCTATCGTTTTGGACCCGATGCCAGTCTTATTTATCGCAAGCGGTTTCCCCTCAAATCTCCATGCTCGATTCATGACTTTGCGCTTAGCAAACACTATGCGGTATTTTATTTAAGCCCCTATGTGCTGGATATGGGCAAAATAATGTCCGACGGCCAATCGATCATTGATGCACTCACTTGGCAACCAGAACGCGGAAGTCGCTTACTCATTGTCTCATGCGAAACAGGAGAAGAAGTTGCCTCCATCCCCATCGGGCAAAACTACTGTTTGCACCTGATAAATGCCTTTGAAGAGGATGGAAATCTCATTATCGACATGATTGAACTGGATCAGCCGGTATATGACCAGTATCAAATCATTCCCGACTTATTTTCTGACGTTCGCGAAGCCCATGCGCTTCGCATGAAGGTCAGCCTATCTCAATGTGAAATCACCGAACATCATAAATTGAGCTACCGCAAGATGTGTGACTTTCCTGCGATAGACGGTCGCAAAGCCAGGTTGCGTTGTGAAGATTTCTGGGTGCTGGGCATCAGCAACACGGCCAAATCGGGGCGCAAATTTTTCGACCAACTCGTTCACCTCAATTGGAACGACACACAGGATATCTATCAAGCGTTGCCAAACCACTACTTGGGTGGCGAACCCGTTTTTGTCGGCAACCCCAATGGAGATGAAGGCGCGATCATATGTCAGGTTTTTGATGCCGAACAGAGCAAGAGCTTCTTTACTATATTTAATGCTTTTGACGTCGCAAGGGGGCCAGTGGCCATGTTAGAACTCAACGCACCAATTCATCTCGGCTTTCACGCCTGCTTCGAAGTGGCCTAACCAACACTCTGAAAGTATTGTTTGGATGAACAGAATACATGGGAGGAATGCCTGCAGGGCATTTATCGTGCAACGAGCAGGGTACCGCTCTTTGGGCCTTTCAGAGTGCCAGGGAGCATGCATCTGATCAAAACAAATGATGCAACCATTCTGATTGATCCGTTCCGACTCTCAGAACTCTCAAGCCTGGAAGCAATTGGCACACCCACGCACGTGATCATCTGTGGCAACAACCATGTGCGCGATGCAGCATTTTATCGAAAGCGATATGGTGCACGTATCTGTGCCCACCGCGATTTGATGTCCAAAATTGATGTCAGCGTCGATATCTTTTTTGTGCCGGGTGATATGCTCCTCGGTCTTTTCCAGACCATTGACATGCCCGGTACATTCCTTGGCGAAACGGCTTTGCTCTACAATCTCGGAGAACGAAATGCGTTGATCGTTGGTGATGCCTTCTTCAATTTGCAACGAGAAGATTTTATCGTCCCTGGCATGAAACTGGTTGGATTTCGGGAAAAACTCAACACCATGCCCCACGCATTTATTAAAAAGCGGGGCTTCGATTCCTACCGAAAGATTCTGGACTATGAATTCGACACACTGCTCTTATCCCACGGTGCCCCCATATTGACTGGTGCAAAAGAAAGGGGGCGGGATCTTGTTCTCTCTTTGTAATAAATAATACGGGCTGAAGGCAGGATCACCCAAAGTCGCCAAACACACCCTCCGCAGGAGAATGTTATATATGAAACCAGAAGCACTGACCGACTGTTTGCCCGGAATATACAGGGCCGTTGCCAAAGTCCCCATTAATGGCCCTATGAGCATGATGGCCGCCATGCATGTCATCAAGACAAACGACGCCCTCATTCTGGTCGATCCATGCCGCTTGCCCGACTCAGATCTCAAAACGCTTGAAGATTTGGGCACCCCCACGCACATCATCATCACCTGCAGCAACCACGTGCGACATACCCAATTTTATCGCGACCGCTACAAAACGCCCGTGCTGGCAAACCGGGCGCTTGTATCAAAAATAGAAACGGGTGTCGATACCTTTTTTGGTGATGGGGATGCCCTCCCCGGCGGGTTGTCGGGGATCGATATGCCCGGCATGTCGCCAGGAGAAACGATATTGCTGCACTCTGGTGGCAAGGGTGCGCTGATTGTTGGCGATGCGATTTTTAATTATCAGAAGGGAGATTTTGCACTCCCCATGAAATTGTTCAGTGCCATTGGCATGTTGCCCAAAGGCTTGAGCCCCATGCCCGGTTTTGCGATGGAAAACAAAGCGGAAGCTGCCAAATCATCGCGCAAATTGCTGGATTACACATTTGATGCCATTTTTGTATCGCACGGTTCGCCCTTTCTGTCGGGCGCAAAAGCAAAATGGCAAGAAGTTGTGGCCTAGATTTTAAAATCGGGGATGTGCTGCGTGAACACATTTGGAATGGTCATAAACGGCCAGATCGTTGAATCTGATCGCACGTTTGATGTTATCAATCCTGCAACGGAAACCGTTGTTGCTGCATGTTCGGATTGTTCTTCTGGACAGCTTGAAGAGGCTGTGCGTGCGGCACATCAGGCTTTTGGTGATTGGCAAAATAATCAGGCCAAACGCAAAAAAGCACTGATCGGATGTGCGCGCGCCGTGAAGGCCCAGATGCGAGATCTGGCAGAATTACTGACGCTCGAACAGGGCAAACCGCTTCGCAATGCACTGCACGAAGTCAGCGGTATTGTACACTGGTTTCAACAAGCAGCTGGCATGAAAGTGCCTGTCGATGTGATCCAGGACAACGATCATGGCAAAATTGAAGTGCGTCGCAAACCGCTGGGCGTCATTGGTGCCATCACCCCCTGGAACTACCCGCTCATATTGGCCGTCTGGAAAATCGCACCGGCGCTGCTTGCAGGCAATACGATTGTATTAAAACCATCACCTTATACACCTCTCTCAACGCTAAAACTCGGCGCGATCCTCCAGGAGGTGTTGCCGCTAGGTGTATTGAATGTGGTGTCTGGGGGCGACACGCTCGGTGCTCAAATTGTCACGCATCCAAACATCCGAAAAATCTCGCTGACGGGTTCTGTCGCCACCGGCAAAGCGGTCGCAGCAGCCTCTGCAAACGATCTCAAACGCCTGGTCCTGGAACTCGGAGGAAATGATGCGGCCATCGTGCTGCCGGATGTGGACGTCAAAACAATTGCCGAGTCGCTTTTTTGGGGCGCATTTGAGAACAGCGGTCAGGTGTGTCAGGCCATCAAGAGGCTGTATGTCCATGAATCGATCCACGATGACCTTGTCGCCGAACTGTTTGCCATTGCACAAACGGTAAAAGTTGGCAATGGCATGAACGATGGAATTCAACTGGGACCTATCAACAACCGCTCACAACTTGAACGCGTGATCAACTTAGTAGACAATGCCAAAAATCGGGGGGCACAAATCATAACCGGTGGTTCACCGCTTGATGGCCCAGGCTTCTTCTACCCGCCTACACTTGTAACAGATATAGCTGATGATGCACCTCTTGTTGCCGAAGAACAATTTGGCCCAATACTTCCAATCTTACTGTTTGACAATGTAGATGATGCCATAGGGCGTGCCAATGCTACCCCATATGGTCTGAGCGGGTCGATATGGACACAGGATCTTAAAAAAGGTGCGTCACTTATGTCACAACTGGAATGTGGAACTGTCTGGATGAATCAGCACAATGTGTTTCACCCCAATGCACCTGTGGGTGGTGTGAAGTGGTCAGGCATTGGATATCAAAATGGCCGATGGGGATTGGAAGCTTTTAGTTCACTCCAAACGGTTCATCTGCCACCTGAATTAGAATAATGTATGGGCACTTTGTTGGGACAATAATATCATAGGAGAGGAATTCTGTTAGAAATCAAACGCTCGAAAAGGGTGCTTCTATCAAAAAGTTGTTGGTCGGAATGGATCCATTTGGCCCACACTGACCAAGATGTCAAAATCATTTACTACCAGAGGAGAAGAGTGTTATGAAACGGTTTTTTTTACTTTGTTTTTGTGGGTTTCTATTGTCCGGATCTGCTTGGGCGCAGGGACACATGCTCCACGGCGTTGGTCCTATAAACAGCTCGATGGGCGGTGCTGGCACTGGATTGCCCGAAGATGCTGTTGCTGCACTGATGTACAACCCAGCCCTTATTGGTGCTGAGCCAGGGGTTCAGATTTCGTTTTCAACCGAGTTTTTTACAACCGCGATTCAAATCGACGTCAACGCCTATGGCCGAACAGGTACCGGAAAAAGCACGCCAGCACTCGGCGTCGTCCCCGCATTTGGCTGGGCGTTCCGCCATCCAGACCAGAAATTTGGGCTTGGTTTTGGATTGATCGGCGTTGCTGGCTTTCAGACTGACTATGCGCAGCAGCCGAATACCATCATCTTCGAAAAAGCGCAGGATGGCGGGTTTGGCCGCATCTTTACAGACTATATTGTGATGAAAATTCCGACCAGCATCTCGTACCAGGTTTCGCCAAAACTGACGCTTGGGGCATCTATGATTGTGTATCGCGCCAATTTGGCCATTGCGCCATTGCCCTACCAAGTCTTCGACACGGTTGCCATAACAACGCCTGTCGCGCCGGCCGGCACGCGGTTTTTTCCAGAAGGTGGCAATCAGAACGGACGATTCGCGCTCAGTGGCCAAGTAGGCTTTTACTACAAACCCAACGAGATGTTCAGTCTAGGCGCGTCGCTTTTGTTGCCTCAGAACTACGCCCCCTTTGAGTGGAATTCGTTTTACGCAGATCCGACCGCCACAACATTTGGGGATCATCGCAAAATCGAATACGATCTGGACGGTCCGCTCATGGTGACCACTGGTGTGGGTATCAAACCGAACGAGAAGACCTCGATTGCGGTCGATGGGACATGGACAAAGTATAAGGGCGTGGAAGGGTTCGGCAGTCCGGGCGGCATCTTCGGCGGCATCGTTCAGCCGTTTGGATGGCGCAATGTCTTTTCCGTAAAGACGGGGGTCAGATATCAGGCAAATGAAAAAATGGATCTACGCCTGGGTTATGCCTTCACTCAGATGCCGCTGCAAGAGCATGCCGTGTTGACGGCCACTGGTGCACCGGCCACGTTTCAAAATCATTTCACAGTGGGTGCGGGTATCAAAGTGTTGCCTTTCTTAACCTTGGAAGCATCGGGTTATCTGGTGCCGCGGGAACATATCACAGGTCCCTACCTCATTGATCAGTTAGGACCGACCCCCCCTTCCACACCAGGCACTATAGATACGTCAAACAAGATCACGAGCGGAACCATGGGATTTTATTTCAGGTTCTAATTGAGTCGACAGGTGTGTCGGAAATCTCCAAATATGGGATTGCACAGCTGCCGAAACCCCATTGTGGAATTAGAAGAATATCACAACAATTATAGAGGAGGATTTTATAAGAACCTGCGTGTTTGAAATTGTTTCTTCTATCCAAATTATCACCATATTTAGTTTTAGGGAAAATATAGAATGACAAGAAAATACGTTTTCATCTTGAGTGCCTTGGTCGGACTGCTGGTCTGTTTCAGCACAGACAGCAGCGCGCAACAAACACTGCGAAACCGCCTGGAAGTCGGTTCGTGGTTTGGCCGTGCGCTGCCCGATGATCCATCTACATCGCCGTTTTCCGAATTGGTCATGACCCCTACCTTTATGGCCGACGGCACGATTATTGCCAACGATGCGCATGAATTAACCAGCGTTCACGGTACATCCCACGGCCACTGGGTCACCACGGGGCCAAACACGATTCATTCAACATTTATCTGGCTGAGTTTGTCAGCCGAAAAAGCAAACGGGTTTACCGGAATGGTAAAGGTTCGGCTGTTTGGACGTATAGACCCGAGCAATCCCGATAGGATGATTGGAAAGGTGTATCCCGTCCTCTTCCCGGAGGGCACTGATGCCCTCGTCGCCGATGATGCCGACGGCATCCCGCTGGGCGCATTTACCATTGAGCAACTAAGGCGCATCAAAGTTGATCAGGCACAACCAACGGTCACAGGCATTGATCTGAGCAGTGAACCGGCCATGGGCATGTGGTTTGGCCGTGCGGTCGCCGACAATCCCGCAACGTCAACCTTTACCGAGTTATTCGTCGAACCCACATTTCTGGATGATGGAAATGTGATTTTTGATTCGTCTCAGGAAGAGCGCGCCTCGATTTCGGCCAGCCATGGGCAGTGGACCGTTGAGGGCAGCACGGTCAAAAGTACGTTTATCTGGATGGGCATGACGCCAACAGGCACCACGGGATTTACCGGCGCAACCAAAGTAAGATTCACCGGGCAGGTTAATGGCGACCAAATGACAGGGTCTTTTTCACTCGTGCATTTCTCACCAACGGATGATCCACTCGATCCAAATGATGCGGGCGGCACATCAGGTGGCACCTATACCCTCCAATCGCTGCAGCGCCATCGCGTTGGTCCCACAGGCCCACGCAATCTGAGCAATCACCCCGCAGTGGGCACCTGGGTGGGACGCGCCGTACCAGACGATCCAGCACAGTCGCCCTTCCCCGAAGTGTATATGACGCCCACGTTCTTCGCCGATGGCAATATGATCGCCAACGACGCGATTGCCACCAGTCTGCACCATACCGCCCATGGCGATTGGTTCTCCACTGGGACCAATGGCGCAGAAACAACATTCCTGTTCATCCTGGGCACCCCAGAAGCACCCAATGGGTTTGCTGGCGCCTTCAAGATTCGGCTCGTGGGTGAAATCGATCCCAACAACCCGGACGTCATGATCGGGCAGTTGTTTCCCACGCTGTATCCACCCGATGTGAACCCGCTCGATCCAAATGCACAGGGTCAACCGATTATCTCTTTGTCTTACACATTGCGGCGTGTTCCCGTTCAGCAGCACGTGCCCGCATTTCAGCCATCAGCATCCATTCTGGATCGCCAAGCGCATGTCGTTGCAACAGTCACCCAAAACGGCGAACCCGCAGCGGGTCTGGAAGTGGCCTTTGCTCGGTCGATTTCAGGATTGCCTTTAGATTACAAATGGAAAGGCACTACCGATGCCAGCGGCCATGTGAACGTCAAAATTGAAGCCACTCAGTATTCAAGGGCTTCAGGTTATTACAACATCAAGGCAACCAACGCATCGGGCACTGTGGTCTCAACCTGGGGCAGCGTGCCGATCAACGGCGGGGAAGAGGTCAGCGTGATGCTGCCTGTGGGTGGCAAAGCAAACGTAACAAATCAGATTGATCTGGAAGATTTGGGTGTGTTTTCTTTGATCGGGAACTCGCCCAACCCTTTCAACCCTGCCACGCAAATTGCCTACGATTTGAATGAGAGCAGCGAAATCCGGTTGGTTATATTCAACAATCTGGGCCAGGAAGTGCGCGTGCTTGTCAACGAATACCAGACTGCCGGTCAGTATCGGATCTCCTGGGATGGTAAAGACGCGACTGGCCGTGGCGTGGCCAGTGGGCTCTATCTCTACCGGTTGTCGAGTGGCAATGTATCGCAAACGCGGCAGATGCTGTTGCTGAAATAACGCATCCTGGTTTGAAATATTGAAGGGGCTTCGTAGATTCTCTCCGAAGCCCCTTTTCCTCCCTATTGTCAACGGAAATTAACAGCGATCTCACCCAATCGCTCCGTGCCGCAACCTGCCAACTTTCTCTAAAATGTGCGCAAAAGAAATTAGAAATTCGATTTCTCAGAGAAGTTCTGACAGAGAATGGAGATGAAACTGCAGATGGGAATTTTTCTTGAACAGATGATGAAGTTTTCTATGACCGTTATGGTCTCAAGCATGGAGGCGATTACCAAAACCATGCAGGAGATGCAACAAAAGGCGGAAAGTCCCGATGATGTAGAAGACATCAACGAAACGGATGGCGGGCAACCGTCGTCATTTAGCAACGTGTCCAGACTTGCAATCGTGCCGTTTTTTGAGATGTCGAAGCTCCCGATGACCGTTTTTGCCTCTGTCATCAAGACAATTTCCCAAACCCAACAGGAGATTCGAGCATCGATTGAAACGGACAATGGGGAAAATAGTGAAGAACCGGTTGAAAACTATGATAAAGAAATTGTCTCGTTGGATGCGCAAGAGGTTGCCCTTGAAACCAAGGCCCTCTTTATGGAGGAAGTCGAAGAAGTTTCTAAACGAACTTTATGGCAGATTGGCAGATCTGGTCGAAGCGATTTTGGTGGGAAATGGACAGCTGTTTTCGATTATCATGTGGGAACGGATATCGATGAAATTAACAGTCCAAACATACCTCATCTGATCACTGTGCAGGGCGGGCCAAAGTCTAAAGGTGCGACGGAGAAACTCAATATACACTTTACTCTTGACCGCGACTACCCAACCGGTGAATTGATTTTTAGCTATGATCGGTGGGGGGGCGAGAAAGACCAAGTGTTTGTTGATGATGAATTACTGGCACCCATCAGCGGTGTGGGCAAAGGCAAGTTCAAGCATGTTGCACTCTCACTCAACGATGCCTCAAATGGCGACCATGTCATAACGATTACAACTTCAGGAGAGACAGCGTCTGGGGGACATCGCATTGACTACGTGAAACTCGCAGAAGTTGAGAAACCCGTGGCGCACGGCTGAGAAAACCAACACATTTTTGGGGACATACAGTATGCCAGAAGCAAAAGAACAACCGTCGAGAACGGCGTTGCTCGCGCATCTTCGAGAGACGTATCTGTTTAAAGACCTTGACGAGGATGTTCTGCAAGATTTGTCGAAAGACTTGACGTGGGTCAGTTTAGAACCTGGAGAAAATCTCTTTCATCAAGGGGACCACAGCGATTCGATGTACTTGGTGATCGATGGTCTGTTGGAGGTTGCTATCGTTCAAGAGGACGGTAGTGAGCAGTTCGTCGGGAGGAACGAACCGGGTCAGTTAGTCGGAGAGATGGGAGTCTTCACTGGCCAAAGTCGCACGGCGAGCATTTACGCCCATACCAACAGCAGCGCAGGATTGGTGAAAATTCCGGAATCGGGGTTCAGTCGCATTTCCTCGACGAACCCACAGGCCGTGGCGCAGGTGGGCGATACGATTCGTCAGCGTTTGTTCCGCAACCAACTCGCCGAGATGCTACCCAACCTATTTGGCGAACTTGATGAGGAGACCTTCGATAACATTGAGGCAGAAGCAGAATGGGTTCAGGTTTCCCGCGGGGATGTGCTCATGAAACAGGGCGACCCCGGCGACAGCATGTACATCCTTATTCGTGGCAGGCTACAGGCGCGGATTACCGATGAGGATGGAAACCAGATCGTCGTGGGGGAAATAACCCCCGGCGAGAGTGTCGGTGAAATGGCGATGTTCACAGGCGAAACACGCACCGCTGACGTTGCCGCTGTCCGTGATACGGCATTGGTGAAATTTTCCAAGGCAGGGTTCGATCGGTTGATGGATAAGTATCCCCACGTCATTCGGCAGATCACCAACGTCGTAATCGGTCGGCTACGGCGACTGACGTACTCGAAAACCCCGCCACAGAATATGACCAATATCGCGGTTGTCCCCATCAAACCCGATGTCCCGTTGACGCAGTTTACCGAACGCTTTGTTGCCGCGCTCAACAGCCTTGATTCAACGGTACATCTCAGCAGTCGGCGCGTTGATTCGATCCTTGGTGTTAAGAACATTGCCCAAGCAGACGCCGACAATCCGTTGAACA
>Ga0114999_10005420_pt1 | contig 15058 bp, 15 predicted proteins | sample ArcticOcean_MG_C_3_FD_89820 | JGI IMG/M metagenome (GOLD analysis project Ga0114999, IMG submission 89820) | Marine microbial communities from western Arctic Ocean - ArcticOcean_MG_CB8_126 | ecosystem: Environmental > Aquatic > Marine > Oceanic | place: Arctic Ocean: Canada Basin | collected...
CGTCACCGGTGGCGCCGGGTTCATTGGCTCGCATCTGGCCGAACGCTTGCTGGCTCACGGTCATCGCGTCACTGCCTTCGACAATCTCAGCAAAGGCACGGAAGCCAACGTCCAGCATCTTCTCAACAACCCAGATTTCGAGCTGGTTGTTGGCGACATGCAGGATGCCGCCGCAGTAGATGCCATCATCAGTGAGGCGGATGTTGTCTTTCACCTCGCTGCCAGCTTCGGCGTGGCAGATGGAGATTCCGATTGCCTGCACAGCAACGTCCATGGTACCGAAGTTGTCGTCGAATCGGCGAGTCGGCACGGCGCCCGACTGTTGTTTGCATCGACATCTGCGATCTACGGCAATCTGCAACCAGGCGCGATCCTGCACGAGAACGACAAGCAACTTCTCGGTAGCTCCGGCGTATCTGGCTGGGACTACGCTCTCAGCAAACTCGCCTGCGAGGAACTCACCTTCGGTTATAGCAGGAAGCACCATCTGCGATCGAGCTCTGTGCGCCTTTTCAATGTCATTGACGCACGGCAGTCGGATCGACAGGTGGTGGGCGCTTTCCTTTCTCTGGCGCAACAAGGAAGGTCGAGTACAGTCCATGGCGACGGTGCACAGAGCCTCTGCTTTACCGATGTGAGCGATGCGGTGGAGGGGCTCGTACGTCGCGCCGACTGTGATGATGCCATAGGTGAAGTGGTAAACATCGGTTCACGAAACGAGTTTACCGTGAACCGGCTTGCTGAGCACGTGAAAGCCGTGACATCGAGCGACTCCATCATCGAGAGTGTTGCCCACGACTACGATATGGTGCCCAGTCGAGTGCCATGTCTGTCAAAGGTTCGACAGTTGATCGGCTATGCTGCCGTCCACGGCGTAGAGGACAGCATCCGAGAAATCATCGACCTCGATCACAGCAACTGACCCATCCGGGTCCTGCTCCCTTTCGGGCGGGACCCGGCAATCGAGAGCTTCCGCTTTACTGAGCATCCCGTACATTCTTGATCATGATCTCAATTACGAACCTTGAAAAGACCTACGGCGATCGCACATTGTTCGCCGATGTATCGGCACAACTCAACGGCGGCCAGCGTTATGGGCTCGTAGGCGCCAACGGCTCAGGCAAGACAACCTTGCTCAGCATTCTGACCGGCGACCTGGAGCCCAGTGCCGGCGAAGTGGCTCTGGCGCGACGATTACGCCTTGGCGTACTGCGCCAGGATCAGTTCCTCTACGAGGAAGAGAAGGTCCTGCACGTTGCGCTCATGGGGCACCAGGACTTGTGGGAAGTGATGGTGGAGAAGGAAAAACTCCTCGCCAACGCGGAAACCCACTTTGACGCAGATCGCTTCTCGGAACTGGAGGATCTGGTGCAGAGCTTCGACGGTTATACTGCCGAAGCACGGGCGGCTATGATCCTGGAGGGTCTCGGTCTGCCCGCCGACATCCATCACGATCCGCTGTCAACCCTGTCGGGTGGTTTCAAGCTGCGCGTGTTGCTGGCGCAGGTTCTGGCAGGCGCCCCTGATGTGTTGCTGCTCGACGAACCGACGAACCATCTTGACATTCTGTCGATCCGCTGGCTGGAGACTTTCCTGCGCGACTTCGTTGGCCCCGTCGTTGTTATCTCCCATGACCATCGATTTCTAGACAACGTTTGCACCGACATCCTCGATGTCGACTACGCAACCGTGACCGAGTATAAGGGCAACTACTCCGCCTTTATCGCTGCCAAACTTCGCGAGCGGGAGCGCCGCGATAAGGACATAACCAAGCGCGAGTCGGAGATTGCCCACCACCAGAAATTCGTCGACCGCTTTCGTGCCAAAGCTTCAAAGGCACGCCAGGCGCAGAGCAAAGTGCGCATGATCGAAAAGAAGGCCGACGCACTGGTCGCCCTGCCGCCGACGTCCCGACGTTATCCGCACTTCAAGTTCCGGCAGAAGCGCGACAGCGGTCGGGACGTGCTCAAAATCACGGGTATCAAGAAGGCCTTCGACGACAATGAAGTACTGCACGGCGTAGACCTGCTTGTGCAACGCGGCGATCGCCTGGCCATCATGGGCCCGAACGGCATCGGCAAGTCGACCCTGCTGAAGATCATCATGGATGATCTGGCGCCAGATGAGGGCACGGTGAAGTGGGGCTACGAGACCCATCCTGGGTATTTCGCCCAGGACCACAAGGAACAATTCGACCGCCCCAAACGGACGGCTGAGACCTGGATCTGGGAGTTCTGCCCGGACCAGACCATCGGTTTTGTGCGCGGCAACCTGGCGATGATGCTGTTTTCCGGCGACGACGTGGAGAAACGTCTTGAGTCCCTCTCAGGAGGGGAAGCCGCGCGACTCGTATTCAGCAAACTCGCCATTGCCCAGCCCAACGTGCTGGTCCTGGACGAACCGACCAACCATCTCGACCTCGAGTCAATCGAGGCGCTGGTGGAGGGCCTGAAGGCCTTTGACGGCACCCTCATTCTTGTATCCCATGACCGTTGGTTTGTCGGTCAGTTGGCGACACGGATCGTTGAGATCAAGCCGAATGAGGTGCGTGACTATCAGGGCACCTACGAAGCCTACGTGCACTTTTGTGGTGATGACCACTTGGATTCGGACCGGGTCGTGCTCAAGGCGAAGACGGAGAAAAAGCAGAGGAAAGCTGGCGCCAACGGCGAGGATACCAATGGCAGCGCTGCGCCGACGACCGGTGCGGGGAAACAAGCCAAGAAGAGTGGCAAAGGTGCGAAAAATGACGGCAAGCGGTCGAAGGCCAGTCAGCGGCAGGCAGAGCAGGAACAGAACAAACTGCTGACCCGTATCGACACGGCGGAAGCGCGCATGCAGGAAATTGACGCCGCCTTCTGCGCCGCTGGTTTCTACGACCGCACGCCTGCCTCCGAGGTCAAGGAACTGCAGATCGAACGCTCCGAGCTTGAACTGGAGGTGCAAAATCTGACTACCGAATGGGAACGCACCGCGGCTTAGAAGGAGGATCTTACGTGGCTCGAACTTTTGACGCCTCCGGTTTTCTTGTTGCCCGCAAGCTACTAACGGTGGCACAGACGGAGGCGATTCGCGCCGGCCTGCTGCGCAAGGCCGAGGAGCTTTCTGCCAGCGGCGACTACGGCAACGATCGCATCCTTGAGGAGCCCGCCAAGGGCGACCCGCAGACCGTGCCGCTCCACGAGCGTTTTCGCAAGCTCAATCAGTTGGACCTGGTGCCGGAACTGTGGGAGCACTGGTACGCTGGCGAGTCTGTGCTGAAATTGGTTGCTGAGTTTCTTGGTCCGGACATTCTCAATAAATACGCTTCCGCTTTCCTTAAGCCGGCACGCATCGGCGGTGCCACCCCCTGGCATCAGGATATTGGCTTGTGGCGCGACAACAACTCGGACGCCGTCAACGGCTGGCTCGCCGTCGATGCGGCAACCCGAAGCAATGGTTGCCTGCAGTTTGTCGGCGGCTCCCACACGGGCCCAGTTGTCGACCATGTCGAGTACGAAGACTCGATTCACGCAGAACTGCCACGCGAGATGTGCACCCATCTGGGGGTAGAGCACATCGAGCTGGAGGCGGGAGACGCCGTTTTCTGGCACAGCCATATGTGGCACTTCTCACCGCCAAATACATCTTCAAAGGGGCGTATCGGTTCGGGAGCTGTGTGGGTGAACCCCGCCCAGATCAGCCAACTGACACATGCCAAGCGCTTGCGCTGGGCCATGCGGGCCGGTCAGGTCCTGCCATGTCCGGCGCCCGAACTGATCGTCTCCACGGACTGACAGCCGCACTACTACTCCGGCGAGGCCAGATCAGGATATCGAGCACGCAGGGCTGCAGCCCCGTCGGCGCGTCCCGTTTCTTCGAGCCGCAGCAGATACTCGGGTAGCGGACTGCGACCGGATTCATACAGTGCGTGATGGGGGCCGCCTTCGCGCACCACAGTCCACAGCGGGTCGACAGAGTCGCTGCAGTAAACGGCCATCTTCTGCATCTGTTCATCGTGCCAGTTCATCAGTCGATACGCACCTTCACGCACGATCTCCGGATGCTGAGACGCCAGGTTGTCTTGCTCCAGTGGGTCCGCCTCAAGATCGAACAGCATTTCCTGCGCAAAGGGGTGGAAACCATCGCAGTACGTGCGGATGTACATCCACTTGTCGAAACGGACACCCCGCTGACAGACGTGGCAACACTGGCTGACGACGAGGTCCTGGCGCCCCACCGCAGCACCACTGGTAACGGTCGACGCGTAACTGCTGCCATCCCAGATGTCCTGTGACAATGCTTGCTGATCGATCAACTCCATACACGTCGGCGCCCAGTCGAGGTTGTAGTGCAGACCATCATCGACTTTTCCTGAAACCCCTCCTGGCCATTTGATCACCATCGGGATGCGGCAAGTGCCCGCGTCAGCCGTTCCATGCTCACCATAGATCCCGAGCTCTCCCTGATTTTCCCCGTGGTCTGCTGAGATGATGATCGCCGTTTCTTCGTAGACGCCTTCTGCCTTGAGTTTGGCGACCATCTTGGCGATCTGGTCATCGACGTAACGAATGGCGGCGTCGTAGCCATCCATCCACTGTTTCAGCGTCTGCCGATCCGTGATGCGCAACGGCAGTCGAGGAAACTTGTCGATGTCGTTGTCGCCGTACATGCCAAGATCCTGAGCCGAGTGTGGCCCATATCGAGCCACGTGCCGCTCGATGAGTTCGTCGGTGAATTTTTCGGCCACGGGTTCGTCCGCAAAGGGATTGCCGTAGTCTTCCGGGACACGGTAGGGAGTGTGGATGTCCCAAAAATTGACATGCAGATACCAGTTGTCTTCGGCAGCATGCTGATGGAACCACTGATCGACGACAGGTTGAACGATCTCGACGGGCTCCATGCCGCCCTTGCCCGTGTTGTGGATCTCGTTAAAACCGGCATAGAACTGATGTGCCGCATGGCGCTGGCCGAAGGGTGAGATCATCGCCGTGTGATAGCCTGCCTTCTGCAGTTGTCGCGGAAAAGACCCCTCCTCATAGACGGAACGAAAGCCACGCTCCTTACCCTGGCGCTTCGGGTCGGCCGCCGTGCCGCCATGTCCGACAACGCCAGTCTGAATGCCGAAGCGTCCCTGGTAGAAAGCGGTCCGAGACGGAAGACAAGGCGCATCGGGCGTGTAGACGTTGTCACAGCGCAGACCCTCAGCGGCGATGGCGTCGATGGTGGGACTGGTATTGCGATGATAACCGTAGCAGGACAGGTGTCGGGGATTGAGTGCATCGAGATCGAGATAGAGAATTCTCATAGAGTCCTGGGTTGATTGTGTTGTCAGTGAGACAGATGTTTGGCAACGTCCGTGATCCGCTATGCCATGAAACCTTGCCGATGAACGCGTGAGCTAAATTAGTGATGAAGCCTGAACTGTTGGATGACCTGCGCGTTGCCTACGGCGCCAAAGTAACCGAACGAGCAGACAAAGCAATCTCTCCATGGAAGGTTCCTGTCCGTGCCGGCTTTCTACAGCGGCTGCTGCAGCTGGGGGGCACGCGCCTGCTGGAGATCGGCGCCGGTACAGGGGGTCACGGTGCCTTCTTTGCCGAGCAGGGCCTGCAGGTTGTGTGCACGGATCTGTCGCCTCAGATGGTCGAGTACTGTCGCTCCAATGGCCTGACAGCGCACAAGATGGATTTCAGCGCGTTGGATTTCCCGCCCAATTCCTTTGACGCCGTTTTTGCCATGAACTGCCTGCTCCATGTGCCGCGTGCCGACTTGCCCGCAGTCCTGGCCAGCGTAGCTCGAGTGCTGGCTGTTGGAGGGCTGTTTTTTTGGGCCAGTACGGAGGCGACAGCCAAGCCGGTGCCTGGCCAGAAGATCGTTATGAGCCGAAGCGTTTCTTCAGCCTGCTGACGGATGACGACATTCGCGAAATCGCCAACGGCGTCTTCGACCTGCTTGATTTCGAGGTCGTGCCCAAAGCGGGCCACGGCGGCGTAAACCACTTCCAGGCTCTCACACTAAAACAGCGCTACTATCACGGGTGCAGGCAGCGTAGAGTTTGCCGACAGAAGGGTTTATAGCGGCAGCCAGTCCAGTCGCGTCAGCGTCGCGCCCAGCGACCACGCTCCGGGATCGACCCGGCGTGTCACATCGACGCGCACAAGATCGAAGAACTCCAGCGCGCCTCCCGCTTCGCGGTGGGGTACTTTGGTCCGGCTTGGAATCACGGGAAGTTGTGCGCGGCGGTCGGCATCGATCCAGGTCTGCCCGCGGGCGGCATGCAGGGAAAAGCCGATCCAGTCGATGGGGGTTGCGACCCGTCCGCTTCGGCGTGGTAAAGTGCTAAATCGAAATCTCCACCCATCCAGTCGGCGCTGTGTTCAATGTTTACTTCAACTCGGCGATTCACACCTCGTTGGAAGGGCTTGTACTCCCCGCCGAATTGCACGGACAGGCCAACGCGCCGCATGTGCCCTTCGTCTACGCTTGGATTGGGTCGCAGGACGTTTTCACGGCCGAAAAGATCCTTGTCCGTCGCCTTGCCGAGAGACGTGTGGTCTTCATCGTGCCAGCTAAGTGCGGCGTGACCGTTCCACTGCGAAAATTCATGCCCGCCGTGACGGCAAAGCCCTGGTTCCAGTAGTAGTCGAAGTAGTCCCCTTCAGCCAGCAGTGCCTGTGCAGTGGTGATCCACTTCGGCCAAGTGGAAGAGCCGTAATGCGAGCCACTGCCACGGTGCAGGTCTGCCTCAAGGAAACTCGTCCCAGCACGCCAGACACGATTCTGCCGCGCTTTGAAAGACAGGCTGACGCGCTCAAGACCGGTGCTGAAACCGGCTTCCCCGAGCAGGAGCAAGTCTGCAGAGAATTCGCATCGTGCACGAAGGGAGAATTGTCCGTCCTCCACTCGATTGAAGCGAAAATCGGGCCACAGAAAACTCTCTGTATGTGCGGATATGGTCAGCAAGCCGGCCAATAACAATGGCCAATATGGAAATGACATCACGGTTTCGCCCCTCCATGGCGGAAATGGAAGGGCGAAACATAGGACATCTCGGGTTGTGGCGTCAGGTTCTAGCCCACGACGCGAACGAGTCGCTCCATGGATCCCACCCTGCCTTGCTGGTGGTGATCCCACACGTCAGGCGCTGGAAAGCCGGCGTATGATATCCGCAACTGGGTCTATCGCCACGGGCCTCGACTTCAAAGCTCACGAGCGTATCCATGGGTGGCTGGGCTTCCCAGGTCCACGTGTAAGAGAGCCTGGTGTGCGGCTCGATCTCGCGAAACTCACCAACGCAGATGTGCTCGCCATCGGGTGTATCGAATTGCACTCGATAGGATCCACCTACCTGACAGTCCCATGTGTGTACGGTCACCTTGAAGTCGTTGCTGGGACCGAACCACTGTGCCACGGCGGACTCCGATGTCAGTGCATCGAAGACTTTGTCCGCTGGTGCATCGAATGTCCGCTCAAACTAGAGGCTCACTTCTGACGCTTCTGTCATCTCATCTCTCCTTTGGTTTGGTGTCTGTCTGTTGCAGATACTGGCCCAGCGCGTCGAGGGATTGCTCCCAGAAGTCCCGGGTCTTCTCAATCCAGTCGACAACGTCTGCCATGGGCTCCGGGTTCATGGCGCATCGATGGACTCGGCCATCCTTGTGCCGGTGTAACAGTCCGGCGCGCTCCAGGACCTTCACGTGTTTGGTGATCGCAGGTTTGCTGATCGAATAGGGCCTGCCCAGTTCACCTATCGAGGCGGGCCCCTTAGACAACCGATTCAGCATGCCGCGACGCGTCGAATCGCTGAGAGCGGCGAAGACAGCATCCATTCGTACGTCCTGGCCCAGGTTCTGACGCTTGGCCTCCGGTATCTTATAGTTAACCATATGCTTAACCATAATGCGTATGCGAAAAGATGCAAATTCTGCCACGAAACCGTTGACATGTGACACTTCCAGGATGTATCTATTCGGCATCATCCGAACCGTTCTGGAGTCGTCCTTATGCGCCTCACTACCGCCCTTGCCCTGACGTGGGCCCTCTGCCTGGCGACAACACCGGCCAGTTCGCAGACCGTACAACTGCGCCAGTTGGACACGGGTGCCACAGACATTCATGCCTTCGTGGGGGATACTTTGACCGTCGAAGTCTCTATGGATTTTGGCGAACTGCGCGCTTCCGGAATTGCCATCAACATCAGCCTGCCGTCGGTAGGACTTGCCATCGTTGATCGCCCGGCGTCACGGCCCTTCACGCCGGGCATGTTTGTAGCCGGTCAGGAATTCGCCAACGAACAGGTCTCGCATGAGCAGATCTTCGGCTTGCCAGCGGGGTCAGCGCTGCTGAGCTATGCCGTGGTTCTTGGCCCCGGAGATGTCCGCTTCCGCAGCGGTTCAGGCGCGGTTGCGACCTTCGACGTGCTTTGTACGGCCCCCGTGGAAGGCTCGATCCATGTCGTCCATACGGCCGCCCATCAATCCATGGTCGTGCTCGACGATGGCCGCTCGGAACTGGCACTGAAACAGGTTACACAGATCAACCTGGCCGTCAGCACGCCGGCAGCGAAGCGCTCCTCAGGTACGTGGGCGGCGATCAAGACGCGGGTTCAGTAGATCCTTCCTCAACCCAGCCATCCCTGCAGCACGCCGTCCTTGTGGCCAAGCCCGTTGCCACGAATCCACATCGTCAGAACTCTGCGCCCGCGGTTCACGTACTCCGCATATACCGGATCTTGACCTCCGCGGCCTTTACGGATGCTGTTGGCCATCAGGTTGAGTCCTCCGCGCAGCTGGGTAATAGATCGGGCACGTGGGTCTAGTGCGATCGTCGCCAGGCGCCTGCCGGTGCAGTGTTCGTCGGTTACCTGCAGAGACCAGATGGACTGCTTACCGGCACGGCAGTGGCCCGCGTACGACGATGCGCCAATCAGTCACCTCGCCAGACGCGGGATCCTTCTCTGTATGCTCCAGGTCGAGAATGTCGATCCTTGGCCAGCCCGACACGGACGCCGCAGGCGCCTCGATGCGAACATCTCCCCCGGGCAGTGCGATTTCCCGCGGTTCGAACTTTCGGTATTGGATGAAGTCATACGTTGGTGCCACCCACTCCGGCTCAAGCTCGGCGTCCTTCACCCACCAGGTGACGACCGTTGCCCAGAAAGACTCATGGTCAAAACTCCCCCCAGTGGTGTCTGCAGAACTGCGTGTGCCAATTCATCTGCACCTCCCTGTCCCACAACCTGCGACCAACGCAGTGCCTGTTCGATGGAGAAATGACCTGGTGCCAGGGTGAAGACGTGGGCCATCCGTTTCGTCAGATCCAACGGCAAGCCTGCCAGGCGAATGTTGCCGTCGGCGTCGGCGCGCCAATTTTGCCAGCACTTCGGCGTAGGTATGGCCCGCCTGCTCTGCAAGAAAAGGGACCGCCCCTTGTGCACCGCTGAGATAGTCGTGTTGCTGACATTACAGGAGTAAATGCCGCAAGGCGTCGCGTGTTCCACCTGCTTGAACCAGGCATCGCCGGCGGCGCCTCCCATGGTCTTGGCCACAAGGTCAAGCTCATCGCCGCGTTCGCGGGCCGACTTACAAGTTCCGGAGACAGTCGGTGGGACTGACACCAGTTGCGATATTCCTCCGTTGACTCCACACCGAGCCGATCCAAATGCTGGAGCAAGGCCAACACTCTGCCGAGGCATAGTCTGAAAGCCTGGAAGGCCTTCACCAATGTCACATGCGTTCCGGCACCAGCGAGCGCTTTCGCTCCTATCGAGCCAACTCCGAATATGTTGGGCATGTTGAACGATTGCTCTTCGGTGCCCACCTCCTGCCCGTCGATGCGGACGGACCAGATCGACGGTTGCTCCCCGGACACGCCACGAATAGTCCAGCAGCCGATTTCGCCTGATTCAAAGTCGGACAGCACGCAGCGATAGCCCTTGGGCTGCATGGCCTGCCAGTCCCCTATTGCTCCCTGCAGTCGCAGGGTAAACTCGTCATACCACGAGGCAACGATGTAGGGGAAGCAGGGATGATCAAGGTCGATCGGGGTGTGGGCGCAGACGTAACCGGCGATGGCCTCAGCAGACAGGGGCGGCAGGTCCTCTGCCGCGAGTCACCCCTTCAGGCTCTGCATCGCTGTCGTCGGCAAACCATGCGCCCACGGCAGCCTGGTCCACGCCGGTGCCTGGCAAAGTTCGGTGCAGCCTTGGAATTAATGTTGGGGTCATGTCGACATGTTGCTCCGGCAGAATGGACGTCCCACAACCGGCACGATGTCAAGGTATCCTCTTTCCGTTGAAGCGCCTGTTGTCCCCATGATCAACAAGTGGATCAGGCTGGCTGGTGATGCTACCATTGAAATATGCATATCTCACACATCATCTTTCTAATCCATCCCTGCTGCTACGAGCCGATCGAAGCTGAACAGATCAAGCTCGAAGGCCTGCAACTGTATTTGGACCGTGAGCAGGAAGTAAAAACCCGTTGGCTTGCCGAGATTTCCGCAGGCGCTGCGGGCACGATGTTTGTGCAGCTCGGCGGCCCAGTGTATTTGACACAGGCGGCGGAGAAAACGCTCCAGCCTGGTTGTGCTGTGTCGCTGCAGTTTCCGTTTCCGGAGAGCCAGGACCTGCACACGTACTACGAGGGTCTGAGCACAGAGATTCGATCCCACCTGCAAGCGCATAGACTCGAACTGAACCAAGCAACGGTTACCTCGGAACTGTGGGGCGAGTCATTCGAAGGCTGCGTGCCCGGCTACGGCGGCGCCTTCGCCCAACACCTTGGACTGCAGACTTCACCACGCATGCGTTATGAGATGACGGTTTTCGACAGTCGTTTCCTGCATCTGGCGCGACGCGTGGATACGCTGCCTATCGGTTCCACAGACGTCGAGGCGTGGCTCTTCGAGTGCCACGATGGTACGTGTGCCGCCACTTTTCAGGCACGCCGCACGGCACAGTGGCTGGACGAACGTTGTGTTGCCGTGACGCTGCATGATCGGCGCCACCAACTCACCGACAAACTCGGTCATGCCGTGTGGCCGGAGACACCCTGGGAGAAGGGAAAACACGAGACAGAACAGCAAGTCTCGGTGCCATTGAAGGATTGGGTGTCGCGTTGGGTGCGGGGCATCCACACCGACTTCGATACCTTTCGTTCCGTCATCGGCACGGCATACATCTGCTAGGGATGGCGTCGCCCAAAGAGCACGTAGAGCGCTCCGATGATCAATCCCATGATGCCGAAGGTGAGAAACCCAGGACGGTAGGTGCCCTCCCCGAGAAGGGAAATCGTTTGGAAAACCAGGCCCGACGCTCCCAGCAAGAACAGCGACCACGGATTCAGCCACCAGGCACACAGACTCAGCAGGGCAGGATCGCCGGTGATCGCCAGGCATACGACAGTCCCTCGCGAAGTACGGTGAAGTACGGCCGTGAGGTTGTGCAGAACGCGAGGGATCGACCGTTTACTTTGACGAAATCTGCCTCGTGCCCGAACCGCTTCAGCTCGTCGCAGATCAGCGCCTCGAAGGTCCCGGAAGACAGGGCGCTCTTCGTCCCCCAGAGTACGAAGCCCAGCAGGAACCCCCAGAAGTGCGGAAACAGCCCCCAACAGACGAAGCCGGCAACGGAGAACAGTTGCCCCACAAAAAGGATGAGGCGGCGGGAGTATTTGTCGACCAAGACGCCGGAGGGCACCTTCAGGACGATGGCGGTCGCTGCCCAGACGGTAAAACAGCCACGAGATCTCCATGAGTTCCTGCAACCCGGAGAAGCCGTACATGCGAAAAAGGAAGGACTTCATAGTCCTCACTCAACGGGTTGCGGCGCTCTAATGTCAAACCCATCCCTGTTGACAATGCTACCCGTCGGTGCCGATGGTCTCTTTCTATGAGACAACTATCTAGGCCATACGTAGCGAAGATGAACCGTCGCCTGCCGGTGCTGCTGCTGGTGCTCACCCTTACCACGGCGCCTGGCACTGCCGCTCAACCAGACAGCACAACCTTCATCACGCCCCTTACTGTGATTACCGCCACGCGAGATCAAGATCTGACCGACGAACTCCCGGCGGCAGTAACAATCATCGACTCGCGGCAGATCCATCGCGGCGAGAAGGGTGTGTCACTGGACGAAGCCTTGCGCCATGTACCGGGCATTATCGCCAGCAATCGGCACAATCTGTCGCAGGGCGAACGCCTGACCGTGCGCGGTCTCGGGGCACGAGCCTCCTTCGGGGTTCGTGGGTTGAAGGTGTTGCTCGATGGCATTCCACTGACAACGCCCGACGGGCAGACGCAACTGGGCAATATCGATCTTGGTGCCGCCGGCAGGATCGAAGTTCTGCGTGGCCCCAGTTCCAGCCTCTACGGCAACGCCGGCGGTGGCGTCGTCGCCATCCACTCGACACCGACAACGCCAGGTGCTTGGAACGTGCGTCCTGGCGTGGCCATCGGCAGCGATGGGCTATGGCGCAATCAGTTGCACATCGACGGCGGCAATGCCCGACATCGGGTCTCAGTAGACGTTCGCCGCCTGCAACTGGATGGCTTCCGGGACCACTCCGAGTCTCTCGTACACGGTGCCGGCATCATTGGACACCACCAACTGAGCGACAGCTGGCAGCTTGTTTCCGTCGTCAATCTCTACGACGCACCGTACTTATTGAATCCCAGTTCCATGAACCGCGAAGATGCCGAAACTCGACCGAGCTACGCTCGTGGTTTTGTCATCGGTCAGGGAGCATCCAAGGTAGCACGGCAGATTCAGGGAGGGGTTACGCTGCGCCATACGTCGAATCCGAACGCTGGCGATGCGCGCTCTGAACTGACTCTGTTCGGTGTCGACCGCAGCCTCAACAATCCCATTCCCGGTGCCGTAATCGATCTGAATCGCGCATCGGGTGGTTTGCGCGCCACGCACAGCCGTAATCACGATCTACGCGGGACTCCCGTCCGCTGGCAGATTGGCTTCGACCTGGAAGCACAGAGCGATGAGCGTGCCGAGTTCGACAACGAAGGCCTCGCCGATGTAGATGTAGACGCAGAGGATGTTCCGGACGCCGTCGTCCGCGGCGCCAAAGTGCTGGATCAGGAAGAACGGGTGCGCAGCCTGGCACCCTTTGCCGCCATCGACATTCGGCCCACGCCGGAACTGCTGCTGACGCTGGGTGGGCGCCTGGATCACTATTCACTGGAAGCGACGGATCTGCTGTTGGCCGATGGCGACCAGTCGGGGGACCGAACATTGTCTCAGTTCAGCCCTTCCCTGGCAGCAAGCTACCGCCTGAGCCAACTCACTTGGGCCTATGCCAGCATCGGCACCGCTTTCCAGACACCGACCACGACAGAGCTCAGCAACCGTGCCGATGCCTCCGGTGGATTCAACCCGGATCTGGATCCGGAAACCATCGTAAGCGCTGAACTCGGCGCACGTGGTCATTGGCTGCCGGCGAGGCTTGCGTGGGATGTGGCCATCTACCGAATGTCGGTGGATGATATGCTGATCCCCTTTCAGGTGAACGACCCAGAGAGTGGAGCCGTCTACTTCCGCAATGCCGGGCGTGCCGAAAGCTTCGGTGCGGAACTGGCCCTGCGCGCCCATGCTACACAACGTCTGGATTTGCAGTTGTCGGCAACGTGGATGGACTTCACCTTCGACGACTATGTAGTGCTCACGGACGACGGCCCGCTGCAGCTGTCAGGCAACGAACTGCCTGGTGTGCCGCCAGCGCGCGTCGCCCTGTCGGCAAGCCTCGACTTGCCGGCAAATCTGTGGGGTGAGGTAGAAAGTGAATGGACCGATGGGTATTGGGCCAACGACTTTAACGGCCCGGCACCTGGCAGCACAGCACTATCAGCAGACTTTCTCAATGACAGCTATGCTACTGTAGCATTACGCCTTGGGAGTAGCCTGCAGTTTGCTGGCTATCGCGCCCGGCTCTTTGCAGGCCTGGACAACGTCCTCGATTCGTCCTACAACGGCTCGGTGACACCGAATGCCTTTGGCAACCGATTCTTTGAACCCGCCGCCGGTCGCACCTGGCATGCCGGCCTTACCCTGGAAATGGGGACCTGAGCCATGTCCGTAATCGACGCCCACGTTCATACCCTCGACAACTATCAGCCCATGACACCCTTTCAAGACATGGGTCGTGTCGATAAGCTGCTGCACTGGATGGATGATGCTGGTGTCGACAAGGCGGTGATGCTTCCCGTGGTCGCCGAGTTTGCGCCAGAAAACAACGAGGAGTGTGCAAGTTGGGCACGTGAGCACTCCGATCGGCTTGCGGCGATGACGGATGTACCGCTGCACGAATCCAACGCCAGCTCCCGCGTCCTTGCCGCTCGCGATCAGTATGGCGCTGTAGCCATCAGCTGCTACCCGTCCACGCCAGATCTGGCGTGGCTTACAAAGGCGGATGCGGAGCCGTTGTGGGCGGCCTTCGAGGAAAGCGGCTTGCCTTGCAATCTGCACGTGTCCCCGCCGAACTACGCCCACATCATCGCCGCCGCACGCCAGCATCCGACGGTGCCTGTCCTGCTCAATCACTTCGCCTTGCCCAAGGGCGGTGGCGTGGCGCCAGACGATCCGACCTACGGCGGTCTTGCCGATGGTGCGGACGTGCCAAACCTGTACGTGAAGGTTTCAGCTTTCTACGCAGCCGCAGATACACCGTGGGACCCGCAGTGCCCGGCCCCCCTGGCGTATCTACAGAATCTTGTGTCACTCTTCGGGGCGCAGCGGCTGTTGTTTGGTACCGACTGGCCACCAGCAGGCAAGCATCTTTCCTATCGCCAGGGCGTGGAAATCATCCGCACCTTCGCTGAGTTGTCCGACGAAGATCGGGGACTCATTCTTAGTGGCACTGCGGCTCGGGTCTTCGGCATCTGATGCCGCAACTGGATATCCGCGCCCTGCAAGGTCTGATGACGAGGCGCAACGTGCTGTTCAAGCATCAACTCGCTAATCTTGTCGGGCTCAGCTATGAACGACTGACCCAGATCATCGCCAATGGTGATGCAGACGTTGACGAGGATACTCTGCGCAAGCTGTGCTCAGGCTTGGGCTGCGAAC
>Ga0114999_10005421_pt1 | contig 15056 bp, 14 predicted proteins | sample ArcticOcean_MG_C_3_FD_89820 | JGI IMG/M metagenome (GOLD analysis project Ga0114999, IMG submission 89820) | Marine microbial communities from western Arctic Ocean - ArcticOcean_MG_CB8_126 | ecosystem: Environmental > Aquatic > Marine > Oceanic | place: Arctic Ocean: Canada Basin | collected...
AATAGGTTTTATCGAGGAAATTGAAATCCCCTCCTGTCCAATTTCTATAGTAACAGGAGAATCTTCATTTACTCTGGACTTGTTGATATCCTTCAATGCAAACCGATCCCATGCCTTTTTTTTAAAACTGTAAACAACAAATGCGATAGAAGCAACAATAGTCGAAATCATTACGATCCAACCAATTGTTGGGCCAAAAGCCCCAAAACTTGAATAAACACCATAAACATATATCCCAAAACCAAGTATACCAACTACCGTTGTTCCCGGAATGAATATCACCTCAACGATCATCAATGCCAAACCCAGGGAAATTAAACCTACAACAATCAAAATGTCCATGCTTGAATTAAAAGAGTAAACAATTTAATATATTTTATTGATTTTGAAGTACCTATTAAAGATTGAGAATCAAGGGTATCTGATGAAAGTAGGCAAACTTAACCAAAATTTTATTTGCCAAAACTTAATTCATTCTAACTTTGTCTTGTTTAACATAAAGTAATGCTCAAATTCTGCTTATCATCTCATCATTTCCACCATCCCTCTTAAGGAGGAAGAGCATTTAACATTACCAATCGAGATCAATATCCTTATCTTTTTTTGTTTATTTGAATTAACAGGAACAATCCGAATGAATACCATTTTAAGAATTGCAGTACAAAAATCCGGTCGGCTTAGTGATTTATCACTCGACCTGATTAGGGAATGTGGTATCAGGTTTTCCAATGGAGGAGGAAAACTAATGTCCACCTCACAAAACTTCCCTTTGGAATTTCTATTTCTAAGAGATGATGACATTCCTGGCTATGTAGCCGACGGCGTGGCCGACGTAGGAATTGTTGGGGAAAACGAAATGGCCGAAAAACAAAAAGATATCAACCTGATCAAAAGACTCGGTTTTTCGAAATGCAGGCTTAGTCTGGCACTCCCCAAGTCAGAAAATTATAAGGGATTACAGGACTTCCAAGCGAAGAGTATTGCCACATCATACCCTAACATATTGGCTGCTTTCCTTGAAAAGGAAGGAATAAAAGCAAATATCCATGAAATAAGCGGGTCGGTAGAAATAGCCCCTGGCATTGGCCTGGCAGACGCAATTTGCGACATTGTAAGCAGTGGAAGCACACTCCTTACCAATGGACTAAAGGAAGTAGAAGTCATTTTCAAATCAGAAGCTGTTTTAGTTGCCAATAACAAACTCTCTCACGAAAAAAATGGATTACTCGAGCAACTTATATTCAGGATGGATTCTGTCCAGGCGGGTTCACAGAATAAATATATTTTACTAAATGCACCAAATGACAAACTCGATGCAATTGTTGGCTTACTTCCAGGGATGAAAAGCCCGACAGTATTACCGTTGGCGACAGAAGGATGGAGTTCCATTCACGCTGTAATTACAGAAGATGAATTCTGGGAAAGAATTCAAAAATTGAGGCAAGCCGGAGCGCAAGGAATTCTGATTGTGCCCATTGAAAAAATGATCCTTTGATGTTTTCAATTTTATTAAAATGGGCAGAAAAGATTTGATGCGGATTATAATTGAGCCTACAAAGGAAGCATGGGCTGAACTTATCAAGCGACCTACTCGGGATTTCGTAAAAACGGAACGCATTGTGGAGCCAATCCTTGACAAGGTAAAACGCAATGGGGATAAGGCTTTGAGGAAATTTATCAGAGAATATGATCATGTTGATATTGAAAATATTCTGATTTCCCAAGAGGAAATTTTAAAATCAGTCAAGGAAGTTGGTCAAGCCTTAAAAGGTGCAATCACCTCCGCAAAAAAGAACATTCAAAAATTTCATGAAGCCCAGATCACTAAAGATATTGAGATAGAGACCATCCCTGGCGTCATTTGTAATCGTAAAAGTGTGCCCATTAAGAAAATCGGGTTTTATATACCTGGTGGAACGGCGCCGCTATTTTCAACTGTATTGATGCTTGGTGTTCCAGCAAGAATTGCAGGTTGCGAAGAAATAATTATCTGTACTCCAACAAACTCAGAAGGAAAGATAAACCCCGTTATTTTGTACACCGCACATTTATTGGGCATTGAAAAGATTGCGAAAGTTGGTGGTGCACAGGCTATCGCAGCTATGGCCTATGGTACAGAATCAATTCCCCGGGTTGATAAGATATTCGGTCCTGGTAATCAGTTTGTAACTGTTGCGAAGCAAATTGTTAGCAGGGACAGTGTAGCAATTGATATGCCTGCTGGTCCATCTGAAGTTTTGGTTGTTGCAGGAAAAAAGTCAAACCCCGCATTCGTCGCTGCTGACCTATTATCGCAAGCTGAACATGGTGTGGACAGCCAGGTTGTTCTAATATCAAAATCCAAAAAATTCATTAAGGACGTTCTGAGTGAAATTGACAAACAGGTAGAGAGACTTCCACGTCGTGATGTGGTCTTAAAAGCTTTGGCCAATAGCTTGATAATAGTAATAAAAGACAAGTCAACAATATCTGATTTTATCAATGAATATGCCCCTGAGCATCTAATTGTGGCATTAAGAAAGCCAGAAGCCATTGTTCAAGATGTATACAATGCAGGATCGGTGTTTATCGGAGATTACACTCCTGAAGCAGCGGGCGATTATGCCTCCGGAACGAATCACACACTGCCAACAAACGGATGGGCCAGGGCTATTGGGGGTGTTTCACTTGATAGCTTTATTAAGAAAATTACTTATCAAAAAATTAGTCCTTCTGGTTTACAGGCATTAGGTCCTGTCATAGAGAAAATGGCAGAAGCTGAACTTCTGGAAGCTCATAAGAATGCTGTTTCCATCAGGCTGAAATATTTGAAATAAAATGGACCGTCTTAAAAAACTTGTAAGGCCTCACATTCTGAAAATAAAGCCGTATTCATCAGCCAGAGATGATTTTAAAGGATCAGCAGAGGTTTACCTTGATGCTAATGAAAATCCATATGGTGCCGTTACCGGCGGTGATTTCAATCGTTATCCCGATCCTCATCAGACAAAATTGAAAGAAGTTCTTTCAAAAATTAAGGGAGTTTCACCAAATCATATTTTTATTGGCAATGGTAGCGATGAACCGATTGATCTACTCATTCGTGCATTTTGTGAACCCACAAAAGAAAAAATTGTTATTCTTCCCCCGACTTACGGCATATATAAGGTCAGTGCCTTAATTAATAATGTTGGAGTCCTAGAAATTCCGTTGACCTCAAGTTTTCAAATCGACACGGAGCAGTTGAAGAAAACATCGTTTGACAACTGCAAAATCATATTTATATGCAGCCCCAATAATCCATCTGGCAATCTTTTAAACAGACAGACTATTATTGAAATTCTAGAAGAATTTAAAGGATTAGTAGTCGTTGATGAAGCGTATATAGATTTTGCTCAGGAAAGAAGTCTGATCGAAACTCTTAAGAAATATACAGGCCTTATTGTATTGCAAACCTTCAGTAAGGCCTGGGGTTTGGCGGCCATCAGATTGGGAATAGCTTATGGGAACCCTTACGTTATTGGGATCTTGAATAATATCAAACCTCCATATAATATTAATAGGGCAAGTCAGGATATGGGAATCAAAGCCCTTGAAGTTGAATCTTTGAAAAAAGAGATGGTTGAAAAAATTGTAATAGAGAGAAAACGTTTGGGAGAAAAGTTGCGAGCTCTTCAATTTGTGAAAGAAGTTATACCCTCACGAGCCAACTTCTTATTGGTTAGATTTGATAACTCAGAAGGCATCAATTCTTTTTTTCGAGAAAAAAACATAATTGTCCGGGATAGAAGCGGGGAATTACATTGTGAAGGATGTCTGAGAATCACAATTGGCACCCGAGTAGAAAACGATAGACTGATTCAAGCGCTTAATGAGTTATGATGAAAAAGAAAGTTCTTTTTATTGATCGTGACGGCACGATTATAGTTGAACCTCAACCGGATAAGCAGGTGGATTCGATTGACAAGTTAGATTTTGTCCCGGGTTCGATCGTTGGACTTCACAGAATTGCCACAGAGCTCGGTTATGAACTGGTGATAGTAACTAATCAGGATGGTCTCGGAACCGATTCATTTTCCGAGCATGATTTTTGGCCTGCCCACAACCTGATGCTTAGGGTGCTGGAAAGTGAAAGAATTCATTTTAACTCGGTTCACATCGATAAAAGTTTTGAAAAAGAAAATAGCCCGAATCGAAAACCCGGAACGGGGATGTTAACGACCTATCTCGACGGTGATTATGATTTAGAAAATTCCTTTGTCATTGGCGACAGATTGACTGATGTGAAACTTGCTAAAAACCTGGGATGCAAAGTGATACATTTCTCCAAATCTCCGTCATCAGATGCTGAATTCGGCTCTGACGACTGGAAAAAGATTTATAAATTTTTAAAATCAGGTAAAGGCCTGGCGACTCAAGTAAATAGGAGTACAAATGAGACTCAAATCAGTATCAGGCTAAACCTCGATGGTAATTCCCACAGTAATATTTCAACAGGTATTGGTTTTTTTGATCACATGTTGGCACAGGTTGCAAAACACTCGGGTTGTGACCTCGATATTGTTGTAAAGGGTGACCTTCAAATTGATGAACACCATACGATTGAGGACACAGGAATTGCTCTGGGAGAAGCTTTCCTTGAAGCCCTTGGCGATAAACGCGGTCTATCTAGATATGGATTTTTATTACCAATGGATGAGGCTCTGGCGCAGGTTGCGATCGATTTTAGCGGTCGTCCCTGGCTAGTTTGGGATGCGGAATTTAAAAGAGAAAAAGTCGGTGAAATGCCCACGGAAATGTTCTTTCACTTTTTTAAATCATTCTGCGATGCAGCAAAATGCAATCTGAATGTAAAAGTAGAGGGTGACAATGAACACCATAAAATTGAAGCCATCTTCAAAGCATTCGCCAAGGCGTTAAAAATGGCTATTAAAATAGAGGGAAGTCAATTACCATCAACCAAAGGAGTGCTATAGGCTAATCACTCAATATCCTCCCCATTTGATATAAGTCTCCAAATCCTTATCACCACGACCTGATAAATTAATGACTACAACATCATTGGTGTTAAATTTCAATTGGTCTAACGCAGCAATTGCGTGCGCCGATTCAATAGCCGGAATGATTCCTTCTGATCGACTTAATAAAATGCCGGCTTTCATGGCCTCCTCATCTGTTGCGCTCAAAAATTTTACTCTACCTGTTTCAAATAAATGTGCATGTATTGGGCCAATACCAGGATAGTCAAGACCCGCTGAAATCGAATGGGGTTCAATTACTTGTCCATCCTGGGTTTGCATTACCAGCGATCTGCTGCCATGAAGAACACCATCCTTGCCAAGTTGCGTTGTCGCTGCTGATTTGCCTGATGTTACTCCCTTTCCAGCAGCTTCAACCGCAATCAGGCGAACGCTTTCCTCATCAAGGTAATGATAGAAAGCCCCGATGGCATTACTGCCACCTCCAACACAAGCGATGACATAATCAGGATTTTCTCGGCCAATTAACTCAACCAGTTGCAACTGTATCTCCTCACTAATTACAGATTGAAACCGGGCCACCATGTCCGGGTATGGATGCGGCCCAACAACCGATCCGATAATGTAGTGTGTGTCCCATGGGTTATTGATCCAATGACGCAAGGCTTCGTTGGTTGCATCTTTTAAGGTTTGACTTCCTGATGTTGCTGGTCTGACTTCAGCTCCCAAGATGCGCATGCGTTCGACATTAGGTTTTTGACGCTCCATATCGACTTTTCCCATGTAAACGATGCATTTGATACCGGTTAGAGCGCAAACTGTGGCTGTAGCAACACCATGTTGGCCCGCACCTGTTTCAGCAATTATTTTTTCCTTCCCCAGTCGTTTCGCTAAAAGAATTTGACCGATTGTATTATTGATTTTATGAGCCCCGGTGTGACAAAGATCTTCTCTCTTCAAATATATGTTAGCCCCATATTTTTCTGAGAGCCGTTTTGCCAGATACAATGGTGTTGGCCGCCCGACATAATCTTTCAGTAGTTTTTTGAAATCATTAACGAAAGATTCCTCTGACATAATATGTAAATACCTTTGCTGTAATTCCTCAACATTGGGGTGTAGCATTTCCGGAATATATGCTCCTCCGAATTTGCCATAATAGCCATTTGAATCAACTGCGTATCTTGAATTGTTATTTATTTTCGCCATTTACATTAATTCAATAATCCTCTATCTAATTTCAAAACCAGTTTCTCAACTTTGTCGACATCTTTCAAACCTGGCGATATTTCAAATTTACTGTTGACATCCAGGCAAAAAAGTCCTCGTAAATCCAATTTAAAGACATCTTCAATATCCTCTATGTCGATTCCACCGCTTAAGAAATAAGGTACATCTCCTTCGTATTTTTCAAGTATTGACCAATTAAATTTTAGTCCTGATCCACCATAATTTTGGCTTTTGGTGTCAAATAAGAAAAAATCAACAACCCCAGAAAATCTCTCCAGCTCATCAATCGCGAGACTATCATGAACTGAAATAACCTTAACTACTTTAATACCACTCTCCCTCAGGAAACGGCAATCCTCAAGACTCTCCCCACCATGTAGTTGTACATAATCAAGTTTATACTTCTTGGCCCTTTGCAAAATAGTTGAAGGATTTTCCTTCACAAAAACCCCCACCTTATTAATTGAATTCGACAGTGATTCAAAAGTTACAATATCAAAATCCTCGCCCACATAACGCTTTGATTTCGGATAGAAAATGAATCCCATGAAATCGGGATTCAACATCCCAACCTGTGCTATATTATCCGGGTTCCGCATGCCACAAACTTTGAGCTTCATGACACTTGGCTTTGATCTGCATCTTTTCCGAGCAGAACAGTCTCTATTCCTGGATTACTTCCTAATGACTTAATATGTCTTATAAACTTCTGACATGCCTTCCCAGGATTATTATTAGACATGAAGTTTTCACCTATCAAAAACCCATCAAATCCCGCTTCCCTCAATTCAATTATGGTTGAAGGATTACTAATTCCACTTTCTGAGATTTTCACAAAATCATTTGGTATATGATCAGCTAATTCCAACGATGTTGCAAAACTCGTTTGGAAGGTCTTCAAATTGCGGTTGTTTACTCCCACAAGATCAATCTGGTCTGCTAAATTGTTTTCCAACTCTTCAAGCGAGTGAACTTCCATCAATACTTCAAGTTCCATCTCCTTTGCAAATGTTGCCAGCTCAGCAAGGTTTTTAGGCTTCAAGGCGGCAGCTATCAACAATATCACATCGGCGCCAATTGATTTTGTTTCAATTATCTGGTATTCATCAACAATGAAATCCTTCCTTAAAATTGGAATATCATTGACCTCCCGAGCTTGGATCAAATCCCCATCTGAACCGCCGAAATAGTTGACATCCGTAAGTACAGATAAACCAGAAACACCGGCTCGACAATATGCTGAAGTAGTTACCCGAACATCCGCATGATCATTAATAGTTCCTTTCGATGGTGATTTTCGTTTAAACTCTGCAATGATTCCTATTGAATCAGGTTTGCTGATATTATCCTTCAATGATCTTCTCCGGGATCGAAAGAATGGACTGTTTTCTAAAGCACTAACCGGAATATTGCTTTTCCTTTTAGCAACCTCGACCTTCTTGAAATCAACAATCTCTTCTAAAATATTCATTTTACAATCATTAATTCATTGAAATCTTAGCAGTGGGCTCAATCATTAACTTAAATTTTTCCAGGGCTTTCCCGGACTTAAGAGATTCTGTCGCTTGTCCGATCCCCTCCTCCCGTGAGATTGATTTTCCACAGCTAATAGCGAAACCTGCATTGGCAATAACTACCTCTTCTTGTGCCTTTGTTCCATTCCCCTTAAGCACATTCTCAAATATTCCGGCTGAATCTTCAACAGTGTCTCCCCCATAAATATCTACCTGTTGTATCTGCGAAAATGAAAGATCAGCAGGTGTAACTACTTCCTCACCATTGTTGCTTATTACTTTAAATGGACCGGTAAGGGATATTTCGTCATAACCGTCAAGAGAATGTAAAATCATGAACTCACAATCAGATTTTTGATACAAGTAACCATAAAGCCTGGCCAGTTCAAGACTAAATACTCCAACCAATTGCTTCTTCGGAAAAGACGGATTTACCATAGGCCCCAGCATGTTGAAAAACGTCTTTACCCCCAGTTCTTTTCTGATCGGGGCAACATTCTTCATTGCCAGATGAAAAAGAGGGGCATGCAGAAAACAAATGCCAGCATCGTCTAGACTCTTTTTTAGTCTACCAATGTCATCGGTGAATTCGTACCCAAAATGACTCAATAGGTTTGAGGAGCCACAAACTGATGACACCCCATTATTTCCATGTTTTGCAACATTTTGACCAGATCCTGCAACAATAAATGATGCCAGGGTTGAAATGTTGAATGTATTCCTGGCATCACCGCCAGTTCCGCATAAATCAATGGCGTCATATTCAGGAATGTCAACTGGCAGACATAATTCTAGCATGGCCTCTCGAAAACCCTCAAGCTCATGAACTGTAATTGATCTCATTAGATAAACAGTAAGAAAAGCAGCCACCTGACTATTATTAAATTTGCCCTTGGCCAATTGAACCAGAACGTCTTTTGCTTCCTGTTTTGTTAATGATTTGTACTCAAAAAGTCGGTTAAGTATATCTTTCATATTACTTTATTTCAAACCAGTTCTTCATAATCTCTTTGCCATGCTCGGTGATGATTGACTCAGGATGAAATTGTAATCCCCTGACATCAAATTCACGGTGCCGCAACGCCATTATATTTTGATTTTGATCCACAGCTGTGACCTTCAATGAACCATGTATTGTATCTGGAATAACAGTCCATGAATGGTATCTGCAAACCTTAAATTCTTTTGGTAAGCCTTTGAAGATCTGATCTTCTGAGATCAGCTGCGCCATATCCGCAATACCATGCAAAACCACAGACATATTGAGCAACTTACCACTAAATGCCTCAGCAACGGCCTGATGGCCTAAACACACACCTAAAATGCTTTTTGAAGGGGCATATCGCTTAATCAATTCTGGCATAATTCCAGCATCCTTTGGTAACCCTGGGCCCGGTGATAGAATGATTTTATCATATCCATTAACATCATTAAGGCTGATTTTATCATTTCTAAATACATCTAGTCCGCTTCCATAACCAAGTTCCTTTACCAGATGGACAAGGTTATAGGTGAATGAATCGTAATTGTCTAATACAAGAATTTTCATATCAAATCTTCTCGCCAATTTCTATCGCTTTCTCCAATGCAGCCAATTTGTTATACACCTCCTGAACCTCACTTTCAGGAGTTGACTTCGCCACGACACCAGCACCAGCCTGGTAGTACAGTACATTGCCCTGGCTTAGCAATGACCTAATCATAATCGCATGATTAAAATCTCCATTGAAGCCCATAAAACCAATTGCACCCCCGTAGTATCCCCTTTTAACCGTTTCATATTTATCAATCAATTGCATGGCCATGTGTTTAGGTGCTCCAGATAGCGTACCTGCCGGAAAGGTACTTGCCACAATTTCAAATGGATGCTTTCCTCTTTCTAGCTTTCCGGTAACTTTAGATACCAAATGAATCACATGAGAATAGTATTGGATCTCTTTATAAGTTTCAACTTTTACTTCTGTACAACTCTTACTCAAATCATTTCGAGCAAGATCAACTAACATTACATGCTCTGAATTCTCCTTGGGATCATTGTATAGTTTTTTCGCAAGTTCTGCATCAGCCTGATCATCACCGGTTCGTTTAAAAGTTCCAGCGATCGGATATATCGTTGCTTCATCCCCTTTCACAATGATCTGTGCTTCAGGAGAAGATCCAAAAATCTTGTAACTCCCATAATCAAAGTAAAAAAGATAAGGGGATGGATTTACAGATCTTAATGCTCTATAGACCTGAAATTCATCACCATTAAATTGTCTTGAAAAACGCCTCGATAATACAATCTGTAAGACATCACCAAGATTACAATGCACCATTCCTTTCTTAATGATTTCCAGGAATTCTGCGTCAGTAAAGTTTGTCTCCGGCGAACCTTCAGTTGAAAAGTCATAAGATGGTACATTTTTGCTCATAATCAGAGAGGCCAATTCATCAAGACCATTTGCCTGATCATTCTCAGGAAAATGCTCGAAGACATAGAGTTCGTTCTTAAAGTGATCGATTGCAATTACATACCTGAAAACCTGGTATCTCACTATGGGTATTCTGAAATTATCGTTTTTATCCTGCCCGAATTTTATATCTTCAAAATGTTGGACGGCATCGAATGCGAGGTAGCCAAACAAACCATTGGTGATGAACTTAAAATCTGAAGGAGCTTGTTCAAAATTTCCAATGAAATCGGTTAATTGAGATTTTAACTCCGAGGGTTTGTTAAAGTTCTTCACTTCAATCTCTTGCCCCGGAAAATTGGTAGTTGTACTAATGCCATCAGAAGAAAATTCGGCAATAGGATCACAACAGATGAAAGAAAAACTGTTTTCCTGTCCATGATAATCAGAGCTTTCAAGTAATAGAGAATTGGCGAACCTGTCACGCAATCGAAGATAAATACTCACCGGGGTAACGGTGTCAGCCAGAAGTTTCCTATAATTTGATTTGAGTTTTACTTTTTTCATTATTTCATAAAAAAAGCCCGCTGAACAGCGGGCTTTGTTGTTTATCTTTTGAATCAATCAACAATCTGTTCATGCACCGAGATGCTCGCTACACCGCCATTTGTTGATATTGTTTATTCTTAACATTATAACGCTAATGTAGAAAAGGATTTTTTAATAGCCATAGGACGAGAAACTTTTTTAAAACATAAGCTTTTCCCAATTCGTATCCCTTGCGTAAACAGAATAATAACTTTTAACTTACCACTTTCGCTTTTGGATAAATTTTTCTCTCATGAGGCCATTTTCAATAACATCAAAAATGCCGCGATTTATAACCGGAAAAGAAAGGTGAGCTAACCCAACTTCTAACTTTTGTTGAACGCGTTTATCGAAATCTTGTATACCCAATAACCAATAGCAATGATTACAACCAGACCCGGTAGGCTACCAAAAGGCTCTTTAACGATGGCCAAAACATCAGATGATCCATAGATTGCAACTGGGATCGCAAGGAAAATACCGACTAGAGCCTCACCTGTGATCAAACCGGAAGCTATCAATAGTCCTGATCTACTGCTATTTTGAACTGCTCCTTCAAAATCTGTCTTCGTAGATTTGTGCTTTTCATGGTAAGCACTAATCATCCAGGCTATTAATCCTCCCAACATTATTGCACTGTCCAATTCAAATGGCAGATACAACCCAACAGCAACTGCCAATACCGGAATTCTAAAATCGGAGCCTCTTTTCTCCTGAACTTTATCTGCAATTATTATTAAAACACCAAGTATCATTCCAATATAGACCATCCCCCAAGGCAATCCGCCTCCAAAAACCCCAACAGCGACACTTTGCATCAATGTAGCTTGTGGTGCAGCCAATGAATCGGGGTGTTCAATTGTTTTTGGCCCGAAACCGTATGCTGTATTGAGTAATTCCAATATTAAAGGTAAAACGAATGCTGCGGAAATTACCCCAACCATTTGCATAACTTGTTGCTTTCTCGGTGTGGCACCTAAAATGTGTCCCGCTTTTAAATCCTGCATATTGTCCCCGGCTATTGCAGCAGCACAACAAACCACCGATCCAATTAAGATTGCCGCAGCGGGTCCTTTTTCAGCTCCTGTTCCTAATAGAGCCAGGAGTATCAATGACGAGGTAAGGATCGTGGCAATGGTAACACCTGAAATAGGATTATTTGAGCTTCCAACCAGGCCCGCCATATATCCCGCAACCGAAGCGAATAAAAAACCAGCAACAACCATAAACATTGCCATTAATCCCGAAATGGCCACTATCTCAATTTCTCTGAGAAATATAATAAAAATCGGAACAATCATTGCACCGACGCCTATGATAACCCATTTCATTGGTGTGTCTCGCTCTGTCCTCAAAACTTGGGAAACATCAACTTTTTCTTTAAAAGCTATTAACCCCTCACTCACTGCCATGGTAATTGCACCTCTCAAATTAATCAAGGCCCATAAACCACCCACAACCATCGATCCTACCCCCAAAAATCTGATTCTTGTTGTCCAGATTGCGGCACCCAACTGAGGTCCTGTGATCCCATCAGCTGATGCAAACATTCCAGACGTGACATATTCATTAATTAAATTATCTGCCCCTTCCATTCCAACAATAATGGGTATGCCTATCCACCAACTAATTACACCACCGGCAAAAACGAGGATTGCAATTCGTATCCCAACAATATAACCTACTGCAATAAGGGCTGGGCTAAGATTCATACCAAAATATGCAAACCCTTTGTTTCCAATGAGAGTGCCCTTCTCCAATATTCCTTCCCAAATTTTAAAACCAGCTTCAAAGAATTTAACCAGTGCTCCGGCCAAACTACCCATGACGAGAACTTTAATAGCGCTTCCCCCTTCTTCCCCACTTTTAAGAACTTCAGCTGTAGCCACTCCTTCCGGAAATTTCAATTGCTGCTTTACAATCAGGGCTGATCTCAACGGAATGGTAAATAAAACGCCCAAAACACCCCCACATAATGCAATTAAGGCAGTCTCCAGATAATGGAAGTTTTCCCAATAGCCCATTAACACGAGTGCGGGGAATGTAAATATTACGCCTGCTGCAAGTGATTCCCCTGCTGAAGCTGATGTCTGGACAATATTATTTTCAAGAATATTATGCTCTTTAAATAATCTTAGAATAGCCATTGAAATTACTGCTGCGGGAATTGAAGCAGATACTGTCATTCCCGCAAAAAGGCCCAGATAGGCATTCGCACCGGCAAGCACGACTGATAAAATTACTCCAAGAAGAATGGCCTTAACAGTTAATTCTTTAAGATTAGTCTGTGGATCAATGTATGGTTTTTTCATTTTAGTAGGTTAAGTAGGTTTATCACGAAACTGATTACTATCAACAAACAGATCACCCAAAATAGCAATAAATAAACAAGTGCTGGATATTCGAACCCCGTGAAGTTTAGTACTTATTTCTCCTGAAGAATCTGGACAGATACTGTAATGTCCTCCTCAGCGCATCCTTTATCAAGGCCAGATAAAACAAGGCGGTAATAGACCAAATCATAGCAAGGTTAAACCAAAGTGTATCGACCTACCAATCTCCAATCATTTTGACTGGTGCATAGAAATGAGCCCTTCCGATCTTTGAATCAGGATACATAAAGATTGGATCCTAAGATTTATGATTCCGGAATTAGAGCATTTAAGAGACGATGAAATAGAAGCCCTGAGAAAAGGGCCGCTGCTGGTAAGCATATTAATAGCAGGTACCGACGGCAACATTGATAAAAATGAAGTTAAACAAGCGATTTCAGTTGCTCATAGCAAGAAAACTAGAGCTCGCGAGGGATTGATCGAATTCTATAAAAAAGTAGCCCGTGATTTTGAGAACGAATTGCATCTACTGATCAAAGAGCTGCCCAAAACTGCAGTTGAAAGTAACCCGATTATTATTCGATACTTGAAAAAACTTAATAGAATCATCGTAAAACTAGATAAGTCGTTCGCCATTAATTATTATGGTAGTCTTAAAGATATGGCCAAGAAAGTGGCGGAAGCTTCTGGAGGAATAATGGGATATCTAATAGTTAGTTATGAGGAAGCGAAACTGTTAGAACTCAATATGATTAAGGATCCTTCAAAATAACCCGAAGTTAAAATCAACAAAATAAAGCCCGGCATCAACCGGCTTTTTTTAGTATTATTGATTCCTATCGATTCAACTCATTTTGTCAGTTTTTGATAACAGCATCATTCCTCCTTTAAGATTGACTTTCATTATGTGGTTGGTCTTTACAATTGAATTTCAGTTTCACATCAAACTCGGGTTTTTGGGAATTTATCCTCGAACATTTTCCGGACTTGCAGGTATTCTGGCCACACCGCTCTTACATAGTGATGCGCTTCATCTGGCATCAAATACAGTACCGCTTATATTACTCGGTTCGGCGCTTTATATCTTCTACAATCAAATTGCCAGTTCGGTCTTTATCCAATGTTATTTTATTCCAAGCGTCCTTGTGTGGATTTTCGGCCGATCTTCTTACCATATTGGTGCAAGTGGTCTCATTTATGGATTGGCTTTTTTCTTAATGACATTCGGCCTATTCCGAACAAACTTTCGCTCACTTTTGATTTCATTAACTATTATAAGCCTTTATGGTGGGCTTTTTTACGGAATCTTACCCGATAAACCCGGCCTTTCCTGGGAGTCTCATCTAATGGGTGCTATTGTTGGAGTTGCTACTGCATCAGCATATAGCCGGGTGAAGTTTTCATCCTGAATCAATTTTATAACTTTGTTTAGTTCATCCGACAACAATGCAGTCGCATTTTAGGTAGGGGAATATTTAGTTTGGAGAGCAGATCATCGATATTGAATATGCTGCTATAATGGGTGAACTTGAATCAAATTACACATTCGATTTGGATTACGGATTGGGTTGGTGGCGTTTTTCAGATGACAACATTCTTATTGATTCAATCGATGAAAATGACGTTTATTTCAGCTGGAGACTCGGTGGACAATTTATTTTTATTTTTCCACATCTGGATATGGTTGTAGTCTTAACGGCAGATAATTTCATAAATAATGATGAACTGGGAATCCAACTGCTGATGAATGAGTTAATTCCGGCTCTGACAAAAAATGCCATCTGATGGCGTCAAAACTATCCAATATTTAAAGTCAAAAAAGTCATTCCGCTAACTACCCGAAGGCTATTTTGGAGAATAGGGGGCTTATAATCTTCCCAATGATAATTCGGATTAAAGAATTCCAACTCCCTCCTGTAGTTTTGGGTTAGAACACCATAATCTGACCTTATCGAAAAAGTAGCATCAGTTAATGCCTGATAACTCTCAAAATTTCAATGACCTTAATCTGTTAAATGAACTTGCCAGTGGCAGTCATCG
>Ga0114999_10005422_pt1 | contig 15053 bp, 13 predicted proteins | sample ArcticOcean_MG_C_3_FD_89820 | JGI IMG/M metagenome (GOLD analysis project Ga0114999, IMG submission 89820) | Marine microbial communities from western Arctic Ocean - ArcticOcean_MG_CB8_126 | ecosystem: Environmental > Aquatic > Marine > Oceanic | place: Arctic Ocean: Canada Basin | collected...
ATTACAGCCACACGGTCAACCGCAAGCCCATTCAACGCCTGATGCGTCAGATGGGCTTGAGGGCCTTGTATCCACGGCAGCGAGCGAGCCAGCCAGGGAAAGAGCACAAGATCTACCCTTACCTACTCAGGGACCTGCCTATCGAGCATGCGAACCACGTCTGGGCAACGGACATCTGCTTGTATCCCGATGGCCAAAGGATTCATGTACCTGGTAGCTATCATGGACTGGCATTCGCGCCGTGTGCTCTCTTGGCGGGTATCGAACACCTTGGATACGGACTTCTGCATCGAGGCCCTGGAAGAGGCCTTACAGCGCTTTGGAGCACCGGAGATATTCAACACCGACCAAGGGAGCCAGTTCACCTTTGAGGCGTTCACCGGCGTGCTCAAAAGTCATGGCATAGATATCAGCATGGACAAAAAGGGTCGGTGGGTGGACAATGTGTTGGTAGAGCGTCTATGGCGCAGTGTGAAATACGAAGATGTGTATTTGCGTGCCTACGAAACGCCAACCGAGCTGCGTACGGGACTGGCCCGATACTTCACCTTCTACAACACCAGGCGTCGTCACAGCGCTCTGGACAGATGCACCCCGGATGCGGTGTACTTTGACCAGGCTAATCAGGAATTGGTAGCCTGAAACCCAGGGAGGATTTCACTTAAGGCACTGTCCAAGTTTTGGGGTCCATTTCTGGTTCAGTTTCCTCAGCCCTTTTGATTAGCTCTGCCAGATATTCGACTGGAGAGAGTGAGCAAGCCTTAAAGCGCTTCAAAACTTCCGAAGCAGATAGATAACAGAGTTCTAGATCGATAGAAGACATTATTCAAACTTCGATAAAACACACTTCAGTGGTTCCAATTAATGCGCACTTAACGCTATAAATACAGGGATAAGTTTACTACGACTCTCCCAAACTATTCTGAGTTTTAGAGAGTTTTATTACTACTTCTAGGAGTTTATTTACTTTATTTGGGAGGACAACGGAGTTACAACGGTAGGCTTCAATCAAATTTGGAGAATCAAATAACCAATACTCAGAATCACGAGGACGTTAACTATAATTAGGATATGAAGACAATAGGGTTCCTTCACGTTTCTAGATTTTTGCGATTATAGGTGTATCCTTAATTCGAATCCTAGACTACAGGTAGAGTGTAAGTATGACTATACCAACACAATTTGATGGAGATGTAATCGCAGAAGTTGGTTTAATGAAATCGCGCTTGGAACTTGCAGTAGCGTTGCGATGGGCAAACCGTTTAGGTTTCTCGGAAGGTGTCGACAATCATTTTTCTATGGCTATTCCAGATCGTGACGGAGTTATCCGAGGTAACCGTTTTCTCATCAATCCATACGGTTTTCACTGGTCGGAAATAACAGCCTCTTCGTTAGTTCTTTGTGATCAATCAGGAAAAGTTCTTGAGGGGGCAAATGCGGTCGAAGAGACGGGGTTTTTCATCCACAGCCGTATCCATGAGAAGCTACCAGGTGCTGTTGTAGTGTTACACACACATATGCCATATGCGACAAGCCTGACGTTACTAGAAGATGGTGAACTGAAGATGTGTGAGCAAAACGCGCTTTTGTTCGATGGGCGAATTGCTTATGACGATGAATATAGTGGTTTTGCGCTAGATACGGAAGAAGGTGATCGCATTGCTCAGTCGATGGGAGCTTGCTCGGTCCTGATGATGGCAAGCCATGGCGTGACGGTAATTGGAGAGTCAATAGCACAGGCGTTTAATGATCTTTATTACCTCGAGCGTGCGGCGATGTTCCAGGTTTTAGCTCGGTCAACCGGAGGGCAATTGCGACAAGTTGAAATGTCGGTTCGCGACACAATTCGAGCACAGACAAGCAACGTGTTGCCGAAGCTTGCAGAGAGACACTTCACAGCTTTGAAACGAATTCTCGATAAAGAGGAGCCAGAATATAGAAGGTGAACTTTAATGAAACCCAAGCGTACCAAATAAATTAAATTCAACACTTCGATTAAATTGACCCGATTCAAAAGGAATGGGTTATCGCGGAATTTACTACGGATTTGGAGCGAGACTAAGGGTCTGTAAGTTCGCGGCACATTTACTATGTCTAGCTCAATTCGAGCCCGCCGATTGTTGTAACCTACTCCTTATGGCAAGGATCACTCATCGAAGTCATCAAATTTGATGCCCATCGCCATGAAACCACCATCAACGTTGAGGTTATGACCAGTAATATAAGTAGCTTCATCTGAGGCAAGAAACAGCGTTGCATGTGACATCTCTTCAACTGTTCCAAAACGTTGAAGTGGAATGGTTTTCTGGTAGGCCTCTTTTGTGCCCAATGTGTGTGCTTTTTGAGCCGATGGAGTTGCAACAGGCCCAGGAGAAATTACATTGACAGTGATGCCATGCTCAGCAAGTTCTACAGCCATTTGCCGAGTCATGTGTATTACCGCAGCTTTAGCCGTCCCGTAAGCTGTTCTCCCCCATCCGGCACGTTGCCCAGAAATCGAAGCATAATTAATTATGCGGCCAACTTTCTTTTTGACCATTTCCTTCGCTGCCGCTTGAGAACATAAGAATGTGCCCATAATATTTACGTCCAATACTTGATTAAATACTTTCGGAGTAGCATCCAGAAAAGTCTCCAAGCCATCTATGCCCGCAACATTGACTAAGATATCAACACGACCAAAAGCCTGAACCGTCTTACTTACTAGTCGTTCGGCATCATCTGGGTTTGTAACGTTTGTAGTTATGGCCTGGACAATAATGTTTTCTGATTGAAGTATGGATTGCGTTTCTTTTAAGCCATCGACATCTATATCTGCTATTGTCACCTTTGCCCCCTCACGTCCAAACGCTAGTGCAAGGTGTCTCCCAATACCAGTGCCGCTTCCAGTGATTATGACAACTTTGTCTATATCTTTCATAGATTTAAATGTAATTATTAGCTAACGTATTTGAGCAAGCGCGAAATGAAAAACTCACTTTACCACTAAACGATCGACACAGTTGTTTCCAACAAAACGCAAATGTAACCACATTATCTTTAGGCTTGACAATGGTGTGTCCTTGCGGTAAATCGAGACTGCTGGCAAAGATATATCACGCTGTTTTGTAGTAAAGTATTTGTCGTACCATGTTGCGGCGAATTTGCGGGTTTAACACAGGAAGAAACTAGGGAGGTTTTATGAGATTCAAAAGAATATGGACAGCGTTAGCTGCACTTAGTCTGGGTACCGTAATGTTTTCTCCGGCGTTGACAGCTGGAGAATGCATAGAGGTTGTTAACCACGAGTTCTTTGGCGAAAAACAAACGATGGATCCCCATTTAGTTGGTGGGACCGATGACTCAGCTCATCTCGAAGCTATTTATGAAGGGCTAGTGACTCTTGATAATAACTATGGTGCAGTTCCGGCCTTGGCAACCTCTTGGGAGTCAAACTCGGATGGCAGTGAATGGACCTTTCACTTACGTAAAGGGGTTAAATGGCATGATGGCAAGGACTTCACTGCTGAGGATGTTGTCTACAGTTTTCAGCGCCTCGTAGATCCTACTTTGGGTTCGGGTGCAATAGGCACGCTTGCACCATTTTATGACCCAGACGGTGTTGTAGCGGTTGATCAACACACAGTCCTGTTTAAGTTGAAATCACCTGTTGTGACCTTTCCGGTTGCGCACAGAACAAAATTTAGCTCTATAGTCCAAAAAGGCTCGACCAGCGAGCAGTTGAAGCTAAACGGTGTTGGAACTGGTGCGTTTGTCCAGGAAGTCTTTACACCGGGGGGTTCTGAGCGAATTATGCGGCGGAATGCGAACTATTGGGAGGATGGATTACCTAAGTCCGATTGTATTCGGATCACCTCCATTACAGAACCGGTCGCACGGATGACCTCGATTCTTAACGGAGAATCTGACTTACATCTTGCTGTCGATGCGGCAACCATTGCTGTACTCCAAGGCAATCCAGCAGCGTCACTTATTAAGACGCCGGGAGCAATGCCTCAAGGGATCTCGATGTATATAGATACGCCACCGTTCGATAATCCAAAAGTACGAATGGCGTTGAAGTTGCTTGTTGATCGCGAGAGAATGTTGAACGTAATCGCACTAGGGCTTGGGGAGGTAGGAAATGACGCTCCTGTCGTCCCAAGTTCCCCGTGGGCGTTCAGTAGCCAAGCTCGCGAGTTTGACTTGGAAAAAGCTAAAAAATTACTTGCCGAGGCAGGGTACGACTCGAATAATCCGCTAAAGCTTGATCTGTATACCGCAGAGGCCTATCCAGGCATGGTGAATTTCGCTCAACTGTATGCTCAAATGGCTGCCGAGGCGGGCATAAAGATGAATGTAATCAGGACTCCAGATGAGACATTCTGGACAGACACCTGGATGAATTATCCTTTGATTACTACATCTTGGGGGGCACGTCCTCCAGTAGAGGCTTTAGCTGTGGCTTACCGTAAAGCGTCTCCTTGGAATGAGACTCACTGGTTTCGCGATGATTTCGACGAGTTGCTCGACAAAGCGAATGCAGCTATTGACGTGGAAGATCAAAAGAAATATCTGCAGCAGGCTCAGAAAATGCTGCACGATGAAGGCGGAATAGTAATCGCCTATTTCAGTTCAGTTGTGTCTGCTTTACGCACTGGGTGTGAAGGATATCAACCCAATGTTCAAGTTAGCTTAGTTGATTACAGAAACGTAACCTGCAAGTAGGCTTTCCAAGCATAGTAAGATTAACAGGGATGCCCCTTCGGGGCGTCCCTGTTTTGGGCATTTCTTTGTATTCAAGGCCGTGTGCTAGAGCGAAAGCTAACTATATTTACCCATTCGATCAGCAACATACTATTGATATAGCGTATCTAAACCAATGAAACTGTTGCGCGTTGTTCTCAGCCGAGTATTATTGTCTTGTTTTACCCTAATGATTGTATCGGTTCTTATTTTCGCTTTTGTTGAAGTTTTGCCTGGAGATGTCGCTGAGCGTATTTTAGGACGAGATGCGACCGAAGCAAGTGTAGCTAGTTTGCGGGAGAGAATGGGGCTCAATGAACCGGCACCAACACGATATGTCCGATGGCTCAGTGGAGTGTTACGCGGTGATTTGGGCAGGTCGCATGTTAGTTCACGCCCAGTTACAGAGATTCTGGCACCAAAAGTTTTCAATACGCTTATGTTGTCAACTTTTGCACTACTTCTATACGTGCCGCTAGCTCTGACCCCAGCAATTATCCAGGCAGTTAATCTAGACAAACCAATAGATCATTTTCTGTCGGTAGTAACATTAGTGCTTCTGGCAATACCAGATTTTCTTTTAGCGACAATACTTTTGCTTACTTTCGTACTTGCAATTCCGTTATTTCCGGCTACATCAAACGTTGGTGAAACTACAGAGTTTTGGCCTTATTTGCGAGCTCTCGTATTGCCTGGAATAACTCTGACGATTGTGATGGCAATATATGCTGTACGAATGCTTCGGGATAGTTTGGTTGAAGTGCTCAATTCGGCTTATGTTCGAATGGCAGAACTCAAAGGCTTGCCTCTCCATCTTGTGATAATTCGCCACGCACTCCCGAATGCTCTTGGACCAACGCTCAACGTTACAGCTTTGAACCTCGGTTACCTTATCGGGGGTGTAATGATTGTCGAAAAAGTTTTTGCTTTCCCTGGTTACGGCACTCTTCTTGTTAACGCTATTCGTTTTCTTGATATCGCGGTAATTGAGGCTTGTGTACTTTTAGCGGCGGTGATCTACATTGTAGGCAATCTTCTCGCCGATATCGTTACAATTGCTTTGAATCCAAAATTACAGATAGATTCTTAATAGTCGAAGGTTGGTGCTTACGTGAAACTAATATCTTATGTTCAAATCAATTTCCGTAAGTGGAGGCTAACGCCGCTGACATTTAGAATCGGTTCATTGATAGTGTTGGTCCATATCGTCGTGGCAATAGTTGGTCGTTTCTGGACTCCGTATCCATATTTTGAAACTGGTGCGGGAGTCCCTTTTTCTGGAGCGAGTTGGGAGCATCTAATGGGTGTGGACTATTTGGGTCGCGATGTCTTAAGTCGAGTACTTTACGGAGGCCATCTAGTAATATTTATTTCGGTTTCTGGAACGCTTTTTGGATTAGTAGTCGGGTCTGTAGTTGGGCTTATTAGTGGCTATATTGGTGGTTGGTTCGACGAAATTCTGCAGCGGATACTGGAGGCGATGATCAGTATTCCCTTTCTAGTTTTTGGCCTTTTGATCGTGGCCGCTGCAGGTCCAAAATTTTCTGGTAACCTATTTCTTCTGGTCAGTGTTATCGCTTTTGTGTATGCTCCAAGAATAGCGCGACTGGCGCGAGTTGCAGCGCTAGAAATCTCTACGCGAGATTTTGTGACAAGTGCCCGTCTTCGCGGGGAAAGTGTCTGGTCAGTAATTCGAATCGAGTTGCTTCCTAATGCTACAGGAACATTACTAGTCGAATTTGCCATTCGTGCAGGATTCGCACCCGTCTTGGTTGCGTCTCTGGGGTTTTTAGGTTTTGGTCTACGCCCTCCAACGCCTGAATGGGGCTTAATGATGAGTGAAAACCGAGCATTAATTATGGTTTCCCCCGTTATCGTAATGGGGCCAGGATTAATGCTTGCTTCGCTGGTCGTGGGTCTTAATCTTTGGACCGAAGGTTTGGCTCGTATACTCGGCCGCAGTGTCCACTTGGCGCCAAGTTGAGTAAACCTAAATATCTACTAGACGTTATCGACCTTAGCTTAAGTTTTCAACATGAAAACAAGTGGTTACAGGTCCTTTATAACGTATCCTTTTCTATTCGCGAAGGCGAAGCATTGGGGTTGGTCGGAGAATCGGGATGCGGAAAATCTAGCTTAGCCTATCTGACGCTTGGTTACCGTCACCCCAGCAGTCGAGTCTTACATGGACAAGTAAGATTTGATGGAAAGGAATTGTTGGGTCTCAGTAGAGAAAGCCTAGACCGACTTCGTGGAAGTGCTATTAGTTTTGTGCCTCAAGATCCAACATCGGCACTAAGCCCAAGTATGCGTGTTGGTGAACAAGTTACGGAAGTTTTAGGAATTCATGGTGTCACAACGTCCAAAAAAACAGCACGCGAAAGGGTTTCAGAGTTGTTTGAAGATGTTGGATTGCCTAATCCGACTTTAACTGCAGATCGTTATCCACATGAACTATCGGGTGGCCAGCAGCAACGAGTAATCATCGCAATGGCTTTGGCTTGTGATCCAAAGATGGTGGTATTGGACGAACCAACTACCGGGCTTGATGTTACAACTCAAGAGCAGATTATCAGCTTACTGCACGATCTCCGAGCAAGCAGAAATATGTCTATGCTGTATGTATCACATGATTTAGGAGTGTTAGGTCAAATTACTGACCGAGTCGCTGTAATGTACGCTGGCCACATCGTGGAAGTTGGACCAACAGCTTCAATTTTCGAGAAGTCCTACCATCCATATACGGGTGGTTTGATTGCATCGATTCCAACTTTCGAGGCTACAGATAGAATGGTTGAGCCAGCTCTGAAAGGGTTGCTGAATCGAAATATTTTGCCGAATGGATGTGCGTTTTACCCTCGCTGTGATTACGCTAAACCTTTCTGTGAAAGCAATCCACAACTGCTTCAAAAGACCTCAGAAGATCACTTTGTCGCCTGCCAACGATGGGGTCAGCTTGTTGAAATGTCACGTAGTCCTACAGCGCAAGTCTCAACGTCAGTGCAGACGAGGATTAAGAAAACATCGTTACTTAATCTAGAAAATGTTTCATTGGGCTATAGTAAATCTGGGCCGGACTTATTAAGCTGGCTAAGTAAGAGTGTTTCTGTTCCCGTTGTGAACAACGTGTCTTTGAAAGTTCCATTAGGTCAGACCTTTGCTTTGGTAGGGGAATCGGGTAGTGGAAAATCGACTATTGCGCGTGCAATTGGCGGGCTAATTTCACCAATGCTGGGCGTTATGACATTTCAGGAAAAGACTCTTGCTGGTCTTGTACAAAAACGCCCGAAAGAAATTAAACGAAAAATTCAGTATATTTTTCAAAATCCTGATGCCTCATTAAATCCGAGATCAAGAATTAGCAACATTCTTTCTCGGCCATTGGAGAAGTTTTTCGGTTTCAATCAGGAAACTATCCGGCAGAAGGTTTCTGAAGCTCTATATGATGTCCGCCTAGACGATAGTTACTCCTCTCGTTACCCCGATCAACTTTCTGGTGGTGAGAGGCAAAGAATTGCCATTGCTCGCGCACTTATCTGTGATCCGGAATTGCTTCTGTGCGACGAGATATTATCTGCTTTAGACGTATCAGTACAGGCGAACATTATCAACCTTTTACAGAGCCTTAGAATTGATAAAAATGTTGCTATGTTATTTATCTCTCATGATCTTGCTGTGGTTCGTTCGCTTGCTGATCAAGTTGGAGTCTTATTCGATGGAGGCCTCGTTGAAGTCGGGGGCGTAGAAGAGATTTTTTCTCCTCCATTTCATCCTTATACTCATAGCTTACTTATGGCTGTGCCTAGTGTTGGGAGTCAACATGCATTGCCCCAAAAAAGTATCGCTGCGAATTCAACTACAAAGAATTGGAAAGGTTGTTCATTCGCTGGCCACTGCCCGTGGCAACTTGGAGCAATCTGTGTGGAAGAGATTCCGCCGGTACAACAATCGGGAACGACACTTACTATCCAATGTCATATACCAATCGATCGATTAACGAATTTGGCCATTTGGCAACCTCCAACCAGCACGGGAATGTAGTGCATTAATAATGCACCCTAACTATAATGTGCTATATAAGTAATTAGTGGCTAGGTACTCAAGGAGTGAGATTGAAATGAAAACAGCTACCGACTTAGAAGTCTCACATGTATTAAGTATGTATAGAACCATGGTTCGGATACGTAGATTTGAAGAAGAGACCGAGGTTTGTCGGAAAGATGGCCGAATTGTTGGTTCGGCACATTTATCAATTGGGCAAGAGGCTGTACCCACTGGCGTTTGCGCAAATCTTACAATAAGTGACAAGATCACTAGTACGCATCGTGGACATGGGCACACGATTGCGAAGGGTTGTGATGTTACAGCAATGATGTGTGAATTGTTCGCGCGAGAAGGTGGAACATCTCAAGGCAAGGGCGGTTCGATGCACATTGCAGACTTTAGTGTAGGGATGTTAGGAGCAAATGGAGTGGTCGCTGCAGGTGTGCCAATCGCAGTTGGTGCCGCCCAAGGTTTAAAGCTAAACAAAAAAACAGACCTTGTTGTTTGCTTTTTTGGGGACGGAGCTATAAACAGAGGGCCATTTTTTGAGGGCCTTAACTGGGCAAAAATTTACGAACTGCCAGTTCTATTCGTCTGTGAGGACAACCGCTATGCTGCATATACTCGTACGTCTTCCGTAACTGCTGGGGCTGGCGCAGCTGCTCGGGCAGAAGGAATTGGGGTTCCGGCTTCTTCTGTCGATGGTAATGACCTAATTGCAGTGAGTCGGTTGGTAATTGAGCTTGTCAAGAAAATTCGGCGGGGCGAAGGGCCACAGTTTCTTCATGCTCAAACTTATCGAATCAAAGGGCATACTGTATCGGATGGTGCTTCGTATCGAAGTGAAGAGGAAGTTGCAGAGGCTTCTTCGCTAGACCCCATTATTCGTTGTGGTAGCTACTTGGTTGACGCCGGAATTTCGCAGGAAGATCTGGATTCAATCTGGATTGAGGAAAGCAAACGGATAGAAAAAGCCGTAGATACTGCCACTAATGCACCATGGCCACCGCCCGAAATCGCGTACGCTGATGTCCAGGATATTGGAGCACAACGATGGCAATCTTAAGTTTTAGTGAAGCGGCAAGGGATGCCCTTAGAGAGGAGATGCGACGAGATTCATCAATTTGGGCGCTTGGAGAGGATCTCGGTCAGGGCGGTATATTTGCCCAATACAGTGGTTTAGCCGAAGAGTTTGGGTCAGAACGAATAGTCGATACCCCAATATCTGAGGCAACAATAATGGGTGCCGCGGTCGGCGCAGCGATAGTTGGAACGCGACCGGTAGTAGAAATGCGATTTTCTGATTTTGCTCTCTGTGCAGTAGATGAACTTGTCAATCAAGCTGCCAAAGCTCGTTATATGTTTGGGGGCCAGTGTCGAGTGCCTTTGGTTGCCCGACAACCTATCGGTATAGAAGGTAGTCACGCTGCCCAGCATTCTCAGTCTCTCGAGGCCTGGTGGGTGCATATACCAGGCTTAGTTGTTGTAGCTCCAGCTACACCGTCTGATAACAAAGGGCTACTAAAGTCAGCGATTCGCTGTGATGACCCAGTTGTTTACTTAGAGCATAAAGGTCTTTGGGGGTTGGAAGGCGAGGTATCCGATGAGGAGGACTGGATTGTTCCGCTTGGGGTTGCACGCGTAGCTCGGGAAGGTGCTGATATCACAATTGTAACTTGGTCGAGTATGGTGCAAGTAGCTGAAAGTGCAGCTGATCTTGTCGCCGCGAACGGCATTTCTGTTGAAATTATTGACCTTCGTACATTGTGGCCGTGGGATGAGGAAAAAGTTTGCGAATCAATTGAGAAAACAGGCCATGTTTTAATAGTCCACGAGGCTGTGCAGGTAGCTGGATTTGGCGCTGAAGTATTTGCGACGATTGTGGAACGTGTTGGAAATAGCCTAAAGCATCCGCCGCGCCGGATGGGAGGGCCACGGATTCCAGTTCCTTACTCCCCACCCCTTGAAGAATTGTGCACTATTAGTTCAAGGCAGATTGCAGAGGCAATAAAATCTTTGCTATACCCTAACGTCAGTCCAAGAAATTAGTTATCGAGAAAGAAATATTGATGACGCCCGCTAGACTGATGATTAAATTAGAGGATTGTAATCGGCCAGGGACCAAACTGTTTGGGACTATTACGAATTGTGTTGCTGTCACGCCCAGCGCTCAATCGTCTTATCAACGCTGATCGCATCGATCTCAAATTCATCATAGCCAGATTGGCCAAAATAATCAGCCCGTCGCTTCCGATTCTTATCCTCTAACCACGTATGAATATCGGGTGAAAACTTCGGATCGTCACTACGCCGCATAGTCAAAAGTTTCCATGAATCTCCTTGTAGACCAGTCGGTTGCAATGGAGACTGATATCTAAAGTCGACGCTCCAACGTATTTTGTCCGACAGGTTGTCAAGAGAGCGGTGAGGGCTATGCTGAGTGTGGAAAAGAACAGAGCCGACCGTCATCTCGCAAGAGAAAACAGTTCCGCTTGGAAGAGTTGGTTCTTCAATATAAATGTAGGGAGATCTGCGATCTCCAACTTTACTCTGAATATGATGCTTAAAAACTTGACGGGAGCGATGCCCCCCTTTTAAGTATTGGAGACAACCATTATTCAAGTCGACATCGCAGAATGGAATCCAACATGTTACTTGATCAGTATTTTCAGCTTCAGGCAGCAAGTATGCGGTATCTTGATGCCATGGAACATTGAATAAAGAGGTTGCTGGTAATTTGGGACGAATAGCAAAAATTGGGTGCCCGGCGATGTTGGGTCCTAGGAACTGTTCAAGTATAGCTAGTAGCTTTGTTGAACACCAAAGTTCAGCTAAGCGTGGGCCTATCTCAGTCTGATATAGAAACAATAATGCGGCACCCGAAAATTCTTTTTCAACTAGATGTAGCCGTTGAAAAAAATTTTCGGCATTGTAGCTGTTAGATATTTTACCAGCAGCATGAAGGCGCTGGATAAAACTATCAACCATAATTCGACATTCGGTCAGTGCTGGCTGAAGTTCATACTTTGTGAAAACATTTTCAACAATCAAAAAACCGTCGTCGAGAAATTGTTTTACTTGTAAGTGTGTAAGAGGCACAATATATTGATTTTAATGGCGCGAAAGAAATCTATCGATTAAGTTTGAAGTGGTGGTATTAGTTATTTAATCGTTTTGCCTTCGACATGGTTTCTAATTTCTGGCTGTGTGTAGAAACAAGAGGATTATTTCGTTGTAGTTATAGATATGATTATGGCTTCAAAGCACACAAATGGGCAAGCTGGCAGCGATGAAATTAGATTAGCCGATAGTATTACTAAGCTCGGCCCTGAATTTCGAGGAAAGGTGTTAGTTTGTGGTTCCCACGGGGGACGATACTGCGGATATCTAGCCGCCGTTTCCGGTCTTCGTGGTGTAATCCTAAATGATGCAGGCCTTGGTAAAAATAATGCTGGAATTGGGGCATTAGATTACCTCCAACCGTTAGGTATACCAGCTGCAACAGTCACTTACACTTCGGCTCGAATAGGTGACGGTGTTGACACGATGGAACGCGGTCGTGTCAGTTATTGCAACGCAGTTGCAAGTGAACTTGGTTGCTTACAAGGTCAGGCTAGCCACGAAGTTGCCAAACTTATGCTTCAAGGAACTCTTTTTCAGGACAATGTAGCTAACTATGAAGAATCGCGGACTGTGCTGTGTGATGGACCTGTACGCGTAATTGCGTGTGACTCAGCTTCACTCGTTAAACCGATGGATGCTGGGGCAATCGTCGTAACTGGATCCCATGGAGGTGTTCTGGCAAGTAGGCCTGATTATGGGGTTTCAGCGAGTGTTCGAGGCGCTGTGTTTAACGATGCTGGTATTGGGATCGAGGAGGCTGGAATTCAGCGCCTAAAAGTTCTAGAGCAAGCTGGGATACCAGCTGCAGTAGTTGATTGTAAGAGTGCTTGTATCGGTGATGCTCGATCAACCTGGGAAAGTGGTGTGATCTCCCGAGTCAATTGGAAAGCAGGCCAATGTGGCATAGTAGTGGGCATGGCGGTACCCGACTTCGCAGAATTACTTAATGTTCGATCCTCAGAAAACGAAAAGTGAGATAGGCAATGATAACTTCTAAACTGAAATTAACCGGTGGGCATGCTTTCGCGGAAATGTTGAGATTGCATAACGCCGCACCAATATTTGGTATGGCAGGATTCCAATTACTGCCCTTTTATGAGGCGGTTCGTAAACTGGGTTTGAAGCACACACTGATTAACCATGAGTGTTGCGGTGTTTTTGCGGCCGACGCTTGGGCTCGATTAACTGGCCGACCGGGTATTTGTGACGCGACACTTGGTCCAGGCGCGACAAATTTAGTCACCGGACTGGTCGAGTCATTAAATGCTGGAGTACCCCTTATCGTAATTGTTGGTAACAGCAATCGAGATCACTCGTGGAAGAATATGACGCAAGAGGCTCGGCAAACTGATATCTTAACACCGGCAGTGAAATCATTGATTCGGGTTGAACAGGGATTGCGAATTCCAGAGCTAGTCCGACGCGCCTATACCATTGCCACATCGGGTCGTCCGGGCCCGGTTGTGTTAGATGTGCCTGAAGATGTTATGCACAATACTTTTGAGTATTCAAGTGACGATTTTTTTATTGATTCTGGAACGATCGAGATTCCAGCGCGACGTTCTCGACCCGGGAGAAAAGAACTTGCGAGAGCCCTTGATTTGTTGCGGGATGCGGAACGACCGATTATTCTTGTTGGCGGAGGAGTGCATCTCTCTGGAGCTTATAAAGAACTTCAACAACTTTCAGAATCTTTTTTGATTCCTGTTGCTTATACATTTAGTGGTAAGGGGGCCATGCCGGATGTGCATCCTCTAAGTGTTGGTCTCTTTGGAAGATGGTCCCGTATCGCCAATGATTTAATTGAGAAATCCGATTGCATTCTTTCGGTTGGCTGCAAAATGGGAGAGGTTGCGACAAAGCGTTACAGTTTGATGCCCAAAGGCGTGCCTTTTATCCATCTTGACATTGTCTCAGAGGAGATAGGCCGAACTACAGACGTCGATGTTGCGCTTTGGTGTGATGCTGCAGAAGGGCTGGATGATCTTTATGTCGGCTTAGTCGAGGAAGGCGAGACAATTCAGAAACGACGTACATCTTATATCGACGAAGTGAAACAGCGAATGGTTGCATGGCAAGCTGAAGCAGAACCACGGTATGAATCCGATGAACAACCCATTAGCATGGCACGACTAATACGCGAATTGCAGATAGCTATGCCTAGTGACGGTATCCTCGTTGCGGATGGTGGATTTGCTTCTCACTGGACTGGACTTCTATACGACACAACGCGGGCCGGCCGAACATACATAGCTGATCGTGGGTTTGCGTCAATTGGCTATGGATTACCAGGTGCAATTGGGGCACAACTGGCTTCTCCTGGTGTACCTGTTATCGGAATTACTGGTGACGGTGGATTTAACGCGGTTCTCGGCGAACTTGAAACTGCTAAACGCATGAGCCTTGGGTTTACTTTGGTTGTTGTAAACAATGCGGCCTCTGGCTACATAAAAGCATTGCAACACTCGATGTATGATGGCCATTATCAGTCGAGTGATCTATGTGAAATAAACTATGCAGATGTGGCTCGTGTTATTGGTTGTGACGGTATTCGGGTCACAGACCCGGCCCAACTAGGTGCAGCATTGGTTCGTGGTATGGAGACGACAGATAGACCAACTATTGTCGACGTTATCGTGACTCGAGATCCAGCGAAAATGCTCCCAGGCATTGATGCCAGATTGATGCAGGTCAAGGCGGGTGACAGGCCAGCATGAGCGTAATCTGGCGTCGTACTTAAACCATCTAGATATTTGCTGATTCAAAATTACATAATTTAATCTTGAGAAGTCAATTTGAATTGGATAATCGTGCTTCAATTGGAGAGTGCAATTTTCAGAAAAGTTGTACGTCCTTAAAAAAATCGTGCTCCCGGAGAGATTCGAACTTCCAGCCATCTAGTTCGAAGCCAGGCGCTGACGGTATTCGTAACAACCGGTATCGATGCAATACGTATTATTCGGCTTGCGGCTGATCTCGACGTGTCGCTGGCGGAACTCAACCGCGCTCCACTATTGATAGCGGCCAAGTGTTTATAGAAAATTGTGGCAGGAAGGGGCGTTAATGCTGCCTATACCCTCCCGATGGGATATGTTCATACATCGCCGAAACGGTCACATGATGCGGTAGCGAAACTACCTAACGTGAGCAACAGTTAGATA
>Ga0114999_10005423_pt1 | contig 15053 bp, 19 predicted proteins | sample ArcticOcean_MG_C_3_FD_89820 | JGI IMG/M metagenome (GOLD analysis project Ga0114999, IMG submission 89820) | Marine microbial communities from western Arctic Ocean - ArcticOcean_MG_CB8_126 | ecosystem: Environmental > Aquatic > Marine > Oceanic | place: Arctic Ocean: Canada Basin | collected...
GATGTGCGATTTCGCGGGCGACGTCTTCGAGCACACACTCCAGCTCGACTACGAGGCCGCCCTCGTCGGCATCGCGGGGGAGGCACCAATTCGCGTTCTCAGGGTCGACGGTCTGGCGTGGGCCGAGATCGACGACGAGAGTCATCTCCACCGGGCGCGCGAACTCGTCTATCCAGAGATTCTGCGTCGAGACGGTGGGAGCCCCGATGCCGAGGAACGTGAGGACCGACTGTGCGCATCGGGCTGATTACGGACACTCACCAGCCGGTCGGTCGCGCAGAGCTCGCTCCGGAGATCCACGCAGCCTTCGCAGGTGTCGATTTGATCATGCACGGTGGCGACATCGTCCACCCGATCGTCCTCGACTGGCTGGAGGAGATCGCACCGGTCGTCGCCGCGCGGGGCAACAACGACATCGGTTGGCTCGATCCTCGAGTCCAAGATTTCCAGGTCGTCGAGGTCGAGGGCCTGCGAATCGTGATGCTGCACGACATGGAACCCGAGGACCGCCCGATCGCCGAGCTCCGGGATCGTTACCTCGATGGGGAGTATGCGGACGTGATCATCACCGGCGATACGCACTTCGAGCGGATGGACTACCGAGACGGCGTCCTCCAGATTAACTCCGGTAGCCCGACCCTGCCGCACCACTGGTCATATCGCCTCGGAACCGTCGCGCTGCTCGAGATCGACGCGGCGGACATCTCCGCGCGAATCATGCGCCTCGGAGAGACCGAGGAACTCCGCAACCCGGGGCGCGAGTACTCGTTCACGCACGAAACTGGTGTCGTGAGGTTCGATACCACGTGAGATCCGCTCGTTCTGACGCACTCACCTCCAGAACCTGCAGTGGTGCTGGGCCTTCGCGAACCTGCCCGCGCCAAGCCGCCGTCTCGGCCAATAGAGCGACATAAGACTGATGAGTCCTGTCGATAGCGGGCCACGCGTCCCTGTCGGGAGACGCACATTGCTGATGAGGTCTCGGCGCGCAGCATCCGCGAACGGAGGGTCTCATGACTGGCAACCCTAATACCTTGATCCAACGTTTATCCGAACTCGGTGTCTCCGACCAGGACTGGTTCGGCATGGACGAAATGGCTCCCGAGGCTCTTGAATTGCTGCTGCAGAGCGTTGAGCAGCAACGCGAGATGTGGGGTACCCGAGGCTGAACATCCGAGCACCACTAGCATCACCACGCTCCCGGCGAACCGCATGCGGAGAACGAGGAGCACAGTCCGGCCGGGCTCCACAGTAGATCTCTTCCGGCCCGAGCTGCTGGCCCTGACGCAGGTGCGCTGCCTCGTGATGTCACTCACCAGAATCGCCGTTGTCAGATAGGAAAGCGCGAGGGTGTCCGCCGCAGCCGCTGGTAAGTACTCCTTACAGCCCGAGTCGCTGTCGGAGGCTACGTTCATCGTCCGGGTTTTCGGACAGGATTTCCTGTCGCAGGCCGCGGGGATTGCCGATGGCTCGGCATCCAATTCCCGTCGCAGCGCCTGCTCGCACAGCGTGTACCAACGGAGCTCCGGGCCCGGTATCCTTCATTCGCAATCGTCAGTAGTCGGTAGCCGTCTTCGCTGCAGCTGTCCTGCCGAACGATCTCTCGGCAGTCAGTTCTTGCGCGGGGACCTGGTTCCACCATCGGAAGGTGGTCGTGTGCCGCCGCCGGGAGGTCCGCCGCCGGGAGGTCCGCCGCCGGGAGGTCCGCCGCCGGGAGGTCCGCCGCCGGGAGGTCCGCCGAAGCCCGCGGCGACATCTTCTTGAGTCAGGCTCATGCCGAAAGAGGCGTCGCGTGTGCCTCGGAAACTGCGAGGGATGAAGGGGAAGGCGTCCGTGAGAACGTAGTAATAGGTGCCACCGGGGTACTCGGGAGTGACGCCGGAGCGGCCGTTGTGCTCGTCGAGATCGCCGAAGCCGGCGACGTATTCGTAGTCAGAGACGAAGGTGCCGTCGTGGGTGCCACCGGGGCCGTTCGAACGGGAGCCGCTCCTGACTCGGTAGCTGGCTTCGAGGGAGGTGACGGCGCTGGCGGGGTTCGTCGAGTCTGAGTAACCGGTGCGGATGTAGACAGGAAATCCATCGGCAGCGAAACCAATGAGTGGGGAGTGTTCGGTGGACGCGCCCTGAGCGAGCACATCGGGAGCGCCGTGGTAGTGGTAGGCGCCGGTGGGCTGGACGTGGGCCTGATTGTTGTCGACGCCGAGGTTGATGCCGCCGCCGAGGGCTTCGTATTGCCAGCCTGAGGCGAAGTCGTTGTCCCAGAACTCGGCTGCACCGGGGGCGAAGGGGATACCGTTAATAGCGATGCCCCAGTGGCCGATCACGTTGGTGCGAGGGGTGGATTCAGCGGGAACGCCGGGGACCTGAAGCGCGTAAGACTGCTCGGTGATGGCGTTGGGGTTACCGGCGCTTGGGAAGATACCCGTGTTGTGATCGGGAAGGCCATTGGCCTCGATGTAGCGCGTGGCTCCCTCGAGATAGATGCGGACGCGGGTGCCGGTGTCCGTGTTTTCGTATGTGTAGTTATCGAAAGGATTCGTGCCGGCTGGAGCCGACGTGGTGGCGGTCTCCGCCCCGACGGTGACAGTGGCTGTGACATCCGAGGCAGCACCCGCTATCTGGATGCCGGTTGGGCTGGCGACGGGGTTGGTCGGCGTACTCGAAACGTCCGAGGTGACCTCGGACGTTTCACCGTCGGTGCGGCAGGCGGTGGCTAAGGCGACGGCTAGGCCGGCTCCACCGATGGTCTTGAGCATGTGTCTGCGGTTCATAATTGGCCCGTTCTCTTAGCAGCCCACGCGACCGTGATCTCCATCCGCGAAGCACTCGATTTCTCGACGGACCGCGCGATCAGGGCTGCGGGCGTCGGCTTGTTGGCACAGGGGCTCGTGCTCACCATTACCTATAAGCTTTCAGCTAGTGCTGTAATCTGTGACTGCAATTTGTTCCGCGATTAAATATAATAAATTTAAAACGACGCTCGAAGAAGAGACACATAACGATTAATTATCACAACTCGCTCTCCTTCCTCGGGCGAATGGGCACACAGGCGATGATGTCGATTGCGGCAACGCTGGCGATTGTCATCGCGTCGCTGGTATTCGTCTCGCTGCGAGCGGAAGCCGACATGCACACAGACAAGGACCAACGCCGAGATATCGGTATCGGTATTCCGGAAAGTGATCTGCTCTTACGGACTGGCATCTAACGCGCGCCAGTCGATTATCTACAATGAGCGCGGAGTGGTACGACAGAAGAAAGGCCGGACAATGAAGTTGTTGATCGAAAAAAAATGGCGAAATGATGTGCTATTTGAAGACATCGGAGCAAAATTTCTCAGCGGTGAGGATGTCGACGCACCCGAAGGCATCGAGTTGTTGTGGCGGTACCACGATTTTGCAGGTAAGCGGACCTGGATGCTCGTTGAGACGAACGAAGCAAGTGCGGTGCATTCGTGGGCCGCGGCTTGGTCGGATTTCATGGACTGGTCAATGACCGTGGTCTTGGGGGATGAGGAAGCCGGTGCTGTCGCGCACAAAGCCATCCATGGCTAAGTGACGGTTGCTGACGGCGAAACTCTCAGCCAGATCGCCCGGTCAGTTTGTACCAGCACTCGATCCGCTGAAAGACTGCGCGCCCTAGTCACCCTCCTCGCGGAACAGGCTCAGCCGCTCTGGGGTGAGAGGGTCGATCGCGATCCGGTCGAGCATGTTGGGCCGCGATCGGAGTGCTTCCAGTTCGTTCGCATCGAGGCGGCGAGCTGTTGAAGGTCTGGAAGCACGCTCGAGCAGCAGACCATGGGGTGGCCGTACTGAAATAGCTGCGAGACCTCAGCCCCTAGCCGGGAATTCGAACACCTTCGAGGTCCCCTAGTATTATGCAGCGTCTACATATTCGGCGACCGCGTGGCTTCCGCAGACGGACCAGCTCAGTCTTCGATCGGATTGGACCGGGTGTGACGGGTGCGCCGGTAGCTCGCCGAATTCTGGCGCGATCAGGTAGGTGTCGGAGCGACCGTGGGTGATCGCGCGCAGGAAAATCAGCGAAGTTCTCCTCGGAGTCTCATTGTTGGTAGATCCCGGCACATCCCTCACCACCTCATGAGGTGGTGAGGGATGTGCCGGGAAGCATCGAACTATTTCCACTCCCAAAGTTCCCAAGATGCGTTACCGTTCGCGTCGACATCCCACTCGAAAACAATGGCGATACCATTTAGGGAAGTAAGAGAGGGCGCAGCAGTTTCAAAGTAGGCGACGCCTCTAAACGAGAACCCTCCATCATCTGTTGGGGTTCCTGCACCAGTAGCTCTGAATGTTGCTACGCCGTCTACTGCCATTATCACGCCTGAGTTTGGACACTCTCCCTGGAACGATCCATCAGCCCTCATCGTGGCGTTGTAGGTAGCAAAACTGGTCACCTCAGTACCTGCAAGAGTTCCGGACAAGCCGGAGGCAACCGTTTCAAATGACGGACTCCCATTTACAGCTGGGAGGGCTTTCATTGTGGTGGGACCAGAAATAGAACCGACTTTTTCACCGAGCATGCTTGATCTCCTTGATCTGAGTCTGTTGTCAACAAAATGCAGTATAAATGCTCAGAGCGGTAGCCCGCGAACCCGGCACCAAGGCCAAGCAAACCAGAACCACCCTGCCCCTCATTCCGGCTTCAGAGTACCATCGCCTCCACATGGCGACGCTCGACGAACTGACCTTCACACTGCCCGCAGACTCCGGCCAAAAGAGGAAGATATGGGAGCGCCTGTGCCAGTGATACCTGCTGAACGACCCGGTGTACTCCTAAATCGAAATGTGATGCTGATAGCGTCGTGACCGAGCAAAAAGATAGTCGAGTATGAGATAACTCACAAACAGAGTATTATTTGGTCCGGACTATGCAGAAAATCGATGACCTGTCCAGCACAATATTCTGGAGAATATTAAGGCACTTTAATCCAACGACGTGCCATCGACATATCTATGTTTCGTCGAATTTATATGCGTTCTGTGGACCTCGAACGCTGCACATATTGGCGCCTTCCTGTAGTTTCTTGAGGAGACTTAAAGGGTGCGACAACTTAATACCATCGCATTCTTTCACCTAAAAAATATGGTGTTCAACGAGGCTTTCAGAGAGAGAATCACACGCGGGATTCAACTTCAGAGACAAGGATCAGTTGCGTATGCCCACTGAATGGTCCACCGTATTTGGTACAATGGAATCGACCACAATTAGTCAGGTCATGCTTGATTTTATGCGGAAGTAGTTGACTCGATCGAACCGGAGATTCAGCCAGGCCATATTTACGTCACCTACGAGCGGATGTCCTACGGAGTGGTCAGCGACGCGTGGGCTCCGCCACTCACGATCTAGCGGCAAGTAGTTGCTTCTGTGAGCACCGGAACCGTGTACGACCGGGACGATTGTGATCACTGGATCGACGCGGACAGCGACTGCCAGGACACTCGGGCTGAAGTGCTCATCGCGAAATCAACCACCATGGTCACGTTCACCGCAGCCTCGGGCGGTTGCACGGTGTTGACGGGCTCCTGGAAGGGGCCGTTCACCGAACAGTCATCACGCAGGCCTCTGACGTCGACGTTGACCACATGGTGCCACTGAAGACCGCACACGATGCCGGGGCGGGGGGGGCGTGGTCGCCAGCGAAGAAGCAGGAGTATGCGAACGACCAATTAGACCGGCAGCACCTAATCGCCGTCGACGACGGGACGAATCAATCGAAGGGCACGCATGGCCCAGACCAGTGGATGCCGCCGCTTCAGTCTTATTGGTGCCACCACGCGGTTGACTGGATCGGGATCAAGAACACCTAGGATCTGACGGTAACCGTTGCGGAATGGTCTGCGCTCCTGGCGATGCTCGACACGTGCTCCGACGGTGCCCCGGCGGTCTTGCCGTAGGCGACTGTATCTCCGGGAGCCTAGCCGCATTCGAGGGCGGGCGACGGAAGCAGAGACGGGACGAGGGGCGGGGTTCGCTACTCAGCGCGGCTCAGGCGGCTACGGTGAGTACGCACTTCTGACCGAGCCGGTGGTGCGACGCGGCCTAACGAGAGAGCTAACCCACCACCGCAGCAACCACCACAGCAACCACTCCGGAGAGCAGTAAAAGCGACCCCAGCACACCAAAAACGATGGCGACGGGCCCCCCGTACAGTCGCTCAAAACCCTTACCGGCGATAAGGCTGGTCGCTAAGTCCAATACTGCCCCGATCACGGCCACCGCAAATCCAAGCTCCGCACCCACCAAGAATTGGACGCCCACGGCGAATGCCCACAGTGCACCCGCTGGTATCCAGAGCACGCTGTAACCGCCGACCTTGCTGAAAAACGCATGGAACGGGCTAATGTTGGGCATTGGTGTCTCTTTCGGTTCAACACTCGGTCGCGCTGAGCTTCAGAAAGTTGGGTCGAGCGTCGCCATGTGGGTGCGATGTTACTCGGGAGCCGAGACGAGAGGCTGGGCTCTCGCTACGCAGCGCGGCTCAGGCCGTGGGGCAAACGAACACCCGAGAAGGCAGTGCGCCTGCTACTGCCAGTCGGGACTAGTTTCTTTCTGGTTGATTCCGAATACGTTGGTGCCGTCGGCATCCATCACGGAGGTATCGCGGTCCCCATCCCGGTCACTTGTGAAGGCGATCCTCGAGGCAGGGGGAGGCATTCACGCAGTTACGGTGGCTGGAGTCTGAGTTGCAGTCGCAGTCGTTAACTCGTCCAATTCCTTGCGGAGCTGCTCTACCTCGGCGTCGTTGGACGTGCAGCCGATGGGCAGCACAAGCATCACAGCAGCAGCGAGGATGGTGAGGAGTCGTTTCATCTCCCACATCCTAAGCCCCTAGTCCCCCTGCTCGCGGAACAAGCTCACCGGCTCTGGGGTGAGCGGGTCGAGCGCGATTCTGTCGAGCACGTTGGGGCGCGACCGGAGGGCTTCCAGTTCATTCGCATCGAGGCGGTCAGGGTCGGCTGCTGGTAGCGGCGGGCCGATGGCGTGACTCAGCACCAGTCGAGCTGCTGCAGTGTCACCTGCCTGCGCTGCCGCCAGCATTGCGCGTGCCACTTCTGCGATGCCATCTGAATCGACCACGTCGAGTAGTTGAGTCCGCATCGCTGCTACCCGGCGCGCGTAGGGGGTGCCCGGCCCACCAGGATTGCCAGCCGTGCATCGACCCGACACGAGGTCGCGCCCGAGAGAGCCGTTTGGTGTCGGTGGGCAACAGGCAGCCACATTAGGGCAGGACAGTCACCTTGATCGCGCCGCTGGTCTTGTCTACCGACGCGGCGAATGCGTCGCTGGCCTGGTCAAGCGGGAACGTGTGCGTGACGAGCGGGGCAACGAGGTCTTGGTACTTGTCGAGGAGGGCTAGCGTGTCGTCGTAGTCGGTGTGTGGGCTGCCATCGTCGTAGCCCCAAGCCCCGACGATATCCAGCTCCTTCAGCCAGATGCCCGTTGTATTAATCGGCTGCGGCCCCTGGTGAATGCCAAGCAGCAGCACTTTTCCGCCCCGGTTAGCGAGGTCGATCCCTTGTTGAAGCGTCGGCGCAGAACCGCCGACGGTCTCGACGACGAGGTCCCAGTCTTCACCAGCAGCCTCGCTGCCAGGGCCAACGTCACTGGGGTCGTAGACCACGTCGGCACCGAGGGCACGCGCCGCTTCGGCCTGCTGCGGATAGCGGGCCGTCATACCCAGATAGCCCGCGCCAGCATCGCGCGCGACTAATGCAGCGAACAGCCCGATCGTCCCGGCACCCAAGACCAGCACGCGCTGACCTCGAGCCATCTGAGCTCGTTTCATCCCATGGAGGCTGATGGCGCATGGCTCGGAGAGGGCGGCGACGGGCCAGTCCATGCCGTCCGGCACGAGATAGACGAAGTTCTCCTGGGCCAGGAAGTACTCGCTCATCCCGCCTGGATAGCTGCCTCCAGCGACGCGGAGTTGCGTGCACAGCTGCAGGCGCCCCACGCGGCAGAACTCGCAAGTCCGGCACGTTCGGATAGCGATAGCTGCAACACGTGTCCCAACAGGCGGCCCCTCGACGCCCGGTCCAAGGGCCGCAACTTCACCGGCAAGCTCGTGGCCCGGCCCAATTCCCGGAATGTGCTTTCGGGGAGCGTCGCTGTGAAATGCGTGGAGGTCGCTGCCACAGATCCCGGCGGCACGAATCCGCACCAGGATCTCCCCGGGACCCGGCGCAGCAACGGGCACGTCCTTGATCCCAATCACGTTGTTATCGACCCAAATGGCGCTGCGGCCGGTCGCTGGCAGGTTCTGACTGGAAGTGAAGTCGCTCATGCTAGGAGGCTAGTCGAAACACCCAGCACCGTCCGCTGCCCGGGTGCGCGACGGCGTGGCCGTCACTGACTGGGTCGATGCTCGTGCCAACGTGGACCCACCCGTGCCCACGATCGCGGGATCACGTTCATCGAGATGCCGACTGCGATCGTCTCGAGTTCGTCGTCATGACCCTGGATCGCATCGGAGGTGTTGGTGATGACGCCCTCGAAACACATCAGCTCGGCAGTCCGCGGACGGTTGATCGCGAAGTAAAGGAGTGGGTGATTTCGGAGACCAACCCGACCACGAGACCCGCCGCAAGGCGAATCTCGTGGTCGGGTTGGTGGAGACGGGGAAAAATCGAACTCGGCATAAGCCGTCGCTACGACTCGCTGCATCAGACGGTCACTTTGGCGGTCAATTTCGAGCGCCCTCGTACCGTTCACCGTGAGGACTTAGCAGGTCGCCCATGCTCAGATGAGCACGAGCTGATTGGTCAGTGAGTGATAACGTGCTTCTGCTCGTTTGGCCAGACCTGATTGCGCTAGAGTCAGCATCGAATCGATGGAAAACGTCATGCCACAGCCCACCCGGATGAGAGAACAACTGATGCTTCGCGTGCCGCCGGTCGCGATTGGGCTCTTCGCGGAGCCGCCAGCGGGTGTAGACCACTACAGCGACGGGCCCGCCCCAGCGGGCTGTACGTTCTGGCAACTCGCCCAGCAGGGATTGACGTTCTACACGCTGCCTGAAGACCATCTGTGCGCCGTTGGCTCATACACGCACAGCCTCGCTCCGTCCGGGGCGGCGCTGATCGATCTGCAGGATACGGTGCAGTTCATGGTGGAGAACGACTACCTGAGGGAGGAGGAGGTCCCGGCGATTCCGACGCTCAATCGCGCGCCGGAGGTGGTTGCGTATGCTCCGGCAGACGCCGCCGTGTTCGAACCGAGCGTGGTGGTGATCGCGGTTGAGCCCGGGCGCGCGATGGTGCTGTTTGAGGCGGCGTTGCGCGCGGGCGCCGGCGACCCCGCGACGACGATCTTGGGCCGTCCAGGCTGCGGGGTGATTCCGCAGGCGGCAAACAGTGGTCGCGCGGCGCTGTCGTTCGGGTGCATCGGGAACCGCACATACACCGGTTTGCCCGACAACGAGTTGTATCTGGCTATCCCCGGCGACAAATGGGAGGCAGTGGCCGGCGCAGTGGAGGAGATCACGAGCGCAAACGCCTCGATGGAGAGCTACTACCGAGGAACGCTGGTTGCCGAGGACTCCACTTCGACGTAATTGCGGTCTTGCTCACGGGAGTGAGGTCCGCTGAGGGGACTAAACAGCGCGGCTGCGAAGATCAGGAACCCGACCGGGGTGTGGGGGCACCGGCCCGAGCACGAGGAAGTACACCACGCCGAGGAACACGATCGGCGCGAGGATCGCCAGCCACTCGAGCTGGCGCAGGCTCAATGTCCCGAGGGGTGAGCGTCGCTGGATAGTTCGCCTCCGCACGCGGGCGCCGAGGACAGATTCGCTCCACGACCCGCGCGCTCAGCCTATGCGCCCGGCATCGCCGCGACAGCTCCCCGAAGGTATCGGCCTATGGACGCGGCGAAGCGAGGCCGGATCGATCGATCAGCGCCACGGCGATCGTCTGCAGGTCCGCAGGCCTGAGCCAGGGCTGAAGCGTCGCTGCGAGTTCGTACGTGACGCCATCGATCCGCCACCGCAGATAGGCGATCTCGTCACCGCCGCTCGCGGTCCCAGCGAAGCCTGCGGCAGTAACCTTGCCCGCGCCCGCTCGGAGGTGCTCCGTGTTCCGCGGGATCGCGCGGAACGGCAGTTCGGCTCGCGTCGCGCTGAGCGTGAACGCCCGCTCGCCGCGCCGCTCGACGATGTAGCTGATCCGTGGCTCGGGCGGCCGGGCGGCGGTGATGCCCTTGAGCACCCGCACCACCGCAAGGTCCGAGCGGACCGAGCAGGGCGGCACCGGCTCGAACGTGAGAGCCTCGCGCGCCGCCGCCTGCTGATCCTCGACCTCGGCAGGGAACGGGATCGGGCTGCACGCGGCCGGAGCCCCACCGCAGGCCGCGACGAGCAGCGCGGCGGTGACCGCGAGCAGCGTGAGGGCGGCGCGTGCGTTCGAGGACGTCGTGTTCATCGCCGCTAGCATACGGAGCGATTCGCGGCGGCTCGCTCGTACCGGTCGAGCCTCTCGAACCGTATTCACCCTAGGCCGACTACAAGCGCATCGCGGGGCAGGCTGCCTGACGGCGTAATGGGCACCCCACAGCATCCGCGCACGGAGCACACCGGGCCTGACGATACGATGAGTCAACAGTTCGAAGTGTGTTGAGGAAGTTCAGATGTCGCGAGTGCTCCTACTCATTCCAAGTCGCAGCTATCGCGCGCCAGACTTCATGGAAGCCGCGGCAAGGCTCGGCGTTGAGGTCGTCGTCGGCTCCGACGTCCGGAATCCGCTCGAGCCACTCGGCGACGGGCATATGCTTGGGCTTGACTTCGCAACACCGGAAGCTGGTGCCGCAGAGATCGAGCGGTTTGCCGAGCGTCATCCGCTGGATACGATCGTCGCAGTTGATGACGGAGGAGCGCTGGTAGCCGCGAGGGCCGCCCGCCGTCTGGAGCTGCCATACAACTCGGTTGCCTCTGTCGAGGCAACCCGGAACAAAGCGCTCCTACGGGAGCGAATCGAGTCCGCCGGGATCGCGTCCCCTGAGCATCACGTCTTGATGACCTCGGACGATCCGAGTGCGGCGGCGGCGGCGATTACTTACCCAGTCGTGCTGAAGCCCCTCGCACTGTCAGGGAGTAAGGGCGTGATTCGAGCGAACGACGCAGACGAATTCGTCGCGTCGTTCGAGCGGGTGCGAACGCTCCTCGGATCCCCCGCGGCGGTCGATGAGTGTGGTGCGGAGCTCGCCGACCGCGTCCTGATTGAGGGTTATGTGTCCGGAGCTGAAGTCTCCGTCGAGGGCGTTCTGGATGCCGGACGGTTACGGGTGCTAGCGGTATTCGACAAGCCCGATCCGCTAGAGGGTCCGTTCTTCGAAGAGACGATCTACGTCACCCCGTCGCGGCTTCCCGAAGATGACCAGCGTCGGATCACTGAAGTCACCGAACAAGCGTGCGCAGCGTTGGGCCTCGTCGACGGGCCGGTACATGCGGAGCTACGAATTAATACCGAAGGGGTCTTCCCGCTCGACATCGCAGCGCGGTCGATTGGTGGCTTATGTTCGCGGACACTTTCCTTCGGCACGGGGATGTCGCTCGAGGAGCTGTTGCTTCGGCACGCGATCGGTGCCGACGTGCCGTCGTACGAGCGCCAAGCGAGTGCAGCTGGCGTGATGATGATTCCGATCCCTGCCAGCGGCACGCTGCGCGCGGTTCGCGGCGAACCGCAAGCCGAGGCTGTTCCGTTGATCGATTCAGTGACCATTTCGATGCACATCGGCAGTGATGTCGTTCCGCTGCCCGAGGGCGGTGAGTATCTCGGATTTATCTTCAGTCGTGGCGAGACACCCGACGGCGTTGAGGCGGCACTGCGCGAGGCTCACAACCGGCTGAGCTTCGAAATCAGCTAGTCGCTACGCGCGATCGCTAGTAGGTCCCCCGACGAGGAATCAATTGAGAGGCGCTAACTGCGCCTCTGTCGGCTCCGCTCAGCAGAACCAAGACTCGGTCAATCCCGGGACGGCACGCTGAGGCTGTCGGGCTACTTCGACGGCGCTCGAGTCGCCTCGGAGTTGACGGTAGGCGGCAGCCTTCACTCTCCGGAACGTCTCGATTCCGACTCCGGGGTTGAGGTCGTCGTTCACCGTCGGTTCGACGATCGTCGCGATCTCCGCCTGGAGCGCGTCGAGGCGGAAGTCAAGGCTGGCCCAAGTGTAGCTGAGCGTGTCGTTGTCAAAGCCGTCGAGACGGCCAGCGGCGTTGAGGTCGGACACGAGCGGAGCGCCCGGTGGCAACAGCAACCGGATCGCGTACTGGACTGGCTGGACGTGTTCGACGAGACCGTGGTCCTCGATGAACGCGAGCAGGTCGAGGAAGTCGTCGGGGGTGGTCCAGGGTGTGTGCGCGACCCAGGTCGGTCGCAGCACGATTCCCGCGTCGTCAGCGACCTCGAGCGCTTGGTCGAGGTCCGCGCGTGTGTGGTCTTTCTTCAGCGTGCTCAGGATCTCGTCGTTCGTCGACTCAAAGGCAGAGGTAATGAAGATCCCACCGTTGCCGACGAGACGCGGGAGCAGCTCGGAATGTTCAAGCAGGTGATCGACTTTGATCGTGCTGTCGAAGGTGAGCCCCGGGTGGCGGGCGTGCATCGTTTCGATGATCGCGAGCGAGTGCGGGACCGCGTTCAGGAAGTCCGGATCGCCAAAGGTGATGTGCTCTGCGCCCGCCTCGACAAGTTGATCGATGTCAGCGACGACAACGTCCCGCTGGACCAGCCTCAACCGTCCGCCGTAGACCGGTGTGATCGGGCAATGGGTGCAGAGATGCGCGCAGCCACGGCTCGCCTCGACGTAGCCGACGGTGCGTTCCTGGTCGCCGACCCGGAGTCGAGCGTAGGCACTGAGTGGCGGCAGACCATCCCTCGAGGGGAGTAGGAATTGCTGCCGCGGGAAGTCAGCGACGGCACCGATACCGGTCAGCTTTCTCACGCCAGGGCTGCCGGTCTCCAGTTGATCGGCGAGTGTGACCAGCGCTGGCTCGTACTCGCCGCCCACGATGTCGTCGACGAGTCCGTTCGCAGTCAGTCGGTCGTGTAGCAGCGTGGCGTAGAGGCCATAGCAGACGATCTTGATCGCGGGATCGACGCGGCGGACGCGCTCGGCTAACGCGATTCCGAGACGTGCAGCGGTGTGCATAGGGATCGAGATGGCGACTAGGTCGACCTCAGAGAACCGGTTCTCATCGAACGGCTCGACTGCCAGATCCAGGGTGATGACTGCATGGCCTGCGTCGCGGAGCGCGGCGGCTGGCGCAGCAAGCCCGACCGGCTGGTGCCCCATCTCATAGGTGGAAACAAGAAGGACGCGGATGAGTCTCCTCCGCTCGCGGAGCGGCGCCTACTTCTTCTCGGGTGCGTAGTACGGATTGTCGCCGGAGTCGTGGTCGGTGGTGTCGACGATTCGATCGATCCCTGGTACTTGCTCGAAGACAGCCACCTCAACGCCCTGCTTCAGCGTGACGGCGACCATCCCACAGCCTTGGCAGCCACCACCGAACGCGACAAACGCCGTGGAGTCCCTGACTGCGAGGAGACTGACTACCCCGCCATGCGCTGCGATCGCTGGATTGACCTGCTCGTCAAAAATGCGCTGAACCGACTCTTCACGTTCGTCGAACCAGAGTGGATTCGGGTTTCTGAACTCGAGCCCGGACTGATCCCCATCCTGTTCGGCGAAGTGGATTTCGATTCCGTCGAGGTAGCGCGCGTCGGCCAGCTGCACGTAGAGGGTGATCCCGTCGACTTCGATCACGAGGTCATCCGCGATCTGCTCCTGAGCCCCGTCCTCCACCATGCTCAGCACGTGCTGGAACACACCATTCTCCCGGCCGACGATCTGGAGCCGCAAACCTGCAACCGCGCTCGGGTGCCCCTCGATCACTGAGAGCAGCTTGGCGGTCGTCTCAGCGGTGAAGCGCACGGCTGGCGACGATTCCTGAGCCGTTTCGTTGGTCATGTGGTCCGGTCCCGTCGAGGGTTGCTGGTCATCGATGCTGCTGTCTTCCAATCAGGATAGCTTATTGCGCCGCTCGCTGAGGTCGATTTTGCCGCGTACTAGTTTCGCAGTGACGTTATTAACGTAAGCAGACGGCGCTCACTACGAGAGGCACAACCGCCTCCCCGCCGGCAAGGGGACGATTCATGAGGACGGCAACATCGTGCATGTGGAGGGCCGATTCTTCACCGACACCGCGCACCGCGACGCGGCGTATAAGACGATCCACCCGCTCGGCAGCCTCGTTCGCTGGGCCTTCCGATTCGGGAGGCGGGGATCCCCCCTCTCGGCTACACGAACGTGTTCGTGGCGGTCACCGATTACATAAAAGCGCTCCCGAACAGCATCGCGCCCTGGGTGAAGGGCCACTACACGGTCCGACTGACGGCTTCGGGCTCAGCGAATCACGCGACGAGCTGCGTGACCACTTTGAGGTCAGTCCGCGGCACATCGTCGTCGCCGCGCTTCATGGTCTAGCGGAAGAAGGCTTGGTCGAGCGAGAGGCAGTGAGTTGGGCGCTCGCCACCATGCGCGAGGAGCGAATGTCGCCACCGAGCGCTGAACGCTGAACGCTGAACGCTGACGGACCGTGGGGTGGCAAAACTTGATCCGGGTCGTTCGCGCTCGCGTTTCGTCCAATCGACGACAGGTCGAGCGGACACAAGAAACCTCCGTGAACACTGACCGGATGGAATACTGCCACCCCACGAGCCCCGGCAGAGCGACGAACCAGATCGGCAGAATCCACACCTGTGGGGCACGAAAACCCTATCCGCCGTCAGGCCGCCCAGGTCGAGGAAACGCTGCGGCCGCAAGGCCGATAACGGCTACACCCTCGGAGCGTGGACAGCCGGCCAACGTAGTAACCGCAGCGCGATGTCGGCTGAGCGCGTGACACGCCTTGATGCACTCGGCTTCGTGTGGGATGCGCGCTCTGAGGCCTATTCCCTCACAGTGAGCGGTACGAAGGCGCTGGCGTAACTGAATTACCACGGGATCGACTGGCGTGCGTCAGATGCCTGTCTGCAAGA
>Ga0114999_10005424_pt1 | contig 15053 bp, 17 predicted proteins | sample ArcticOcean_MG_C_3_FD_89820 | JGI IMG/M metagenome (GOLD analysis project Ga0114999, IMG submission 89820) | Marine microbial communities from western Arctic Ocean - ArcticOcean_MG_CB8_126 | ecosystem: Environmental > Aquatic > Marine > Oceanic | place: Arctic Ocean: Canada Basin | collected...
GCGGCGGGTCGACTGGGCCTCCAGAATCGTCGAGAGGATCGGCAGGATGTCGGCGAGCAGAGAGATCCCGTCCTCGGTGAAGCCGCCGGGCCAATCGGTCGCGCAGGTCACCGCGTTGCGCTGCCCGCTGCTGAACTCGATTGGATGGATGATGTAATCCGCCGGGTCTTCGGCCTTGAGGTCGGTCAGAATCGGAAACTCGGTCAGATCGGCGGGCGGTTCGAGCGCGCGGCGCAGCGCCAGCCCTTGCTCGAAGACCGGGCGCAGGGGCTGCGCATATACATGAGCGAGCCGATGATGCCGTGCTCGCGCCCGACTTCGGTCCCGCCGTCCGTGCCGCGCCGCCACTCATAGCCGTAGGAAAATACCTGGGGGTGCAGGGTGCGGATATGGATGGTGACCCGGGCGAGCGGCAGACCCTGATCGACCAGCCGTTCGCAAAGGATGCGCAGCAGGTCGCGCGTGCGCATCACCCGCCGACCTTCGACGGCGAGCCAGCGAATAGCCGGTTCGCCGCACCAGCGCGGCGGTTTCGGCGTGGGACCGACCAAGATATCGGTCTCCGGGTCGGCGTGCGGACCGTCGAGCATGGGTTTTTCCATTGCACGATTTGGAGTGGCCGCTATGTGGGTCCGTGGCGCCCGCCCTGCAACCCGCCGGTCGTCGCGGCTTTGCCCTTGATCTTGCGCGGCGCAAAAAGCATGTATGGGCGCAGCAGGGCCGATGCGGCCGGCCGGGAGCGAAGAGAGAGGTTGTCCGACATGTTCATCCAGACCGAGGAAACGCCGAATCCAGCGACCTTGAAATTCGTGCCCGGGGTCCAGGTGATGGTCAGCGGCACGATCGATTTCGCCGATTCCGAGGCCGCGACCCAATCGCCCCTCGCCGAAAGGCTATTCGCGGTGGAGGGGGTGACGCGCATCTTCTTCGGCTCCGATTTCATCACCGTGACCAAGGCCGAGAGCCAGGACTGGCATGTCATGAAGCCCGCCATCCTGGGCGTGATCATGGAACATTTCACCACCGGCCGCCCGATCCTGACCGAAGCGGCGGGCGCGGCTTTCGCACCCGTGGCGGGCGGCGGGACGAGCGCCGAGGGCGAGGACGACGAGGTCGTCCTGCAAATCAAGGATCTGCTCGACACCAGGGTGCGCCCGGCGGTGGCGATGGATGGCGGCGATATCGTCTTTCACGGCTTCGAGGAAGGCGTCGTCTATCTCCATATGCAGGGCGCCTGTGCCGGCTGTCCGAGTTCGACCGCCACTTTGAAGTCCGGCATCGAAAACCTGCTCCGCCACTATGTGCCCGAGGTCGTTGAGGTCCGCGCCGTCTAGGGCGCCGCGGGCCCGGCATCGGCGCCGATCGGCGAATCGATTCTGGGGTCGATCCGGGCCGGCCGACCGAGGGAAGGCGCAACATGATCGTCCTGGGACTCGATTCGGCCACGGCCGCCTGTTCGGCCGCGATCTGGCAGGACGGGCGTATCCTGGCGCGCCGCTTTGAGGAAATGAGTCGCGGCCAGGCCGAGGCCCTGGTGCCGATGGCTCGCGCGGTCGTCGTCGAGGCCGGGTTGCGCTTCACCGATCTGGACCGGGTAGGGGTCACGGTCGGGCCCGGTGCCTTTACCGGCCTGCGCATCGGCCTGGCGGCGGCGCGGGGCATTGCCCTCGCCGCGGGTGCGGACCTGATCGGCATCACCAGCCTGACCGCCGTGGCGGCGGCCGCCTTCGCCGAAGACGCGCATCCGGCGGGGCCGCTGTTGGTCGCGTTGGAGACCAAGCGGGCGGATCTCTATGTCCAGCTTTTCGCGGCGAACCAATCGGCCATGACCGAACCCTTCGTCGCCCGCGCCGCCGATCTGGCGGCCCGTCTGCCGGGCCACCCGGCCCGGATCGCCGGGGACGGGGCGCAAACGGCGCTCGCGGCTTTCGCCGCCTCCGCATCCGGTCTTGCCGCCCCCGCGCTCTGCATCGCCGGCCTTCCTGATGCCGCGACGGTGGCTGCCCTGGCGGCGGCGCGCGCCGAAACCCATGTCGCACCGGAACCGATCTATCTGCGCGCGCCCGACGTGACCCCGGAGCCGGCCGGCGGGAAGGCGAGCCGCGGAGCCGGTGGGCCGGGATGACGACCCCGGTCATTCGCCCGGCCGGCACGGCCGATCTCGACCTCCTTGCCGCCCTGCACGGCGCCTGTTTCGCGGAGGCCTGGGACGCGGCGAGCATCGCTGCGCTTCTCGCCATACCCAGCACCCAGGCGCTGATCGCGGTCGAGGCGGGGATTTCCCGCGGCTTCATCCTGTATCGCATCGCCGCCGACGAGGCCGAAATCCTGGCGATCGGGGTGCTGCCGGATGCCCGTCGCCGCGGTCTCGGCCGGCATCTCATCGGCGTCTCGGAAGAATCGCTGGCAGGTGCGGCGATTCGCCGCCTCTTCCTCGAAGTGGCCGAGGACGACCCGGCGGCCCGTGCCCTTTATGGCGCCGTCGGCTTCGTCGAGCTGGGCCGGCGCAAGGGGTATTATCGCCGGGCAGGCGGCCGAGCTTGCGATGCGGTGGTGATGGGCAAGCCGGTTGCAGTCTCGGCGTAACCACCTAATATCGACAGTTATGAATCTGCGGCATATGGGCCGCGATGGATGGAAGGGCGCGGGATCGGTGCGAACGGAAGTAGAACTAACCGTCAAAATCATCTCGGCCTATGTCTCTCATGCCCAGCTCCCGGTCGAGGCGTTGGAAGAGACGATCGGGGCCATACACGAGTCACTCTGCAGCCTGGGTCAGCCCGCGGTGCCGGTCGAGCCGGTGCGGGTTCCGGCCGTGCCCATCTCGGCCTCTATCCAGCCCGAATACCTGGTCTGCCTCGAGAACGGGCGGCGGCTTCGCTCGCTAAAGCGGCATCTCAGGGTCGCCCATGGCCTGACGCCCGAGGAATACCGCGCGCGCTGGGGCTTGCCGTTGGATTATCCCATGGTGGCGCCGAACTATGCCCGCCTGCGGCGGGATCTCGCGCATACCATCGGCCTGGGGCGTCGCAGCGAAACCTGACACGGCGCGTCGAAGAGTCCGATCCGGGACGTCGGGGCCGAGACATGGTCGCGGTGGCGCTTGTTCCGTTATACTGATGTCTGCAAAGACGTGACCCGCAGGGAGTAATGGCGTCCAGGCTCGAAAAATTGTGCGTGGAAAAAGGATTGAAGATGACCGAGCAACGCAAGGTCATCGCCCGAGTGCTGTCCGATGCTGAGGATCATCCGGATGTCGAACAGCTTTACCGCCGCTGCGCCGATATCGATAACCGGATCAGCCTGGCCACGGTGTATCGCACCGTGCGGCTGTTCGAGGATGCCGCGATTCTGGAGAAGCACGATTTCGGGGATGGCCGGGCGCGTTACGAGGAAAGCCCACGCGAACATCACGATCACCTGATCAATCTGAGAACCGGCGATGTCGTCGAATTTGTCGACAAGGAGATAGAGCGGCTTCAGGTCGAGGTGGCGCGGCGGCTCGGCTATCGCCTGGTCGATCACCGCCTTGCCCTCTACGCCGTGCCGCTGGACGATGATGACAGGGCTGGCGGGGGCGAGATTGCAGGGCGAGAGTGAGGCAAACGGACGGATGACGATGCCAAGCATCGAGACGAAGGCCAAGGCAGACCAAGCCGCCACTGGGGATCGTGCCACTGGGGATAGCACCGGTGGCGAGGCCCGTGTGATCGAGGCTGCCGCCAACAGCCTGCTGGTCCGCCTGGCGGAGACCCAGGCCGAAATCGACGCGGCCCTGGCCCTGCGCTATCAGGTCTTCTATGAGGAGATGAAGGCCAAGCCGACTCCCGAGATGGAGGTGCGCCGCCAGGACTTCGATCGCTATGACGATGTCTGCGACCATCTTCTGGTCTTCGATCTCGAGCGGGGCTCGGGCCCCGAGGGCGTGGTCGGCACCTATCGCCTGACCCGGCGGCAGGCGGCGGCCTTGCGCGGCGGCTTCTACACCGCCGACGAATATGACGTCTCGACCTTGCTGGCCTATCCGGGCAATATCCTCGAACTTGGCCGCTCCTGCGTCGATTCGAAATACCGCACGCGGATGACGATGCAACTGCTGTGGCGCGGGATTGCCACCTATGTCACCCATTTCGATCTGGCGCTGATGTTCGGATGCGCCAGCTTTCCGGGGACCGACCCGGCCGCGCTGCGCCATTCTCTCGGATATCTCTACCACTACCATCTCGCGCCGCCAGGGCTGCGCCCGGTCGCGGTGCCCGAACGTTACGTCGATATGCGGACCTGTGAGCAGTCCGAGGTCGATCCCAAGCGGGCAATGAGCGAACTGCCGCCCCTCATCAAGGGTTATCTCCGGCTCGGCGGATTTGTCGGCGACGGCGCGGTGATCGACGACCAGTTCAACACGACCGACGTCTGCATCGTGGTGAAGACGGACTGGGTGACGGAAAAATATCTCCGCCACTACAGGCGCGACGATGCCGCCGGACGGGACGGCGACCTGGACTGAACCGCGCAGCGGCGGCTGGCCATGTTTTCCCCCTTCCGCGCCCTGGGGCGCCTGATCGTCTATATCGGTTGGACCCTGCTTCTGATGCCGGTTCAGGCGCTTTCCCTGCTGCTCAACCTGCCCTTGGCCAAGCGGTTGCCGCGGATCTATCACCGGAACTGCTGCCGGATCATGGCTCTGGAACTGGTGGTCCAGGGCCGGCAGGAAACCGGGCCCAGCACCCTCTTCGTCGCCAATCACACCTCCTATCTCGATATCAGCGTGTTGGGCGCGGCGGTCGCCGGGTCCTTCGTGGCCAAGGCCGAAGTTTCGGGCTGGCCCCTGTTTGGCTGGCTGGCCAAGCTGCAGCGCACCGTGTTCGTCGATCGACGGATCAGCGCGACCGCGACCCAGCGCGACGAGATCGGCAGCCGCCTGGATGCCGGCGACAGTCTGATTCTGTTTCCCGAGGGCACCAGCGGCGACGGCAACCGGATTCTGCCCTTCAAGAGCGCGCTGTTCAGCGTCGCCCAGATCGAGGTCGAAGGCCGGCCGATCACGGTGCAGCCCGTCTCGGTCGCCTATACGAAGCTGGAAGGCCTGCCCATGGGCCGGGCGCTGCGCCCCTTTTTCGCCTGGTACGGCGATATGGAAATGGGGGGCCATATTTGGCGGATGCTCGGTCTGGGCGGGTTCACGGTGGTCGTGACCTTCCATGAACCGGTGACCATTGCCGAATTCGGTTCGCGCAAGGAACTGGCCGCCCATTGCCGGACGGTGATCGCGGCGGGACTGGCCGCCGCGCTGAGCGGGCGGGCCCTGCCGGCGCCGCAGCCCACCGCCTCGGCGCCGGCCTAGGGCCGGGTCGGGATCGTGGCTGAGCGCGTGAAAACCCGCGGTTTCCTTGACTCGTCATCATCGCCTGCTAGTGTGCGACGCGAAAGTCGGAAGCCGCCCAGGGGACCTTGCGCGGCGCTCTCCGAACGGACGGCCTTGGCGAAAAAACTCTTTATCAAGACCTATGGTTGCCAGATGAACGTCTACGACTCCGCCCGTATGGCGGAGGCGCTGGCGCCGCTTGGCTATAACATGGTCGACGAGCCGGCCGGCGCTGACATGGTCATCCTCAACACCTGCCATATCCGCGAGAAGGCGAGCGAGAAGGTCTTTTCCGAACTCGGTCGGCTGCGCGACCTGCGGGACGGGCGCGCGCCCGGCGCCGCACCCATGCTGATCGGCGTGGCCGGTTGCGTGGCCCAGGCGGAAGGCGAGGAGATTCTGCGCCGCGCGCCCCAGGTCGATCTGGTCTTCGGGCCGCAGACCTATCACCGGTTGCCCGAACTGGTTGCCCGCGCGGCCCGGGGCGAGCGCGCCCTGGACACGGATTTCCCGGCCGAGGACAAGTTCGACGCCCTGCCCGCCCGGCCGCGCAAATCGCCCGCCACCGCCTTCCTGACCATCCAGGAGGGCTGCGACAAGTTCTGCACCTTCTGCGTCGTGCCCTATACTCGCGGCGCGGAATTCTCGCGCCCGGTCGAGGACGTCCTCGACGAGGCCCGGGCCCTGGCCACGGGCGGCGCGCGCGAGATCACCCTGCTGGGCCAGAACGTGAATGCCTATCACGGGCGCGGCGCTGGGGGAGACACGGCGACGGAAGAGGGCCTCGGCGGCCTGATCCGCCGGCTCGCCCGTCTCGAAGGCATCGAGCGGATCCGCTACACGACCTCCCATCCGCGCGATGTCGACGAGGCACTGATCGTGGCCCATCGCGACGTGGCGGAACTGATGCCCTTCCTGCACCTGCCCGTGCAGTCCGGCTCGGACCGGATCCTGGCCGCGATGAACCGCCGCCACACGGCCGACGACTATCGCCGGGTGGTCGACCGCCTGCGCGCGGCGCGGCCCGATCTCGCCCTGTCCTCGGATTTCATCGTCGGCTATCCCGGCGAGACTGAGGCCGAGTTCGAGGCGACCCTGCGCCTGGCCGAGGAGATCGGTTACGCCCAGGCCTATTCCTTCAAATACAGTCCGCGGCCCGGCACCCCGGCGGCCGATTCGACCGAACAGGTCGCCGAGCCCGTCAAGGCCGAACGCCTGGCCCGGCTGCAGGAGGTGTTGAACCGGATGCAATCGGCGTTCAATGAAGCCTCGATCGGCCTGGAAATGCCGGTGCTGTTCGAGCGGCGCGGCCGCCGGCCCGGCCAGTTCATCGGGCGCAGCCCGTTCATGCAATCGGTCCACGTCGAAGGCGCCGGCGATCTGATCGGCCAGACTCTGCCCGTCCGTATTGCGGCCAGCCATCCCAACAGCCTGACGGGCGAGCCGGTCGGGGCTCTGCCGACGACGGCACGGTCTCCCGGCCGCGCGGAGTTGCGGGCGTGACGACGGCGCCGTCGGCGAACGGCGTCCAGATTCGGCTCGAATTCGGAGACAACCGGCTGCTGCCCGCACTGTTCGGCGAACATGACTGCCATCTCGCCCGGATCGAACAGCATCTGGGTGTGACGGTCGTGCCGCGCGGCAATCTGGTTGCGATCGAGGGGCCGGCGGATTCGGCCGATCGGGCACGCGAGGCCCTGTTGCGGCTCTATCGCCACCTCGAAGACGGCCAGGCCATCGACATGGGCGAGGTCGACGGCGCGCTGCGTTTCGCCGCCGTGGCGGATCGCAGCCCGGATACCGGCGACGCGGCGCCGGCCGGACCGGCCGCGGGTCTGGCCGAGGTCACGATCGAAACGCGCAAGCGCCGGATTACCGCGCGCTCCCCCGTCCAGGCGGATTATCTCCGTGCTCTCGCGCAACACGAACTCGTTTTCGCGCTCGGTCCGGCGGGCACGGGCAAAACCTATCTGGCCGTCGCCAAGGCGGTGTCGCTGATGATGCGCGGCGAGATCCAGCGCCTCATCCTGTCGCGGCCGGCGGTCGAGGCGGGCGAAAGGCTGGGCTTTCTGCCGGGCGATCTGCGCGAGAAGGTCGACCCCTATCTGCGCCCGCTCTACGACGCGCTTTACGACATGCTGCCAGCCGAACAGGTTGCGCGATGGCTGGAGAGCGGCGAGATCGAAATCGCCCCCTTGGCCTTCATGCGGGGGCGCACCCTCGCCAATGCCTTCGTCATTCTGGACGAGGCGCAAAACACTACGCCGATGCAGATGAAGATGTTCCTGACCCGACTGGGCGAACATTCGCGCATGGTCGTGACCGGGGATATGAGCCAGGTCGATCTGCCGCCGGGCCAGCGGTCCGGCCTGGCCGATGCGCTCGAGGTTTCGGCCGGGATCGCCGGGGTCTCGGTGGTGCGCTTCGGCGCTGAGGATGTCGTCCGCCACGGCTTGGTGACCGAACTGGTGAAGGCTTATGACGCGCGCGACCGTCTGCTGGCGGCCGAGAAGCGCGGCAGCGACGGAAACGCCGGCGGCGGCCGGTGACCCCGGTGCGTCCCACCGTCGCGGCCCTGGAGCAGATGATCGACGTCGCGGAGCTGGCCGACTGGTCGCGGGCCTTGGCCGCGCCGGAGGAGACCGCCCGGCGCGCGGCCGCTTCGGCGCTGGCGGTCGGCATGGCCCCGGCGGGGGCGATCGTGAGCCTGGCCCTGGCCGATGACGAGACCCTGCACCGGCTCAACCGTGAACACCGCGGGGAGGACCGGGCGACCAATGTGCTGGCCTTTCCCGATGGCGGTCGGGTCGGCCCCGCACCGGGTGCGGCCCTGCTGCTGGGCGATGTGGTGGTGGCTCTGGAGACCGCGACGGCCGAGGCCGCGCGCGACGGCCGGACGGTCGCCGACCATCTCTCCCATCTTGTGGTTCATGGTGTCCTCCACCTGCTCGGCTACGATCACGACGACGACCGCTTGGCCGAAGAGATGGAAGCGTTGGAGCGGCGCGCCCTGGACGCGCTCGGGGTCGACGATCCCTACGCGCCGGGCGCCGAAAAGGGAGTGAAATGAGCGAGGAAAGCGACAGTCGCCCAGAAGATAGGCGCCCGGAAGACCGCGATGCGGATGACCGGAACGATGCGGGCAAAGCGGGCCTGCGGCGGCTTTGGCGCCTCTGGCGGCGCGGTCGAATCGACGAGACGGCCCTGCGCGACAGCCTCGAATCCCTCATCGAGGGCTATGACGGCGATGGCGCCGTCGTCGAAGGGGGCGAGCGCGCGATCCTGCGCAACGTCCTCAAGCTGCATGGGCTGACCGTGGACGACGTCATGGTGCCGCGGGCCGATATCGTCGCGATCGAGGCGGGCACCGGACTGAGCGATCTGATCGCCGTGATGACCGAAAAGGCGCATTCGCGGATGCCGGTCTATCGCGGCTCGCTCGACGTTGTCATCGGTGTCGTGCACATCAAGGATGTCCTGACCTTCTGGGATCGCAAAGATGCCTTCGATCTCCATGCGATTGTGCGCGAGGCCCTGTTCGTCGCGCCCTCGATGCGGGTGCTGGATCTGTTGCTGCAGATGCGCCTGTCGCGCGTCCACATGGCCCTGGTGGTCGACGAGTATGGCGGAATCGACGGCCTCGTGACGATCGAGGATCTGGTCGAGGAGATCGTCGGCGAAATTGAGGACGAGCATGAAAAGGCTGAAGGCCCGCGCCTCTTCTCGCGGCCCGACGGCACGGTGATGGCCGATGCCCGCGCCGAGTTGGAGGAGTTCGAGGCCCTCGCCGGAACCTGCTTCACCGAGGACGAGCGCGAGGAGAGCGACACGCTCGGCGGCTTGGTTGTCTCTCTCGCCGGCCGGGTGCCGGGCCGGGGCGAGCTGATCGGGCATCCGAGCGGTCTGGAATTCGAAGTTCTGGAGGCCGATCCGCGGCGCATCCGCCGCCTGCGGGTGCGCAATGTCTTCCCCGTCGAGCAGGCGTGATCCGTTTCGGCTGGGCCCGGTGCGGCTGAGCTTTGCGTCGCCGGCGCGCTGGCCGGGCATCCTCGCGGGCCTGACCGGCTGGCGGCGGGCGCTGGCGGCCATGGTCGTTGGCGCGGTCGGGGTGCTGGCCTTCGCGCCGCTCGATATCACGCTTGCCCTTGTGCCGTCCCTGGTCGGGCTGCTCTGGCTGCTCGACGGCTGCGCGCGGGGCCGGTCCGGGCTGGCCCGGGCCTTCGGCATCGGCTGGTGGTTCGGGCTCGGCCATTTCGCTGCCGCCTTCTACTGGATCACCGAGGCCTTCCTCGTGGATGTCGAACGCTTCGGCTGGCTGGTGCCGTTCGCGGTGCCGGGCATCGCTGCGGGGCTTGGTCTCCTCACCGGTCTGCTCGCCGGCGCGCTGCACCTAACCGGGCTACGCGGCGCCGCGCGGATTCTCGTTTTCGCGGCGCTCTGGGCCTTCGGCGAATGGCTGCGCAGCGCCCTGCTGGGCGGCTTTCCCTGGAATCTGCTCGGCACGGCCTGGGGCTGGTCCCTGGCGATGCAGCAGACGGTCTCGCTGTTCGGCGTGCTGGGCCTTGGCTTGGTCACCGCCGTGGCGGCCGCCGCCCCGGCCCTTCTCGCGCCGGCGCCGTCGCGTTGCGCCGAGGCCGGCTGGCGGCGCGGCGGTATTCTCGCCGCGGCTGCCGTCCTGTTGGGGGCGCTGGGCCTCTGGGGTGCGTTACGCCTCGGCGGATTGCCGGCGCCCGGCGAGGCCGGCGATTCGGTCCCAGGCATCCAGCTTCGTCTCGTCCAGGCGAGCATCCCGCAAAGCCTGAAATGGCTGCCCGAGACCCGGCGGCGGAATTTCGAGCGCCATCTCTCGATGTCCCTGGTCCAGGGCCATGACGAGGCCAGCCATATAATCTGGCCCGAAACCGCCGCCCAGTTCCTGCTGGCCGAGGATGGCGAGGCCCGGGCAGCCGTGGCCGCCGTCGCGCCGCCGGGCGGCGCGGTGCTGACCGGCACGGTGCGGCGCGACGCGGCGACGGGGCAGGTCTGGAATTCCCTGCTCGCCATCGACGACAAGGGCGAGGTCGCGGGCATCTACGACAAGGTCCATCTGGTGCCCTTCGGCGAATACATGCCGCTGCGCGGCCTGCTGGGCCTGGACAAGCTGACCGCCGGTGGGACCGATTTCTCCGCCGGGCCGGGGCCGCGCAGCCTGCGCGTTCCGAGCCTGCCGCCCTTCAGCCCCCTGATCTGCTACGAGGCGATCTTCTCCGGCGCGGTGACCGATCCGGACGATCGCCCCGCCTGGCTCCTCAACGTCACCAACGATGCCTGGTTCGGCCGCTCGGCCGGGCCCTATCAGCATTTCGCTGCGGCCCGGCTGCGCGCGATCGAAGAAGGCCTGCCCCTGGTGCGCGCGGCGAATACCGGCATATCGGCAGTGATCGACCCCCATGGCCGGATCGTGGCGCGGCTGGGGCTGGGCCTGCGCGGCGTCGTCGATTCCCCGCTTCCAACGGCCCTGGCTTCGCCCCCCGCATTCGCCCGCCTGGGCAATGGCTGGTTGGTCATCGGCATGGGACTCCTCCTGGTCGCCGCAGGTTTGGTGCATCGACGCTCAGCATAATATATGATGCAGATAGAGCGCTGCATCACACTGATATATTGACGCTGTCCTTTGCCCGGCTTAGGAAATGCTGCTTCCAAGTCAGTATGGGTAGCTCCGCCGATCCCGGCGGGGATCACAAGGAGCATCATGGTCATCGAAAACGAAAAAGAAGAAGGCCAGCCCCGTCGTGGGCGTGGAAGAGGTGGCCGTCCGAAGCCGGTGGATGTCCATGTCGGCAGTCGCGTGCGCTTGCGCCGGACCATGCTGGGCATGAGCCAGGGGAAGCTCGGCGACGCGATCGGCCTCACCTTCCAGCAGGTCCAGAAATACGAGCGCGGCGCCAACCGGATCGGCGCCAGCCGGCTCTTCGAGCTGAGCAAGACGCTCGAAGTCCCGGTCAGTTTCTTCTTCGACGATATGCCGGCGGAGATCGAAGCGGAGTCCGGGCCGCGCGCCGAGGGGCTGGCCGAGGATGCTCAGGCGCATTACGCCGCCGACCCTATGGCCAAGCGCGAAACCCTCGAACTCGTGCGCGCCTATTACCGAATCACCGACAGCAATGTGCGCAAGCGCGTCTTCGACCTGGCCAAGGCGCTGGCCAAGGCGGGCCAGGACTAGTCTGAGACCCGGACGGGTTTTCCGGCGAGGCGGTCTCGCCCCGACCTTGACGCCTCACTAAATCCTTGCGACAAGGGCCGCCCCGCAGCGGGGCGCAAGGGCCGCTCCATGACTGGGGCGCCGGCAGGAGATATGTCGTTCCATGGCGGCCTTCTGCCGCCGTATCAACCATTTCCAGGGGGGAGTCGAACGTGCCGACATCCGACTATGTCTTCACGAGTGAGTCCGTCTCCGAGGGCCATCCCGACAAGGTCTGCGATCGCATTTCGGATGCCGTCGTCGATATGTTCCTCACGGCCGATCCGCAATCGCGGGTCGCGGTCGAGACCCTCGTCACGACGAATCGCATCGTTCTCGCCGGCGAAACCCGCGGGCCCGGATCCATCACCCATGACCATCTGGAAGAAGTGGCGCGCGCCTGCGTGCGTGATATCGGCTACGAACAGGACGGCTTTCACTGGAAGAACGCGGACGTCCAGATCTACGTCCACGAACAGTCGAGCGATATCGCCCAGGGCGTCGACGCCGCGGGCAATAAGGACGAAGGCGCGGGCGATCAGGGCATCATGTTCGGCCATGCCTGCACCGAGACCGAGCCCCTGATGCCGGCGCCGATCCATTTCGCCCATGAAATTCTGCATTCCCTGGCCGAGGCACGCCATTCCGGCGCCGAATCCGGCCTGGGCCCCGACGCGAAGAGCCAGGTCACCCTGCAATACGAGAACGGCAAGCCGGTGCGCGCCACCTCGGTCGTGGTTTCGACCCAGCATGCCGGGGACCTCGATCAGGGCGAAGTGCGCGAGATCGTCCGGCCCCATGTGCTGAACGTTCTGCCCGAAGGCTGGATGTGCGGGGAAGAGGATTTCTACGTCAATCCGACGGGCCGGTTCGTGATCGGCGGCCCCGACGGCGATGCCGGCTTGACCGGGCGCAAGATCATCGTCGACACCTATGGCGGGGCCGCGCCCCATGGCGGCGGCGCGTTCAGTGGCAAGGATCCGACCAAGGTCGACCGCTCGGCGGCCTATGCCGCGCGCTATTTGGCGAAGAATGTCGTCGCCGCGGGCCTGGCGGAGCGCTGCACCATCCAGCTCAGCTACGCTATCGGCGTGTCCAAGCCGCTTTCGGTCTATGTCGACACCTACGGCACCGGGCAGGTCGACGAAGCCAAGCTCGGCAAGACCATCCGCGAACTGATCGATCTGAGCCCGCGCGGCATTCGCGAGCATCTGTCCTTGTCCCGGCCGATCTATGCGCGGACCGCCGCCTATGGTCATTTCGGCCGCGCGCCGGAGGCCGATGGCGGCTTTTCCTGGGAGCGGATTGATCTCGTCGACGCGTTGAAGTCGGCTTTCGGCGCATCGTAGCCGGCGGCCCGCTGGCGGACGGCGACGACAGAGGGGACGACGGCCGGATTCGGCGGTTTTACGGCCGGCGCAAGGGGCGGCCCCTGCGCGCTGCGCGCGCCGAGCTGTTCGAAAACAAGCTGCCCGCCGTGGCGATCGCGCTGCCCGAAGTCGGCGAGAGCTTCCATCCGGCCGCGCTGTTTCCCGCCGCCGTCTCGGAGATCTGGCTCGAAATCGGCTTCGGCGCCGGCGACCATCTCGCCTGGCAGGCCTTGCGCAATTCCGAGGTCGGCTTGCTCGGCTGCGAGCCCTTCGTCGAAGGTGTCGCCAATCTGTTGTCACGCATTGAACGCGACGCTCTGCGCAATATCCGGATTCTGGATGATGACGCGCGCCTGCTGCTCGACGCCCTGGCCCCCGCCAGCCTCGACCGGGTCTTCATCCTGTTTCCCGATCCCTGGCCCAAGACGCGCCACCACAAGCGGCGCATCGTCACGACCGAAACTCTCGATTGCCTCGCCCGGGCCATGCGCCCCGGGGCCGAACTCCGCCTGGCGACCGATCATGCGGATTACGCCGCCTGGATGCTGGCCCATGCGACCGACCATCCCGATTTCGCCTGGACGGCCCGCCGCCCCGCCGACTGGCGGGTCCGGCCGGCCGATTGGCCCGGCACCCGATACGAGGCGAAAGCCGACCTCCAGGGGCGCCGATCCTGCTATTTCAGCTTTCGCCGGCGCGACGACGGGACGCCGGCCTGACGCCGAATTCCTTGACATCCTCCTTGCGGCAGGGCATGGGATGACTATATTTCCCTCAAAACAACGACCCGGATGTTCCGATCCATGGATCGGTAAGGGGTGGGCCTACCGGCCCGCCTTTTTTGTTATTGGGGTTTGTTTGAACTTGGGGCGTCCGGTTTTTGCCGCCGCCCGACGACGGAGAGTATGAGCAGGGCAAGCCGAATTGGAGAGATTGTCGCGCCGACCCTCGAAGCGATGGGTTACGAGTTGGTTCGCGCGCGTATCTCGGGCACCCAGCGACCCGTCCTGCAGATCATGGCGGAGCGTAAGGACGGCGAAGGCATGACCGTGGAGGATTGCGCGACGATCAGCCGCAATGTCTCGGTCCTGCTCGACGTGGCGGACCCGGTTTCGGGCGCCTATACCCTGGAGGTGAGTTCGCCGGGCATCGACCGCCCGCTGGTGCGCCACCAGGATTTCGCGCGCTATGTCGGATTCGAGGCGCGCATCGAACTGCGCCAGCTGGTCGACGGCCGACGGCGTTATCGTGGCCGCTTGCTCGGCAACACGGCGGACGGCGTGCGGATCGAAGCGGCGGAGGGCGAAATCGAGCTGCCCTTCGAAGAGATCGACAATGCGAAGCTCGTCCTGACGGATGAGTTGGTCGCGTCCATGACACAACAGGACCGGACTTAGGCAGATGGCATCACTGGAAACGACGATCGAACAGGCGCCGCGGCTCGAAATGCTACAGGTCGCTGATACGGTGGCCCGCGACAAAGGGATCGAGCGCGAAGAGGTGCTGGTCGCCATGGAGCAGGCGATCCAGAAGGCTGGCCGCTCGAAATATGGCCATGAGCACGATATTCGTGCGGCGATCGATCGCAAGACGGGCGAGATCAAGCTCTTCCGTTACCGCGCTGTGGTCGAGGCTATCGAAGAGGGCGACGACGAGATCACCCATCTGACTCTCGAACAGGCGCAGCGGATCAAGCCGGATGCCGCGATCGGCGAATTCCTGATCGACGAATTGCCGCCGATCGATTTCGGCCGCGTGGCAGCCCAGACCGCCAAGCAGGTGATCGTCCAGAAGGTGCGCGAGGCCGAGCGCCAGCGCCAGTTCCGTGAATACCGCGACCGCGTGGGCGAGATCGTCAACGGTCTGGTCACGCGGGTCGAGTTCGGTAATGTCCTGGTCGATCTGGGCCGGGCTGAGGCGATCATCCGCCGCGAGGAACTGATCCCGCGCGAGAGCTTCCGCCAGGGCGACCGGGTGCGGACCTATATCTACGACGTGCGCGAGGAGCCGCGCGGCCCGCAGATCTTCCTGTCGCGCACCCATCCGCAGTTCATGGTCATGCTCTTCGCCCAGGAAGTGCCGGAAATCTACGACGGCA
>Ga0114999_10005428_pt1 | contig 15046 bp, 10 predicted proteins | sample ArcticOcean_MG_C_3_FD_89820 | JGI IMG/M metagenome (GOLD analysis project Ga0114999, IMG submission 89820) | Marine microbial communities from western Arctic Ocean - ArcticOcean_MG_CB8_126 | ecosystem: Environmental > Aquatic > Marine > Oceanic | place: Arctic Ocean: Canada Basin | collected...
CCCACCGAGCCGCGACCGACAACAGTCAACAAAGAAGAGCAATTGCAACGTTTTGGAGTCCGCTCTTGAAAGACCTGCAAACCATCGTCGAACGCGCAAGGCAACTCGACCAGACGCATACGCCTTATGTGCTAGCCACCGTCGTGCAGACCTCCGGCTCGGTCTATCGCGGCCCCGGCACCCGCATGTTGGTCGAAGAAGACCTACAGAGCCACGGTTCAATAAACGGCGGCTGCCTCGAAGGCGATGTGCGCGAAAACGCCAAGCAAGTCTTCACCGACGGCCGCCCTCTCCTACTGCACTACGATGCCACCCCCGAAGACGATATCCTCTGGGGCACCGGCCTCGGCTGCAGCGGCACCGTCGACATCCTGCTCGAACGCCTGCCGCAAAACAACGATTTCCACTACCCGAATGTTTTGCACGACTGCGCCTTCGCCGGACAACGCGGCATACTCGTTACGGTCTTTGCCGTAGAAGGTGAAACCAGCGCGCTGCCCGGACAACACCTAGTACTCGATGCTACGGGCAACGCCCGCGACGATATCACCGACGCCCCATTGCGCGATCTCGCCCTCACTGCCGCCCGCAAAACCCTCACCACCCTCGACGACACGCGCTTGCCCGTAGCCACCGGCCTCACCCGCCACCACGACCTCGACCAAGGCAAAGCGTCCCTGCTCATCGAACCCCTGCTACCGCCCATCGCCCTCTACATCTTCGGCGCCGGATACGATGCCGTCCCGCTCGCGCATTTCGCCGGTGAACTCGGCTGGCGCGTTACGGTCACCGACCACCGTATCCCCTACGCCCGCGACGAGCGCTTTCCAACGGCCCGCGAAGTCCTGCTCGCGCAACCCGGGCACTTACCCGACGGCCTCGCTTTCGACAATCGCTCGGTCGCCGTCATTATGAGCCACAATTACCTGCAGGACCTAGCGTCAGTACAGGGGCTTATCAATACGCCGCTCGCCTATCTCGGCTTACTCGGCCCGCAAGCGCGCACGCAGCGCCTGCTCAATGAGCTAAAAAAAGATGGCGTCACGCCCAACGACGCGCAGCGCGCACGCCTTTTCAGCCCCGTCGGCCTCGATATCGGCGCCGAAACCGCCGAGTCCATCGCCTTATCTATCTTAGCAGAAATCCAAGCCGTGCTCACCGGCCGCCAGGGCGGCAAACTGCGCGAGCACGCCGGCCCCATCCACGACCGCCCGCAATAGAGGCCCCATGCCCGTCAACCAAAAAGACCTACAAGCCGCCCTACCCGACGTCAAAACCACCCAATATTTCCCAGCCCTCGAACACCCCGTCACCATCTACCGCGACCCCTGGGGCATCCCCCATATCAAAGCACAATCCGAAGCCGATCTGTTCTTCGCCCAGGGTTTTGCCACCGCGCAAGACCGCCTCTGGCATATGGACTTCGACCGCCACCAGGCCTTGGGTCGCTGGAGCGAGTTCGCCGGCCCCTCAGGCCTAGCGCGCGACCGTTTATTGCGCGCCGCCGGCATGGGCCGCACCGCCCAATTAGACTACCAAGCCTCCAGCTTCGAAGCCCGCGCGATGCTCGATGCCTACACCGCCGGCGTCAACGCTTTCATAGAAACCTCCCAGGCGCTCCCCGTCGAATACACCTTGCTCGAACAACGCCCTGAACCTTGGCAAAGTTGGCATTGCCTCGCCGTCTACAAAATGCGCAATAGCCTGCTCGGCACCTACGAGCCCAAACTCTGGCGCACCCGTTTGGCACAAGCCATCGGCCCTGAACATCTCGCACAAATCATCAAAGGCTACCCCGAAGGCCAGCTGCTCACCGTGCCGCCTGGCGAAGTGTATTCCGGCGAAACCCTCGATGGCCTAGACGAACTCTCGCAAGCGGCCAAAGAAGCCAACTGGCTCAACGAAACCGACCCCGGCTCCAACGCCTGGTCGATCTCCGGCGACTACACCGACTCCGGCCTGCCACTGGTCGCCGGCGACTCCCACCGCGGACTCGACACCCCCTCCGTCTATTACCAAGCCCACCTCGCCTGCCCCGACTTCGAAATCATCGGCTACTCGGTCCCCGGTATGCCCGGCATCCTGCACTTCTGCCACAATACCCACGTCGCCTGGGGCATGACCTATGGCAACGCCGATACGCAAGATCTCTTTATCGAACACTTCCGCGAGAGCGACGGCGAATTGCAATACGAATTCAAAGGCGAATGGCACCCCGCAGAAACGCTACAAGAAAAAATCCATATCCGCGGCGCAGACCCCGTCGACCTCGAAGTCGTCATCACCCGCCACGGACCCACCATCGCCGGCAATCCGCGCAGCGGCCAAGCCGTCGCCATCTCAGACCCCGGCCTGATCCAAGGCACCCCCTGGCCCGACTCCGCCCGCGACGCCATGCATGCGCGTTCCGTCAACGACTTGCACCAATCTTTTGCCCATTGGACCGATCGCGTCAACAACTACGCGGTCGCCGATGTCGACGGCCATTACGGCTATCTACACGAAGGCAAAATCCCCATCCGCCAATCCTCGAATGGCTGGCGCGCCGTGCCGGGCTGGACCGGCGAGCACGAATGGCAAGGTTATATTCCGCACGCCGACCTACCCAAGGCCATTGACCCCAAAGCCGGCTACGCCATCACCTGCAACCAACGCGTCACCAACGCCGACTACCCTTATTATGTCGGCCTGACCTTTAGCCCAGACTACCGCGCCCGCCGTATCCAGAGCCGTATTCTCGAACTGAAAAAAGGCACGGCCACCCCCAACGATATGGGCGCCATCCACGCCGAACGCATCTCCCTCCCCGCCCAGGTTCTCACCAAAGCCCTGCTGCAAATCGAGCCACCCGACCCCAACTGCGCACAAGCCCTTAATCTCCTGCGCCAATGGAACCATCAAATAGACCGCGACCAGGTGCAACCCACGATCTACGGCAAAACCCGCACCCTGCTCGGCCTGCACGTCGCACAACACCTCTTTGGCGATGACGCCCCCACCCTGCTCGCACAAACCGGTGGCGACCACCACTGGCGGCTGCTTCACATCGAGATCGTAAACGCCCTCGCCGCCGACGATACCGCCCTACTGCCGGCCGGCCAAAGTTGGAATGAGGCCCTTACCGAGGCCCTTACCGAGGCCCTCGCCGATCTCAAAACCGAACTCGGCGATAACATGAGCCGTTGGCAATGGGGCCGCCTGCACCGCACCAAACCGCAACACCCGCTCTCCGCCGTCTTCCCCGAGGCCGCCGATGCATTAAACCCGCCGTCGCTTGCGGTACACGGCGATGCCGACACGCCCCTTGCCGGCAGCCACGCCTTCGACACCTTCACCGTCACCGGCCTCTCCGTCAACCGCTATATCCACGACCCTTCCGACTGGAAGCGCTCGCGCTGGATTTCGCCACTCGGTGCCTCCGGCCACCCCGCCAGCCCGCACTACGCCGACCAAGCACAGTTGTGGGCCGATGTGGAGTTCATACCGCAATTGTGGGATTGGAACGAGATAGAGGAAAAGGCGGAAACAACGCAGTTATTGCAGCCGAAAAAGGAGTAGGGCACACCCAGTAGAATCGACGAAGCGCTCGATATTCTGCACCGTACCGACCGCGAATTGGGCGTGGGCTCACCGAGCCGGCCACCTCCATATCGCTGTCGACAATTTAAAGGCCCCCGGGCCGCCGTCACGACCACTCCCCTTGAAGAAAAACTCCCGCCTAGGAACGCTGTAGCTCAGACGTAGTTAGGACCGTACTACAGACCTGGGATGGGGAAGATTTCGCGCAGCGCTTCGCCCGCCTGGCCGCCCGCCGCAAGCAAGCCTTTTTCACTGCCATCCGTCGTGCCGAAGATCAACTCGACCGCCGCTCCCTGATTCGGGGCGCTGGACCAACGCACCCAATGCACCCGTCGATACTGTGCCGATCCCCGGCAAACTCCAGCATCGACGGGTGCGCGTCTTCACCTTTCTTTCGCGGCTCCCGTATTGGGGGAATTCGTCCGGGTGCAGACTGCGCAGGCCGTCGCACCACAATGGATCGGAAGTGCGCGGCGTATTAGTCTCTCGTCAATTGACGATAATGCACGCGCTTCGGCACAATCGAATCCTCGCCAAGGCGCGCTTTTTTATTTTCTTCGTATTCGGAGAAATTGCCCTCAAACCAATACACCTGGCTATCGCCCTCAAAAGCCAGGATATGCGTCGCGATGCGGTCGAGAAACCAGCGATCATGACTGATGATCACCGCGCAACCGGCAAAATTCTCTAAGCCTTCTTCTAAGGCCCGCAACGTATTCACATCCAAATCGTTGGTCGGCTCATCGAGCAAGAGCACATTGGCCTGCTCCTTGAGCACCTTCGCCAGATGCACCCGGTTGCGCTGCCCGCCCGAGAGCGTGCCGACGGGCTGCTGCTGGTCGCCGCCGCCAAAATTAAAACGCGAGACATAAGCCCTAGAGCTCATTGTGTGATCGCCCAACTCAATCTCTTCCTCACCACCTGAGATCTCCTGCCAAACCGTATTCTCCCCCGACAGCGTCTCCCGGCTCTGGTCGACATAAGCCAATTGCACCGTCTCGCCGATATCGATCGAACCACTATCAGGTACCTCTTGCCCTGTAATCAAACGAAACAAGGTCGTCTTACCCGCACCATTCGGCCCAATGACTCCGACGATCCCGCCGGAAGGCAGTGTGAATTCCATATTCTCAAACAGAATGCGATCGCCATAACTCTTGCTCACGCCCTTCGTCTCAATGGCGATATCACCCAAGCGCGGGCCCGGCGGGATATAGATCTGCATTTCTTCGTTGCGCTGCACCTTATCCTGGTTGATCAGCTCTTCGTAAGCCCTGACCCTGGCTTTATTCTTCTGCTGTCTGGCCTTGGGCGTCATACGGACCCACTCCAGTTCGCGTTCGATCGTCTTCTGCAACTCGCCCTCGGTCTTCTGCTCCAAGCGCAGCTGCTCATCTTTCTGCTCCAACCACGAGGAATAATTGCCCTTCCACGGCACACCGCGCCCCTGGTCCATCTCCAGAATCCACCCGGCGACATTATCCAAAAAGTAGCGATCATGCGTGACGGCAATGACCGTCCCCTGATACTGCTGTAAATGGCCCTCCAACCACGCCACCGTTTCCGCGTCGAGATGGTTGGTCGGCTCGTCGAGCAGCAGGATATCCGGCTTGTGCAACAACAAGCGGCACAGCGCTACCCGCCGCTTCTCGCCGCCTGAAAGCACGTATACCACTTGGTCCTCCGGCGGACAGCGCAACGCGTCCATCGCCATCTCTAAACGCGCGTCCAAATCCCAGGCGCCCGTCGCGTCCAGCCGTTCGGCGACCTTGGCCTGTTTCTCGATCAGCGCGTTCATCTCGTCGTCTTCCATCGGCTCGGCGAACTTGGCGTTGATCTGCTCGTATTCCCTCAGCATGTCCACCGTCTCCTGCGCCCCTTCCTCGACGATCTGCCGCACCGTCTTGCCCGCCTCCAACTCCGGTTCCTGCTCCAAATACCCCACGCTAAAACCCGGCTGAATATTGACCTCCCCCTCGTATTCGCCGTCGATTCCCGCCATAATCTTCAGCAGCGTGCTCTTACCCGAACCGTTCAGCCCCAACACGCCTATTTTCGCACCGTAAAAATACGATAGCGATATGTCTTCAATGATCACTGTGCGGTTATAGTGCTTACTAACCTTGTGCATCGAATAAATAACTTTGTCCGGCTCTGTCATTTTATCTTCCTCTGTATAAATTGTCTTGGCGATTAATAATTAAGTTCGGTACTAATGGTCTGTTGACGGGGTGCGTCTCCGGGTGTTTTTAAACCCCCCGGACCGTCGCCCATCGGGAGGCTTACGCCCCACTCCCGCTCCAATATATCTCGCGAACCAAGCCAGCGAAGGCAGCCCCCCACCCCGAAGCGAGAGACGCGCTCCTCAAGCCAGCCCTTCATACGCCGAAAACACAATCCCCAGATCGCGTTCTGCCCGAGGAAAATCCGAATAAGGCCGCCGCCCAGGCTCTGCTAAACACGCCAAAAAATCCCGCACCATCGCCCCATAGCCCATCATATCGCCGAAGCCGGGAAAATAAAGCCGCTTGCGTCGCCCTTTCAACCGTACATAAATGCCATTGCTCTCAAAAACAACCTGCCCCGCCGTACCAACAATGTGCGAATGCTGAAAGGTCCCCTGCGCCAGACTGAACGCGTTCCAGGCATAACGCAACAGCAATTCCGCACCGTCCGCGTACTCGACCCGCACCAGAGAATTACGCTCAGGCTCGCCCGCTACCGCGCCGGGAAACTCCGCTGACACCCGTCGCAATTCGCCGTCAAAAAGATCCGCGCCAAACGCCACAAAGTGGACCCCACCTTCCAACAGCGCCCCATACCCGCTCTTCCACCCCGAAGAAGCCTGCGTAAAACGCTTGCCAATGGTCGCCTGGCGCACTTCGCCGATAAGATCCTGCTGCAAAACCCACTTGATCAATTTCAGCGCGGGCTTGTAATAATAATTCTCCGCCACCATCAATAGCACATCCGGATGCGCCGCCGCCACCGCACCGATCGCCACCAGATCCTCCGCCGTCGCGCACAAGGGTTTTTCTACTAATACCCCCTTACCCGCTTCTATCGCATCAATCACCTGTACCCGGTGCGCCTCCGGCGGCGTACTGATCAGCACCGCGTCCACCGCACTGTCGAGCACTTCCTCATAACTATCGAAGACCCGCCCACCGCCAAACTCGCCGCTGAAAGCCTGGGCGCTCGCCCGCGTACGGCTGTAGAAACACAACTCGGCCTTATCGACCAAATTCTTCGCGTGCAATCGGCCAATCGACCCACAGCCCACCAGACAGATTTTTTTCATCGCGTCGCCACAATTCGCTCGGCCACCCGCAAGGCGTTGGCCGCAATGGTCAAACTCGGATTCACCCCACCCGAACTCGGCATAAAACTGCCGTCGGCCACATAGAGATTTTCCGCGCCCCAATACCGACAATTCTCATCCAAAACACCCTCCTCCGGCGTATGGGCAGAACGCAGCGTACCCACCGCATGCGAAAACGAATCGATCAAATAACGATAGCGGAACAAACCGCCCGACTTGCGCAATATTTTACCCGCCTTGGCCATCAGATAATCCCTGCGTCGGCAATCTTCCTCGCCATATTCGTGCTCCACCTGCACCAACTCCATGCCGAAAGCATCCGACTCGCCTGCCAACGTCACTCGATTCTCCGCGCGCGGCTCGTCTCCGGCAACGCACAGCAGATTCTGCATATTGCCCGCCAAAAGCCCCGCCATCGTCTGTAAACCCCAAGGCGTGTGGTGGCGGATAACCGGCGGCGCCGGAGAGTAGATATCCTGCACGACCCCCACCGCCGTACCCAACTCCGAGCGCAGATCCTCATAAAAATCTGTAAAACAAACTTGCTTGTGAAAGACCTGTTCGGGATTGGTGCGAAAAGGGAAGATGTTATTGACCACGCCATTGCAATGGCGCATGAGAAAACGGCCGATCAGCGGATGATCATAACCCGAGCGCTGCATCAGGGCCGGGCTGCCGAGCGCACCGGCTGCCAATACCACCCGATCAGCCCTAAGCGAGTAGGACTGCCGCGACTCGCCGTCGACATATTCGACCCCCTCAACACGCCCGCTCTGTTGCAACAGACGCCGGGCTACCGCACCGACAATAATCTGCAAACCCGCCGCCTGAGCCTCAGCCAACACCGTCGAGGCCATATCATTTTTGGCCTCCACCTTGCAGGGAAAGCCGTCGCAGGTAATACAGCGCAAACAAAGCGGCCTAGTCGCGTCCGAAAAATTAATCGCCAGCGGAATCTTGAAAGGCTGCAAACCCAAGGCCTGCCCCGTCTCGTAGATACGCCGGGCCGGCGCACTCAACTCGATGGCGTCGTGCGGATACGCCCCTACACCAGGCGGCTCGTGCGGATCCGCCCCCGCCTCGCCGTGCACCCCCATAAGTTGTTCGGCCTGCGTGTAATAGCGCGCTAAATCGCCATACGCAAAAGGCCAGCGGGCAAAATCCGCTGGCCGCAACCTGAGCGAGGCCCCGCCATAAAAAACGGAGTTCCCACCGACAACTTCATTGGCGTACACCCGCTGGAAATCACGGCTGCCATACTGTTTAATCAGCAGCGGCGAGGTACCCCGATAGCGCTGTTTAATCAGGATTTCGGATTGATCCCAATCCACGTCGTCGCGTCGGGCCCATTGGCCGCGTTCCAGCAACGCCGTCTTGAAACCCGCGCGTACCAATGCGCGGGCAACCAGCGAACCGCCGAAGCCGGAGCCGACTACGACCGCGTCATAGTGCGCCGAGTTCATAGGCGTAAAGTACGGCTAAGCCGGCAACAATCACCAGCGCCAGATAGTGGAATTTCTCGCGGGTATCCAGCATCTGCTGAATTCGCGGCAAACCGGGTTGGAACTTGCCCGACATATTGCGTTGGATATAGGTCTTGTAATATTCGACCGAAAAACGCTCCAAGCCGCCGTTCATATAAATCAGGAAACCCAGCGCGACCGGATGCTCCGGATCGCCGAGGAAGTAGAATAGCGGGCTCAACACCGCGAGCACCACCCCCGAACGTTGGAACTTGAGCGGCTGAAAGCCCTCAAAGGGCGCGTCTTTATAAGCCCCGCCCAGCGCGACAATACACCCGGTGCCATAGGCCGTCACCAGATAAGCCCAAAAACTCATCATCGGCAACTCAACCAGCAAAAAGGCGAAGACGATCGCGACAATCACCGTGCCCACAGCATAGCGCAACAAGTCGCTTTCGACGTGGCGGCCGAAGAAGGTGATGCGCGAGGGCACGAAATATTTCTGCTGGTCTTCAGTGCGGAAGAAGCCCTTGTAGATCTCAGCCAAAAAGCGCTCTATTCCCATAATCAGGAAAAAGACCTGCACCAGGCCAAGGTGCTGAAACTTGACGCTGAAAAAGGGCACGAAATACAGCGGCAAAAAGATCGCGATATGGAAGTAGACGCTGCGCGGAAAGGTCTTCGGTTTGAAGCCCTCGTAGGGAGAGTCTTTGAAGGCACCCCACAGCGAGGTGTAGAGTCCTGAGATGAGGCTGGTGATAAATGGTGTAATTATGCTCATGTTTGTTTTATTTAGTGGTTGTGGTGATCGTCTCCTGTGGACGGTCCGGTTTGGGGTTTTCCCGTCGCTCATTCTCGCCGACGATCCCTGGTCGGCTCCGAGGTGTAGCCCTCAGATTTCACTTCCTGTGAAATCTGCGATTACAATCCGCTCCTGGGAAAACCCAAAAACCGGACCTCAGCTGAGAGAATATTTACAGAGAGCTATTTATTTATTAAAAAGGGCTATTAAAATTTACCTACACCTATAAAGCAACAATTGCTCTACATCGAGCTTTTTACCAATCCCCATATTAGAGAATAGATGGAAAAAAGGTATGAATAATTTGGATCTTGTTCCCCAGCAGAGCGAAGGGTCGGGGGGGCTCTCGCAGAGCAAAGCCATTTAAAGGCCATCGGTCGAATTATATCGCCCCACTCCCGCTGCCCGTTAAGGTAGCTCTGCCACGCCGCCTACCCGACCTCCCGCAAGCTAGATAGGGCCGCCTTAGCTTTGCCCGAAGACAGCCCCTCGACCCGAGGGCGTAAAACGCACGCCCCCACCACCAATCGCCCACAATACAACCCATCAATAGTAGCCCACCACCCCCCATTCGGCAAGACACCCCCCTTGCCGCTCTATCACTATATGTTATCTTCAAAAGCTACTACAAACTGCCCCAAAACAAGGAGCCCGCCCTATGCGACTCGGCGTCGTCGGCATGCTGCCCCCAGATTTTCGCGACATCAACAACGACCATTTAGAAGCCATCAAAGCGCTCAAGCTCACCGGCACCGCTTTCCACGCCGCCGGTGACATGCTCGCCGATGTCACCACCGAAGAATGCCATACAGTCCGCGACACCGTCGCCGCCGCCGGCATGGACCTGCCGCAATTCGGCATTGGTTTTTCCGAATGCCTCTTTGACCCCGACCAGGCCGTGCGCGACCGGGTCGTCGGCAAAATCGAGCGCGGCATCGAAGTCGCCCGCGACCTCGGCGCCTTCACCTGCCTGATCCGCACCGGCAGCCTCAACCCCGAAGGCTCCTACTGCCCGTCCCGGGAAAACCTGACTTCTGAGGCCCGGAACCAACTCGTCGAAACCCTAAAACGGGTCGCCGCCAAGGCCGAAGCTGAAGATGTGACGATCGTCATCGAGACGCACGCCCTGACCATCATGGGTTCACCCGAGGCCAATCGCGATATCCTGCAAGCCGTCGGCTCCGAACGCGTGACCGTGGTCATGGATTTTGTTAACCACTTCCAAAACCTCGACCAGGTCTACAACAATACCCAGCGGCTGCAGCATATCTTCGACATTATGAATCCGATCTCGGTCGTCGGCCACGTCAAAGACATCAAACTCTCGCCCGGCTTAGTGCTGCACATCGACGAAGAAATCCCCGGCGACGGCGAGCTCGATATGGCGCTCGCGCTCAAACTCTGGCACGACGCGCACCCCAACGACTATATGCTCTTGGAACACTTGCCCAACGAGAAATACCCGCGCGCCGCCGCCAATGTGCACCAGATCCTCGCCGACGCCGGCATCCCGGTGCACTAGGCCACAATGTACCATTCCAACGCCAAAATAACGCAGTCCCGCATCGAGACCCGCTATGAGGTGCAGAAGGAAGAGTGCCGGCCCAATGGCCTGCACTACGACCCGGCCGGCGACAAGCTCTATATCGTCGACCAAGGCGACGGCGACCTGATCACCGTCAGCGACCCGCGCAATAACCCCCAAGAAAGCGTCTTTAAAGCGAACTCGGGCAAACCCAGCGGCGTCGTCACCACCAACTTCGGCGGCCAGGATACGATCTTTATGGCCAGCACCTATAACCTGGCCATAACGCAAGTGCGCGGTGAAGAAGCCGTTGAGGTCGACGTGCGCGGCATCGGCACCGGCATCGTCGACTTCGCACAAGACCTGATAAACGGCACCCACACCGGCTACCACGGCCTCGAATGGGATGGCGAAAACCTTTGGGCCTCCTCACCACCGGGCAAGGCCATCTTTAAAATGCAGCTCGCCGAGACCGACACCGGCACCACCGTGTCCGCCTGCTCGTGGTTTCCCATCGCCTTCGGCAACAGGCCCCATGGTTTAGCCTGGGCCGATGAGGCCAAGACGCAAATCTGGTGCAACGACTCGACCTTGCACACCGCCTATCGTTACGATGTACAAACCGGCACCTGCCTAGAAATTCTGGTCCTGCCACAAGACGCGCCACAGAGCCACGGCATGACCATTATCGACGGACACCTCTGGTATTGCGAAGACCAGACAACGGCGCGCATCTGCGAAGTGATTCCGCTTTAATTCACGTTAAATCAACCCGTTTTAATTTGAGAAGAGCTTCATAATCAATCCCCACGGTGCTGACGCACTGAAGCCCCTCTAGGTCGAAGCCGGCGAGGTCGCCATCTTTCCGCACAATCTCTGGCACGCCTCGCCGCGCACCAGGGCCAGGAGATTCTGCACGGCTTCGTCACCGCCCTACCCTATTACGAGATAGAACCGGCCAACGAGGTTGTCTCGCAGGCCGAGATCACCATCTCCGGCCACGAGCAAGTGCTCTTGCTCAAACGACAAAAGAACTAAGCTAACAGCATCAACGGACAGGAGTTCTATTATGGAATACCGCAGAATGGGCCGCAGCGGCCTCAAAGTATCCGAAGTCTGCCTCGGTACCATGACCTTCGGCCACGGTACCGACCAACAAGAAAGCCAGAAAATCGTCGACTTGGCTTTCGACGCCGGTATCAACTTCTTCGACACCGCCGACTCCTACGGCGACGGCGAGTCCGAGATCCTCACCGGCAAGGCACTCAAAAACCGCAGCCGCGACGCGGTCATCGCCACTAAATTCTTCAATCCCATGGGACCCGGTCCCAACGACTCAGGTATGTCCCGCGTGCGCATTATGAACGCCGTCGAAGACAGCCTCGACCGGCTACAGATGGACCATGTCGACCTCTATTATATCCATCACGTAGACAGCCAGACCCCCATGGAAGAGATGCTGCGGGCCTTAGATGACCTCATCCACCAAGGCAAGGTCCGCTATATCGCCTGCTCCAATTTTCAGGCATGGCGCCTGATGGAAGCGCTGTGGATCTCCGACTCTAAAGACCTGGCCCGCTTCGAATGTTTTCAGCCGCAATACAGCCTCGTCGTGCGCGACATCGAACAAGAGCTAATACCAGTCTGCGAGCTCAAAGGCCTCGGCGTGGTCGCCTGGAGCCCCTTGGGCGGCGGCTTCCTCTCCGGCAAATACAAACCCGGCGAACGCACCGTCAAGGGCACGCGCTCCGCCGATTCTTGGGCCTACCCGCAGCGTTTTTTCGCCGCCAACGCCGACGAGAGTCTGCAAGCCGTTTTCGACGTCGCTCAGGAAATCGACCGCTCCCCTGCCCAGGTCGCCCTGCGTTGGGTGCTCGAACAACCGGCTATCACCTCGATCATCATCGGCGCACGCACCTTCGAGCAGGCGCGCGAGAACATGCTCGCCGGCAGTTTCCGCCTAGAAGGCGAGGCGCTACAAAAACTCAACGAGGTCTCCTACCTGCCGCACCGCTATCCGGAGGAGATGGAGAAGGATATGCACGAGCGCCGTGATGATGCGATTAAAATGCCTTCGTTGGAATAAGTGCAGAGGATAGTTCTGCTGGTGGACAGATAGAGCAAGATCATTCCCGTTGATCATGCTCGCCGACCTTGATCAACGGGTGCAGGATATCGTAGATTTAACCGTATTGCCCTTAAAAATCCGCGGCTGCAACGGTTCGCCCATGCGCGTGGTCGCCATTAAAGAATAACAAGCCATGCACCGACTCGTCCCCTTGCTACTGCTTGCGTTAAGCGCCTGTAATAGCAACGACCCCGCCTCCTCCAACGGCCCCGTCAGCACCTCGCCCGACGCGCCCGAGTCCAGCACCAGCCAATACGAGAGCGGCGCCCCACACGAAGACTTCCAATTCTATCTGGACGAGGGCCGAGAAATAAAACACGGCACCTACCGCGCCTTCTACGAAAGCGGCCCGCTGCAAATACAGGGCTTCTACAAAGAAGGCCACAAAGACAGCGTCTGGACGCACTTCGACGAAGGAGGCCGCACGAAGCTGGTACACACCTGGCGCGCCGGGCAAAAATGGGACGGGGCCTTCCAACTCTTCTGGCCCAATGGCAACTCCAGCGAATACGGCACCTACCGCCAAGGCCAATGGCACGGCGCCTACGTCAGCTACTACTCCAGTGGCAAGACCGAAACCAGCGCGCGATACGTAGAGCACGAACGGCACGGGGCCTATCTCGAACTCTACGAGAGCGGCGGACGCAAAGTGCAGGGCACGTATTGGCGCGGTTTCAAAGACGGTCTGTGGATTCATTATTCCGAGGCGGGCATCGAGCTACAACGCGAAGAATACGATCGTGGCAATATAGAAAACACGGACCGTTTCGAGCTAGACACCTTCGACGACGGCAGTATCAAATCGGTCACGCCCTACCGCGACGATCAAATACACGGCGTCTACGTCAAATATTGGCCCAATGGAAAAAAGAGCGAAGAGACGACCTACTACGATGGGCTGAAAGACGGATCGGCTTTTCTCTATTGGGACAATGGACAAATCAGAGAGCAGGGCCAATACCAGCGCGGTCGCAAACACGGCCTGTGGCAGACCCGTACTAACAGCGGCACCCTGTTGGTCGCGCTCCCCTATAAACGAGGTCGACTATCAGGTTTCTATGTCTCGTATCACACCAACGGCAATGTGCAGTGGGAAGGCATCTACGACGGCGGCCTGAAAGACGGCGTGTGGACTAATTATTTCCGCAACGGCGAAAAACGCCTGCAGCAAATATGGGAAGAGCACGAGTTGACCAGCGTCATCGACTGCACCGAGGACGACTGCCAATAATGAACGCCCAGACCTATCTGCAAGCCGCCAAAACCTGCGAACTGCATATCCATCTCGGTGGCAGCCTCTTCACCGAAGACCTGCTCGATTTAGTCCGCGATCACTACCAACAGATCGACTGGTCGTTCTTCGTCGATAATTTTGCAAAGGCCTACGGCATCCGCCCCGATCCCATCGCGCTCTTCGCAGAAGCCATCAACAGCCCATCCCTCGAAAAACTCAAAGCCCATTATGTCTACGGCGCAGAAGACGGCGGCTCCTTCGAACGCTTTCAGGCCAAGTTTAATATGGCCATCTGCGTCTACCGCCATTGGTGGGCACAGCACGGCGGCCAGGAAGAGATCTGGCGGCGTATTATCGCGCGCCATAAAAAAGAAGGCCTGCGCTATATCGAATACCGCTCGCTGGCCCCTTATGACCACAGCAACCCCGTCGACTTTATCGAATTCCACAAACGCAGCGCCCGCGTCATCCACGAAGCCTGCAACGACGACTTCGAAGCCCGCTATCTGATCAGCCTGCCGCGTTGGGCACCTATCGAATGTTATCAACTCGTACAGCGCCTGCTCGACGACAACGAAGACCTCATCTCGACGATCGTTGGTTTGGACTTCTGTCATTTTGAAGAAGGTTTTCCGCCGGATAGCACCCGCGCCTTTTTCCAGCGCTTGCGCCGCGACAACGAACTGCGTCCGGGCCGTGCGCTCGATGTCGCCTATCACGTCGGCGAGGTCTACTTCGACAAGTCGCTCGAAAGCGCCGTGCGCTGGTGCCACGAAGCCGCCGAGTTGGGTGCCATACGCCTCGGCCACTGCACCGCGCTCGGTCTCGACCCAGCCACCGCCGCTACCCGCCAAGCCGAGGCCCACGAACGCGAACCGGCCAGCGAGCGTCTGGCCCAGATCCGCTACGACTTGAACCATCGCGAGGCGCTCGAAAAATTCGGCGTCCCCATCGACGTCAAAGCTCTCGAAAAAGAAAGGCAGCACTTCATCG